>Ga0315282_10014989_pt1 | contig 11486 bp, 10 predicted proteins | sample YL17G07_20_MG_FD_203693 | JGI IMG/M metagenome (GOLD analysis project Ga0315282, IMG submission 203693) | Sediment microbial communities from Yellowstone Lake, YNP, Wyoming, USA - YL17G07_20 | ecosystem: Environmental > Aquatic > Freshwater > Lake > Sediment | place: USA: Wyoming | collected...
AACTCCGCCCAGATCGAGAAGCTGTGGCCGTGGAACACCGGCGCCTGGATCAGCCGAATGGAAGGCATGGGTACGCGCCCCCAGAGCGCCAGCAGGCTGGCCAGGTGCCGCTGGATGCGCAGCTCGAACTTCCCCAGCGACTCGGGGGCCTCGCTGCCGTACCCGGCCAGCAGGTTGAAACCAAGCTGCTCGTCGAACACCGCTTTGGGCAGGTTCTTGAAGGTCAGCAGGTTGATGGTCTGCTGCTGCAATTCATCCACGCCGCGCTGCCCGCGCTCGCTGGCGGGCTCGAACACCTGCGCCACCGTGCGGCACAGCGGCTGCTTCTCCTGGAGGCGGGACAGGAACATGGCCAGCACGATGGCAGCGGGGTGCGCCACCACGTGCAGGGCCTCTGGGCCGGCCTGGAAGTCCGGAGGCTCCACCATAGGCGCGCGCAGGCGGGCCGCCGAATGATCTTCAAAAGCGCAGGTCAGGTCGATCAAAGCCGGGTGAGCGCCGGAGGCGGAGACGATCTCGAAGGCGCGCCGGCTGGAAGCCAGCGAGCCGGCCAGGAACACCACCCGGGAGCCGCCCAGGTTGTCCTCATCCAGGGCCGTCGTGACCAGAGGTTCCCCGCCCTCTTCCGTCAGCGTGCCGGTTTCGCCTTGATCCGCACCGATGAGTTTGGTCCGCACGCGCAGCGTGCCGGTGGCCAGCACGTCGCGGACTTCACGCCCCAGCAGCGATCCCCCGCCGACGATCGACACCACGGGAGGCAGATTCGGCTTATCCAATCTGGTGCTCCGGTTGCACAGGCGGGTGATGAAAACGCCGGCGCAGGATGCCGCCCAGCCGGATGATGATTCCGCTGGCCACGTAGCTCATGCTCATCACCAGCACCGTGGGTTGAGGGTAGTGCCAGACCATGTAGATGAGGGCGCCCCACAAGATGATAGTGAGCGGGGAGTGCGGCCGCAGCAGTTGGACGTCCTTGAAGCTCTGGTAGCGCCAGGTGCTCACCATCAAGAAGGACAGGAGCGCCAGCAGCGCCAGCCAGGCCGCAGTGAAAGGCCAATACAGCACAGGGCCACCGTCGGCCGCATAGACCACCGCGGCCAGCAGGGCCGCAGCCGCCGGTATGGGCAGGCCCACGAAGTATTTCCGATCGGGCCGGCCCGGGTTCTTGGGCACCGGATTCTTCTGGATGTTGAAGCGCGCCAGCCGCGCCGCCCCGCACAGCAGGAACAGGAACGAGAAGAAGTACCCGACCCGGTGCAGATGGTCGTGCAGGATTGGAACCATGGCGAACTGAACGCCCCAGGCGAAGGCCATCACCGCAGGCGCAATCCCGAAGGTGATCACATCCGCCAGGGAATCCATCTCCCGGCCGAAATCGCTGGTGGTATTGGTCAGGCGGGCGATGCGCCCGTCCAGGCCGTCCAGGATGACGGCCACGCCGATCGCCAAGGCGGCCAGGCTGAAGTGCGGATTGGGGCCAGTGTCTCCGGAGATGGCTAGCATGGCCCCCTGCAAGCATTTCATAATGGCTACGAAACCCAGGAAAACGTTGCCCGCAGTGAGCAGTGTGGGCAGTGCGTAGGCGGCCCGGCGCCGCCGCCGCTCCCCAGAAGCGGGGTTGGCCGGGCGTCCGGAAAGGTTCAGCACTCCCATCCTGTTCTCACCTCGCTTTGCGGCGCGCCAGAACGCTCACGCCGGCCCGCACGCGCTGCCCCAGCCGCACCAGGATTTCCCACTCCGGCCCCAGGAACACGTCCACCCGCGAGCCGAACTTGATCAGCCCCACCCGCTCGCCCACGCCCACGGCGTCTCCGGGCCGCTTGTAGAAAACGATCCGCCGCGCAATCAGCCCGGCAATCTGCTTGAAGGTGACCCGTGTGTCCTGGCCTTCCACCACCACCACGTTTTGTTCGTTCTGCCCGGAGGCTGCCTCGCGGTTGGCCGCCAGAAACCGCCCCTTGTGATAGCGCACCTCGGCAATCCTGCCGCCGATCGGGGAGCGGTTCACGTGGACGTCAAAAATGTTCATGAAAATGCTGATGCGCGTCTGCCAAGGGCCCTCCGCTTCCAGCGCCACCACTTTCCCGTCGGCTGGCGCCACCGCCACTTCCCCGCCGGGAATCGCCCGCTCCGGATCGCGGAAGAAGTAAAGGCAGAAGGCCGCCAGCACAAACAGGGGGACCCCATAGCCCGGGTGAGCCAGATAAGACACCAGCACACCGCCGGTGGTGGATGCCAGCGCGTAATACAGCCCGTCCGCTACCATGCGTTTGAATTCATTCTCGCACAGTAGGAGGAGGGTTAGACTGAAAGCATGGCGGTGCTGCTGGGCATGGAGGTGGACGAAATTCGCGAGCTTCTGGGCCTGGGCCAGCCGGCTTTCCGCGCGCGCCAGGTCTATGAAGCGGTCTACCGGCAGGGGGCCGCTGAGCTGGGATCCATCTCGACGCTGCCGCTCGAGGTGCGCCGCGAACTGGCCGCCGGCCACAGCCTGGGCCTGCCCGCGCTGGAGCGCTGCTTCGATTCCGTGGATGGCGCCCGCCGTTACCTGCTCCGGCTCGCGGACGGCAAGACCGTCGAAACCGTGTGGATGCCGGAAGAACGGCGCCAGACATTGTGCATCTCGACCCAGGCCGGCTGTGCCGTCGGTTGCACATTCTGCATGACCGCGCTGCTGGGTCTGGAGCGCAACCTGACGGCCGGCGAAATCGTAGGCCAGGTGCTCTATGCGGCGCGCCCCCTGGAAGGCGAACGCCTCAACATCGTGATGATGGGGCAGGGCGAGCCGCTGCTCAACCTGCCCAACGTTCTCAAGGCCACACGCCTGCTGACCTCCGGCGCCGGCATTTCCCCGCGGCGCATCACGCTGTCGACTGCCGGGATCATTCCCAAGATCGCGGAACTGGGCCGCGCCGCGGTGCGTCCCAAGCTGGCGGTTTCACTCAATGCCTCGACCGAAGAGGTCCGCCGCACGCTGATGCCGATCACCCGCAAGTACCACCTGCACGACTTGCTGGAGGCCTGCCGGGCCTACCCGCTGCGGCCGTGGGAGCGCCTGACCTTCGAATACGTGCTGCTCGCGGGCGTCAACGACAGCGACGCCGACGCCCGCCGCCTCGTCAAACTCGTCGCCAACCTGAATTGCAAGGTGAACCTGATCGCCCTAAATCCCGGCCCGGGAATTCCATTCGAGACCCCGCACCCGGAACGCGTACTGGCCTTTCAGCAGATCGTGCGCCGGGCAGTCCCGTGCTTCATCCGCAAGCCGCGCGGCCGGGACATCTTCGCCGCCTGCGGGCAACTCGCCAAGTCGCGCTCTTGACCGCTACTGCGCCGGCTTGGGGCGCGGAGTGGCGTCGCCGGGAACCAGACCCATGCTCCATTTCACCATCTCCACCCACATCTTCTGAATGTCCGGGCGGTCCCAGACTTCCTCAAGGTGCCCAAGTCCGTTGTACAGCACCCGCCCTTTGCCGTAGTTCCGCACCCAGATCACCGCGAAGTCCCGGTCGGTGCGGTGCACGCGGGGATTCTTCAAATCCAGCTTGCTGGCATCCAGGGACATGAGCACCCGCACCTTCTCGCGGGAGAAATTCTTGACCTGATAGATCTCGTCGCGCATCGTGAAGGCCCGCGGCAGGAACTGCATGCCGGGAAAGCTCGGGTCCTCCACTACCAGCGGCGCCTCGAAGGTGTTCCAGGGATGCTGATCGAACCAGCCCCCCGCCATCTCGCCGTACTCCGGCCACTTGTAGAAGGTGTCGGTGCCGCTGTGAATGGCGATGAAGCCCTTCCCGTCATCCCTAACAAAGGAGAGCAGGTCGGCTTTCTGCGACTCATCCATATCCAGCTCGCCGGTGGTATAGAAAGCGACCGCATCAAAATAGTCCAGATTCTTGGCGTTGCCACCCAGCTTCTTCTTCGTCAGCAACTGGCAGTCCGTCTTGATGTAGGTGTCCCAGATCCGCGATTCCTGCCCCAGCTTCCACAGCGTGCCCGCCGCGTGCGACACCGAGTCGTGCTGGAAGCCCTTCACCGCCCCGATATACAGCAGCTTCTTCTTCTTGGCCTGCTCGGCGCCGAGCGAACCACACAGGGCCGCCCCGAGCAGAACAACCATGCCCAAACGCAACCTGTTCATGAAATCCTCCGACTGGCATCTTCTCAATTCAGGGACAGGCTACGCAACCCCGTAATGCCTCGGTCTCCGGGGAGTGCTGGACCCCTTGTGGGATAAGCTTTAGCTTGTCTGGCCCATTTTCGACTCCAGCGCGAGACAAGCTGAAGCTTATCCCACCCGAGGCCCCCGGAGACTGAGGCATTACGCAACCCCCAAATTCGACCTTGAATTGCGCTATGATCTCCAACAAGGAGGATGATGAGTAAAGAAGACAGCATCGAAGTCACCGGGACGGTGGTCGAGAAGTTCCCCAGCGGGTTGTTCAGCGTGCAACTGGACCAAGATCGCACGGTCTTGGCCCATCTGGCCGGAAAACTGCGCCGCAACCGCATCCGGGTGCTGGCCGGCGATCGGGTCACCCTGGAACTGTCACCCTATGATTTGACCAAGGGTCGAATCACCTACCGCCATAAGTAGCCAGCAGCTCGATCGGGCATGTCGCCCAGCCGGAATGTGTAAAATTCTGGTCGTCTTTGGAACCCGTCCCGAAGCCATCAAGCTTTGCCCGGTAGTTCTGAATCTCCGCTCCCGCCCGCAATTCCAGGTCACCGTGTGCGTCACTGCCCAACACCGGGCCCTGCTGGACCAGGTGCTGGGAGCCTTCGAAATCGCGCCCGAGTTCGACCTGAACCTGATGCTGCCCAACCAGACCCTGTCCCAGTCCACATCGCGCATTCTGGCGGGGCTGGAGCCGGTCCTGGCCGCCGCCCGTCCCGACATGGTCCTGGTACAAGGCGATACCACCACCACCCTGTGCGGGGCGCTGGCCGCCTTCTACCACAGAATCCCAGTGGGGCACGTCGAGGCCGGCTTGCGCACCTGGGACTGCTGGCGGCCTTTCCCGGAAGAGATGAACCGGGTGCTGACCTCCCGCCTGACCACTCTGCATTTTGCCGCCACCCAGTGGGCAGCGCACAATCTGGAGGCGGAAGGCGTGCCGCCGGCTCGCATCGGGGTCACCGGCAATTCTGGCATTGATGCGGTCCTCTACGTGCGCGATCGCCTCCAGCAGGGGACCCTGCGCGGCCTCGAGTGGCCCCAACTGGACCCTTCCAAGAAGCTGATCGTGGTCACCGCCCACCGCCGGGAGAGCTTCGGCGAAGGCTTCCAGCGGATCTGCACCGCGCTGGCCCAACTGGCCGGCAGACCAGACGTCCAGATCGTCTACCCGGTTCACCCCAACCCCAGCGTCGTGGGTCCCGTGAAGCAACGCCTGGCCGGCCTCCACAACGTGTTCCTGATCGAACCGTTGGAGTACGTGCCGTTTGTGGACCTGATGCGCCGCGCCTGCCTGCTCATTACCGATTCCGGAGGGGTCCAGGAAGAAGGCCCCTCGCTGGGCAAGCCGATCCTGGTGCTGCGGGAAAAAACGGAGCGTCCGGAAGCCGTCGAGGCGGGCACCGTCAAGCTGGTCGGAACGGACGTGGAACGCATCCTCCGGGAGGCCACCCGGCTGCTGGAAGACCCGACTGAGTACCAGCGCATGGCGCGCATTCACAACCCTTATGGGGATGGCCGCGCCAGCCAGCGCATTGGGGACCTAATCCTCTCATTCTTCACAGAAAAATCCGGGTGTCCGCAGGACAAAAAAGCCCCATATTGAGCCCCCTGTACAGCAGGCTGGGACAGGAGGCTCGATATAATGGAATCAGAAGGGGCATCCTAGGGGATGAAACCGCCAAGCACCTCCGCCAAGGCCAAGAAACCCAGCCTGGAACCCTCCAACGATCTGGTAGCCCTGCTGTCTCAAAAGGTGGTGGGCCAGCCGGCAGCCATGAAATACATCGTGCCCTACATCGAAATGTTCCAGGCCGGGCTGGCGCCGGAAGGCCGCCCGGTGGGGGTATTCCTGCTGCTGGGACCCACCGGCACCGGGAAAACCCGCACTGTGGAAGCCCTGGCCGAAGTGCTGCACGGCAGCGAAAAAAGCGTGCTCAAGGTGGATTGCGGGGAATACCAGATGGAGCACGAAGTGGCCAAGCTGATCGGAGCGCCGCCCGGATACCTGGGGCATCGCGAGACGGTTCCGGTGCTCAACCAGCAGAAGCTCAACGCGGTCACCAGCGATAAATGCAGCCTGTCGATCGTGCTCTTCGATGAGATCGAAAAGGCGGCCCCTTCCCTGACCCGGCTGCTGCTGGGCATCCTGGACCGCGCCGTCCTGCGGCTGGGCGACAACACCGTGGTCAATTTCGAGAACAGTCTGATCTTCCTCACCAGCAATCTGGGCGCCCGCGAGATGACCAAGGAAATCAATCCCGAGTTCGGGTTTGAGGCCGGGGTGCGCCGCGAACGACCGGACCTCAGCGGCAAACTCGAGGCCATCGCCCTGGGCTCGGTGCGCAGAAAGTTCTCACCCGAGTTTGTCAACCGCATCGATGCCGTGGTCACCTACCAGCCCCTGGGTGCCGAGTCGCTGGCCACTATCCTGGATCAGCAGATCAGCGAGTTGCAGCGGCATGTCAACACCCGCCTGGGGGACCGCTGTTTCCAGATCGAAGTGCCCTTCGAGAGCCGCCAGTTTTTGCTGCGCAAGGGTACCAGCCCGGAGTACGGCGCGCGGGAGTTGAAGCGCACCATTCATCGCCACCTCACCCAGCCGCTGGCCACCCTGGTAGCGGCCGGCAAGATCGAACCGGGCTCCCGGGTCCTGATCGAGCTCAGCCAAGACCAGCAGAAACTGCTCATTCGCACCGCCGACAGCGGCGCCCCCAGGGCGCCCCAGCACCCCACCGTCCTGATCGTGGACGACAACCCGGACCTGCTGCATTTCCTGGAGCGCTTGATGGAACAGGCCGGCTGGCGCCTGCTGACCGCCGAATCCGCGCAGCAGGCCCGCCAAGCCGCCGCCGTCACTCCCAACGCCGCGCTGCTGGACTACCTGCTGCCGGATGGGAGCGGCGTCGAGCTGGGCCTCGAACTGCGACGCCAGGCTGCCGACCTCCAGGTGATCATCATGACTGGCGCGCAGTTGCCGCCCGAGGAGGAAGCCATCTGCCAGCAGTGCGAGTTTCCGGTGCTGCGCAAGCCTTTCCTGGCCAATGACATCCTGAACCTCATCCGCGCCCGCCTGTTCCGTTCTTCGGCCGCCGGGGGCTGACACGGTAATGCCTCGGTCTCCGGGAGGTATTGGATCCCTTGTGGGATAAGCTTTAGCTTGTCGGGCCCATTCTCCACTACAGCGCGAGACAGGCTGAAGCCTATCCCACGCGGGCCCCCCGGAGACCGAGGCATTACCTGAAACGGAATTGAATCATTGACGATTGGGTCATTGACGATTGTTTAGATTGCGGTCGGACCGCGGAGATCCCTCCCCAACCCGGCCCAAGGTCCGGGTCAGAGATTTTTGCCTTTTGATTTTTGCCTTTTGCCTTTTGATTTTCCGGTTCTTGCGGCGAAGCCGCGTTGTGCCAATCGTCAATCGCAGTTCAGTGGCTGGTTGGGCCGAGGGCGGGCGGAGGGTTGGGTTCCCAGGTCTCAGTCACACTGCGGTTGCCTCCCCTCAGAAACACCTCCAGCCGGAATCGAATCGGACCGGCCAGCCGCCGGTAGATCACGCTGCCATTGCGAAGCTGGCCCTCGTCGAGCTCCAGCGAACGATTTTGGTCCCCATCCGCGATCAGCAGGATTCCACGCTCGGCTATCCGGATGGCGGGGGCGTTGCGGTTCCAGGAGAGGTGCAAGTTGTCCCCGTACTCCATCACCGCCAGCCCGAGTGAAAAGGGATCATTGGCAATCGACTTGGGAACCCAGCGATGGTACTGCCGAGCCGCCAGGAATCCCAGCCAACTGCCCAGCGACAGAAGCGCCGCCAGGATCGCCATCCGAACCCACAGGGACTCCACGCGGCTCTTCCTCGTCTGCGGCGGTGGTCCTGTGAGGAACGAGGGCAGTGGGATGAAATCGGAACCCGGCGTCGCCTCCCCGAGCTCCGGTTCGTGGCTGCTTTCCTCCGCGGCGGTTTCCGCCCGGCCAGCCGGCGGCGCGTCTTCACCCGCCGGCGGTGGTTCCCCGCCACCCAGGGCGCGCCGGTCGAAGGGGAATTCCAGGTAAGTGGACTCGGCACGGACCTCGCCTCGCTCCCAGAAGAAAAACCCGCCCACGCTCACGCTGGTGACGCGCGGCTTGATCACCAGCGCCACCTTGGTGGAATCTGAGAAGTAGGTCGAGAACAACCAGACATCCTCCTCGCCCAGCCAGGACTCTTTGCGGGTGTGGCTGCGGTAGTAGCCCACCGCATAGATCGCTCGGGCCGGCGAAGGCTTCCACTTCTCCAGCGCCTGCCCGAGGCTCTGCCGGTCCCCTTCCGAAAGAACGTAGGAGGGACCGAAACAGTACTCGCACGGTACCGGCCAGTAGTCTTCGATCCGGACCACCAGCTTTTCGCCGCGTTGCGCGCTCCCCAGCAGCAGACCCCCGATCTCGGCGCCCCGGCGCGGAACCGCACCCAGCCCCCGCAGGGCCTCCCGCAGCAGCCGGTCCACCACCCCATAGGAAAGAAGCACCGAGAGGGGCTTGCCCGGAACCTGCCAAGCATAGAACGAGGGGAGGTTCTGGCTTTCCAGGCCGGCAGTCGGATTCATGAGTTAATGTTTTATCGTAGAACCCCCTCGCGTGGAACTCAAGCGCCCCCGCATGGAACTCAAGCGCCCCTTCCTGCCATACTCAGAGGTTATGCCCGGCGTGCTCTATCTGGTGGCCACCCCCATCGGCAACCTGGAGGACATCACCCTGCGCGCCCTGCGGGTGTTGAGGGAAGCGGACTTGGTGGCCTGCGAGGACACCCGGCAGACCCGCACGCTGCTGGAGCATTACGGCATCCGCAAACCCACCGTGAGCTATCATGAGCACAACGAGGCCATGCGCTCGGCGGAGCTGCTCGACCGGCTCCGCAGCGGAACCACCGTGGCGCTGGTCTCGGACGCCGGCACACCCCTGGTGTCGGATCCCGGCTATCGCCTGGTCAGCAAGGCCATCGAGTGCGGAATTCCGGTCGAGCCCATTCCTGGGGCTTCTGCCATCTTAGCCGCCTTGACGGCCTCCGGCCTGGGCGCCGACGCGTTTCACTTCGGAGGCTTCCTGCCGGTCCGCTCCAGCCAAAGGCGGAAGCTGCTCACCAGGCTGAAAGATGAACCCGCCACGCTGGTTTTCTATGAGGCCCCCCACCGGGTTCTGGAGGCCCTGGCGGACATCCACGAGGTGTTTGGGCCAAGGCCGATTGTCCTGGCCCGCGAGATCACTAAGATCCACCAGGAGTTCCTGCGCGGAACCGCCGCCGAAGTGAGACGAACCCTGGCCGCCAGGCCGTCCACCAAGGGTGAAATCACCTTGCTGATCGCCCGGGCCACCGGCCCCACCCCGGAAGACACGCCCATCCCCGAGGCCGTCGCGGCAGCCATGCGGGCGGGCCTGAGCCGCATGGAGGCCCTCAAATCCGTGGCTCGCGACCACGGCCTTTCCAAGCGCCAGGTTTACCGCGTGATGGAAGAAGCCGAGTAATTGCGCCTCTTTCTCGCGGCCGCGCACTTGCTGATCCTGCCCTTGCCGGGGAGGTCACAGACGCCGCCTTCGTTTCAGCTCGGCGGGGTGGTGTTCCGGCCTTCGGGATTTCTGGAGAACATCGCCGAGTACCGTACCTCCACCACCCCGGATACGGTTTCCACCAAGTTCGGCGCCATTCCACTCGGGAACAGCTCCGGGCAGATGCTCGATTCCTTCCGGCACTCCCGCCTGGGGCTCGATGCCAACCGGGGCGCCCTGACGGGCTATGTCGAGATTGATTTCCTCAACTCACCGGAAAAGCAGCCGCTCCGCTGGCGGCAGTACTGGGGAGAATTCAGCCTTGGGAACTGGCGCATCCTGGGCGGACAGGCCTGGAGCCTGCTGCGCCCCAAGCGCACCGGCACGTCCTCGGAAACCGATTTAATGAACACCCTGGCCGTGGACCCCGCCTATCATGTCGGCCTGGTGGGCGTGCGAAAGCGCCAGATCCGCGTGACCCGCCGACTGGGCGCCTGGCAGGTGGTCGTCGCCTACGAGTACCAGAAAGGCGGCGACCTCGCCGGCGTGCTGCATGCCAGCCAGCGCGTGAATATCGTGAGCGAGCAGTCCTGGTTGCAGGGCGCCGGCCCGGAGGCCATGAACACCCTGCCACCCCGTGTGCATGCCTGCACCACGCTTCAAGGAGTGGAGGCGAACGTCCTGAAGAGCCTGACACTGTTCGCCTACGGCGGCCTGGTCTACGGGACGCGCTCCACAGGCAACCGCACCGTCCGCCAGTGGAGCGCCGGCTTTCACCAGCAACTCTTCCGTCAGCCCACCTACGGCGCCGCCGTTCTGGGCGCCCAGTACTCCCAAATCGACCGGGCCCTCTGGAGCGGCCCCTCCGGCGCCATGAACTTCGTGATGCTCTCCTTGCTCTATACGGTTCGTTGAACTGCCAAACTCCCGTTTCTTCTTCGCCGGCCGCGAAGGTCCCTCCCCAACCCGGCCCACGGCCCAGCTCAGAAATTTTTGCCTTTTGACTTTTGCCTTTTGCCTTTTGATTTTCTTTGTTTTCCGCGGCCCTACCGCCCCAGCCACCGCGGCAGCGTGGTGGTCACAGCCGGCAGGTAGGTGATCAGCAGCACGCCCACCAGCAGAACCAGCAGCATGGGCACGGCGGCGCGATAGACCTCCGGCAGGGGCTTGCCGAAGCGGTAGGAGGCCAGGAACAGGTTCATGCCCACCGGCGGCGTCAGGTAGCCCAACTCCAGGTTCGCCAGGAAGACGATGCCCAAATGCACCGGGTCGATGCCGAAGGCCTCGCCCATCGGCACGATCAGCGGCACCACCACCACGATGGCCGAGAAGATGTCCATCAGGCAGCCGACAATCAGCAGAAACCCGTTGAGCAGCAACAGGAAGACCCAGGGCGATTTGATCGAGCTGGTCACCCACTCCAGCGCGCGGGTGGCGATCTGCGCGTCGATCAGGTAGTTGGTGAACCCCAGCGCTACGCCCAGGATCAGCAGTACGCCGCCCACCACCAGCCCGCATTCCGTCATCACCCGCAGAGCGTCTTTGCCGATCTTCAGATCGCGGTAGACAAACGTCTCGACAAGGAACGCATACAGGGCCGTCATGGCCGCAGCTTCCACCGGGGTCGCAATCCCGCCGAACAGGCCTGCCAGCGCCACCACCGGCAGCAGCAGTTCCCACTTAGCGGTCCAGATGGCGCGGGCCGCCGCCCTCGCATCGAACGCCCTCCTGGCGCCCTCGACCCTGGGACCTTGCCGCACCCCCCACACGGCCGTGATGGCCACCA
>Ga0315282_10014990_pt1 | contig 11486 bp, 12 predicted proteins | sample YL17G07_20_MG_FD_203693 | JGI IMG/M metagenome (GOLD analysis project Ga0315282, IMG submission 203693) | Sediment microbial communities from Yellowstone Lake, YNP, Wyoming, USA - YL17G07_20 | ecosystem: Environmental > Aquatic > Freshwater > Lake > Sediment | place: USA: Wyoming | collected...
TCGTCTTCGAGAAGCTGGAGGTCTGGCACGACGAAAAGAACGCCGAGCTGATGCGCTCCTACCGGAACATCCTGGCGCCCAAATGCGGGGGGCAGCTGCGCACGCCGACTTTCTTCAAGCCCGAGACCAACGACGTTTTGTGCGGCGAGGTCGAGTACGAAAAGCTCAAGGGCTGGGCCGCCCCATAGCCGGCCTGTCCGCCCTAAAACTAACCCCTCCCCCTCGGCTTGACAGCTCCGGAGGGGATGGATAAGCTATCCGTTCTTATTTCCGCTCAGACCCAACACAGGCTTAAGGAGTGCCGATGGAATTCATCAAGCAGGTGATCGATTTTGTCCTCCACCTGGACACGCACCTGGGCCACCTCATTCAGCAGTATCACCATTGGGTCTATGCCATCCTGTTCACCATCATTTTCAGTGAAACCGGCCTGGTGGTGACGCCCTTCCTGCCCGGCGATTCGCTCCTCTTCGCCGCGGGCGCTTTCGCCGCGGCCGGCTCGCTCAAGCTGGCCTGGCTGCTCCTCATCCTGGGCGCGGCGGCCGTCCTGGGCGATACGGTTAACTATTGGATCGGCAACTTCGTCGGCCCCAAGGTTTTTCAGAAGGAAAGGACGCGTTTCTTCAAGAAGGAATACCTGGACCGGACCCATGCCTTCTACGAAAAGTACGGCGGCCGGACCATCATCATCGCCCGGTTCATTCCCATCATCCGCACCTTCGCCCCCTTCGTGGCCGGCATCGGCCGGATGAGTTACTGGCGGTTCATCAGCTTCAATGTCATCGGCGGACTGGGCTGGGTGACCCTCTTCGTCCTGGCCGGCGCCTTCTTCGGCAACATCCCCTTCATCAAGAAGAACTTCAGCTTCGCCATCATGGCCATCATCCTCATCTCGGTGGTGCCGATGATCGTCGAGGCCCTCCGTCACCGGAAAAAGAAAACACCCCCACTCCGGAAGCCTCTTCCACGCGGATAGCTAAAAAGCTTGGCCGGGTGGGCTGCCGGCCTGCGCCCCAGGTTCCGTTTACTCCTGACGCCGAAACTTTTTGATTTCCGGGTCTTCCAGAACCTTCTCAAACTCCTTCTCGGTCTCCAGACGTTTCCAATCCTTAAAGCCCGCGTTGCGGGCCTTGTCCAGGTATTCGGCGGCTTTGGCCGCCCTCCCCTGGCCGGCATAGACCTTGGCCCAGGCGAAGAAAGTCTCGGGCGAGTTGAGCCCGGCGACGGCGATTCTGGCCGTGAAATCCCTCTGCCGCTCAAGATATTCGGGGTCCAGGGCGACGCCCTGGGCCAGATAGGCCGTCCCCTCTTCATACTGTCCCCGGCTCAGGAGGAGGGTGCCCAGGCTGTACAAAGCCGAGACGGAATTCGGGGATATGGACAAAGCTTTCTTCAAATACGATTCCGCTTTGGCCAGCTCGCCTATCATGAAACATGTATTGCCCAGGTTGATATAGGCGGGGGCGAAGGCTTTGTCCAGGGAAATGACCTGCAGAAAAATTTTTTCAGCCTTCTTGAAGTTCTCCTGGAGAAAATAAGCGATGCCCAGCAGGTTGGTGGCCCGGGCTGCCTCGGGCTTGAGGGCGACGGCTTTGTTCAGCGCTTCCACCGCCCGGTCATACTGCTTCTCCTTGAGAAAATCGCTGCCCTGGGTGAGGTATAGGTTGTAATCCCCGGAGACGCTCGGCACGGCCGGCTTTGGCGGCAGGGCGCAGGCCGCCGCCAGACCCACAATGAGGATGATGGATGATAATTTTGTTTTCATTATATCTCTCCCCTTTTCTTCAGAGGCGTTGTTTCCTATCGACTCTACCGGCTTTCCTTGATCCTATTCCGCTCATCCAGGATGAGGATCTTGGGCCTAAAAAATTCGGTCTCCTCATCATCGAGAAGGACATAAGTGACGACGATCAGCTTGTCGCCCTGGCCGGCCTTATGAGCGGCGGCGCCGTAAACGCCGACCGTGCCCGACCCCTCTTTGGCCTTGATGAGGTAGGTGGAAAACCTTTCCCCGTTCGACACGTTATAGACATAGACCTGCTCAAAAGGGATCATATCGGCGGCCTTCATCAGGTTGCCGTCCAGGGCCAGGCTTCCTTCATATTCCAGTTTGGCTTCGGTGACGACGGCTTTATGAAGTTTCGACCGGAGAACGATCCTTTGCATGGGCTTTCACCTCTTCACAGACTTTCACTTCTTGATATTGGTCTCGGCCTTGGGCTTGATTCTGACCATCACGTTGTCGAGGAGACGGGTCCGGCCGATGAACACGGCCAGAGCGATGAGCGCCCGGTCCTTGATCAGGGAAAGCGGCTCCAGTTCCTCGGGGTCCACCACGGTGACATAATCCTTTTGGGCCAAAGGTTCGGCCTGGAGTCGAACCCGTATCCGCTCTATGAGAACGGCCGCCTTCCTTTCGCCCTGTTCCATTAATATTTTAGCTTCTTTCAAGCTCTTAGTCAAAACCAGGGCCGCCTTCCTCTCCGCGGGGTTAAGGTAGGCGTTGCGCGAACTGAGGGCCAGCCCGTCCGGGTCGCGGATGATGGGCCTGACCTCGACCTTGACGTCCAGGTCGAGGTCACGGGCCATCCGCCGAATGATGACCGCCTGCTGGGCGTCCTTCTGGCCGAAAAAGGCTTTGTCCGGCCCGACGATGTGGAACAGCTTGAGCACGACGGTGCACACGCCTCGGAAATGGACGGGCCGGCTGCGGCCGCACATCTTGTTCTGCAGCTCGTGGACCTCGACATAGGTCTTATAGCCGGGCGGATACATCTCCGCCTCCTTGGGGCAAAAGAGGATATCCACCCCTTCCCGGCGGAGCAGTCGGGCATCGCGCCGGAGGTCGCGGGGATATTTGTCCAGGTCCTCGGCCGGGCCGAACTGGGCCGGGTTGACGAAAATACTGACCACGGTCGCATCGGTCGAGCTTTTAGAGGCCCGGACCAGGCTCAGATGTCCTTGGTGGAGGTAGCCCATGGTCGGGACAAAGCCGATCGTCCGGCCGGCCGCTTTGATGCGGGCCGAGGCCGCTTTCATCTGCCGCAGAGAAGTGATGACCCTCATAGCAGGTTTCTCACCTGGCGGACGCAGCGCGGGCGCCGGCCGGCCTCCCGCTCCGGCTCCGGCGGCCGAGTGCGGCGATGGTTTTCCTTTCCGCTTCGGCCAAATGGTAGGAATGCGCATCCTCAGGAAAGTCTCCTTGCCGGACGTCCTCGATATAGCTCCTGACCGCCCGACCAAGCAGGCTGTGCAGGTCGAGATATTTCTTGACGAACTTGGGCAGGTAGCCGGGGGTGAAGCCGGTCAGGTCATGGAAGACCAGGATCTGTCCGTCGCAGTAAGGCCCGGCGCCGATGCCGATAGTGGGCACACTCAGACGGCCGGTGATTAGGCGGGCCAACTCCAGGGGGACGCATTCCAGGACCACAGCGAACACTCCGGCCTTCTCCAGGTTCAGGGCGTCGTCCAGGATGCGGCGGGCCTCCTCCAGGTTCTTGCCCCTGACCTTGAACTGGCCCAAGTGGTGGATGGACTGCGGAGTCAGGCCGACATGGCCGAGAACCGGGATCTCAGCCTCGACCATGGCTTCGATGAGCTTCAGACGCTTCCGGCCGGCGCCCTCGATTTTAACCCCTCCGGCGCCCGCTTCCTTGAGGAAGCGGGAGGCGTTGCGGACGGTCTCCTCCGGGGAAAGGTGGAAGGAAAAATAGGGCATGTCGCCGATGACCAGCGCCCGCCGCACGGCGCGGGAGACGGCCCGGGTGTGGTGGAGCATCTCCTCCATGGTCACCGGCACGGTGTTTTCATAGCCCAGCACGACCATGCCCAGCGAGTCGCCCACCAGAATGAGGTCCAGGCCCGCCTCGTCCAGCACCCTGGCCGAGGGGAAATCGTAGGCCGTCAAGGCCACGATCTTCTGGCCGGCCTTCTTCCGGGCCTGGAGCTCGGGGACTGTGATTTTGGAGATTTTGTCGTCTTTCATGATCATCCTTTCTCCCCATCCCGTCTTTGCACCGGGATTGAGGTAAAGTCTTATTCTTTAACTTTCACTTTCACTTTTTTCGGCCGGCCCCCTCCGAGTCGCTCAGCGGCACATAGTAGAGCTGGCGCGATTTCATCTGCCGGACCTGGTGGACGATCTCGGCGAGATCCTCTTCCCGGCCCAGGTCCAGGGAATCGGCCTTGATCACCAGCAGGGGCGCCTGCTGGTAGTTGAAGAAGAAATAATCGAAGGCCTCGATGAGATCCACCAGGTACCTCTCCGAGATGTTCTTTTCCAGATGGCTGCCCAGCTTGGCGATTCGGCGCTGGACTGTGGGCAGGGAGATCTGGAGATAAAGGACCAGGTCCGGCTTGGGCACCCTCTCGGACAAGATGCCGAAAATGCGGTCATAGACGATGAGCTCGTCGTCGGTCAGGGTCTGGTAGGCATAAACCTTGTCCTTCTCGAAGAGATAATCGCAGATGAGGCGCTCCTCGAAAAGGTCTCGCTGGGCCAGCTTCACCTGCTGGTGGTAGCGGTTCACCAGGAAGACGAGCTGACTGAGGAGGGCCGAGCCCTCCTTTTCCTCGTAGAAATCGTTCAAGTAGGGATTGTCCGTTTTATCGGTGATGACCCGGCCGCCGAGCCTCTGGGACAGGAGGTTGGCCAGCAGGGTCTTGCCGGACTTCATCACTCCCTCTACGGCGATGTGCTTGTAGGGCAAGTCTTCTTTATCGCTGTCCGGCATGGAAAATCCTTGAACGTCAGCCTAAAAAATAGCCGATACCTGACGATAAGTCAACCGCGGCTTGGTTCACCACCCAGGCCATTTTCCTTTCAGGATTCGGACATCCTCTGAGGTCTCGACTAGGCAGCGGCGAAGCGAAGCAGCGGTCTTGAATCTTCTAATGCAGTAATTTGCGTTGTTCAACAAACTTCATAAATTGTATAATGAACCGAATTAATTGCTTCCTGCAGAACATGATGGCCATCATCACGGTTAAGAATCTCAAGAAAAGCTACGGAGCCATAGAGGCTGTTAAAGATATCTCTTTGGAGATCGAAAAAGGCGAGATCTTCGGGATCGTCGGACCCAATGGAGCCGGGAAAACGACGACTATCGAGATCATGGAAGGTTTCAGGACAAAGGATGACGGACTGGTGCAGGTCAACGGCTTCGATCCCGCCCAGGAGCAAAAAGAATTCAAGGAAATGATCGGCATCCAGCTCCAGAAAACCGCCATCTTCCCCAACATTAAAGTTGAAGAGGCCCTTCTTTTCTTCTCCGGGCTTTATTCAAAAAAAGTCGAGATCAAAAAACTGCTGGACATGTTTTCCTTGAGCGATAGAAAGAAATCCGTGGTCAAGAATCTCTCCGGTGGGGAGCATCAGAGATTGTCCGTGGCCCTGGCCCTGGTCAATGACCCCCAGATTCTTTTTCTGGATGAGCCGACCACTGGCCTGGACCCCAACGCTCGCCGTGACCTATGGGCCATCATCGAAGAAGGGCAGAAGTCGGGAAAGACCACTGTGCTGACCACACACTACATGGAAGAAGCCGAGAAACTCTGCAACAGGGTGGCCATCATCGACCGGGGAGAAATCATCGCCCTGGACAGCCCCCTGGAGCTTGTCCGTAAGCTGGAGGCCGACAAGAAGATCGAATTCTCTCTGGGAAAAAAGATCGATGTGGATATCCTTCGCCGGAATCCTTACGTTAAGACCATCGAAGAAAGGAACACCGAGTACATCCTGTTCACCGGGCATCCCCAGCCTGTCCTGGCCCAGATTTTGTCTCTCTGCCAAGAGCAGGGCCTGGAGCTCAAGGGGCTGAGGGTCATCGATGCCACCCTGGATGATATATTTGTCTCTTTAACCGGGAGGAAGATGGAATGAAAAAATGGCTTAAGATCGCCCTGATCGAAATGAAACTTTTTTTCCGGGAGAAGACCGCTGTTTTTTTCACTTTTCTTTTCCCCCTCTTCCTCCTCTTCCTTTTCGGCAGCATCTGGGGAAAAGAAGAAAACTATTTCTCTTACCTCATCCCCATGCTCATTTCCATCGTGGCCTTCTCCAATTCATTGTTCGGGGTGGGCGTTGTGCTGGCCTCTTATCGCGAGTCGGGGATCCTGAAGCGAATGGGAATCACTCCCATTCCGGCCCGGACTTATATTTACGGGCTGCTGACTCAGCGCTTCTTCATCATTCTCGGCCAGTCCGTCCTTCTCTTCGTCCTGGCTAAGATCTTCTATGCCGTTTCCATTAAAGGTAACCCGGCCAGCCTTGTCCTCGTCATCCTCATCGGCATCCTGTCCATGATATCTTTCGGCGGCGTCATCGCCGGCTTTTCCAAAAGCCATGAATCGGCCATTGCTCTGGCCAACGTCTTCTTTACACCCCTCTCTTTTCTCAGCGGCGCCTTTATCCCCATTTTTATTCTGCCCAAGTTTCTCCAGACGATCGCCAAGGGAAGCCCTATCTATCATTTCATAAAAGCCATGCAGGATATCATGATCCAGGGCAAAGGGTTAAAGGATATCTGGGTCAGCTTGGCCGTGATCATCGGCTTTCTGGCGATCTGCTCTTTTATCAGCGCCAAGACTTTTAAACTCAAGGAAGGATAAGCAACCCCCGAGGTCAGCCGCGCATGAAAAAAGAAATTCAACCAAATCCGGACCGTCTTAAGAAAAGGCTCGACATCAAAACGCCCCTCATCGGCTTCACTGATGCGCCGGACCCGGCGCCGTTCGAGCCGCTCGTGGCGCCACAGGGCCGCGATTGCGTCTTTTCTTTTTTCAATTGCTGGGCCGAGGGGAAAACCCTGCACCTCACCCGGGAACATTATGGCTGCGGCGGCGCCGGCCATTGGATGTGGGGCCTGGAGGTCAGGCCCCGAAAAGAATTCATCAAGTTTCTGGTCGATGACGAAGGGCTCAAAGCCTCTCACCAGCTTATGGAAAAATGGATAGATGCCTCGCGGACCTACCAAGCCGAAAACGCCCATATTTTCATCGGCCCGCTCAAAAGCAAAGCCTGGCCGTTCGTCAAAACCGTCACCTTCCTGGTCAACCCTGATCAGCTCAGCGCCCTGGCCGTCGGCGCTCAATACAACAGCGCGCCCGAGGACCCTCCGCCGGTCATCGCTCCCTTCGGCTCGGGCTGCAGCCATTTCCAGCCGTTCAAGAACTTGGATATCGCCCAAGCCTCGATCGGAGCGACGGACATCGCCATGCGGCAACATTTTCCGCCAGATATTCTTGCCTTCACGGTTACCAAGCCTATGTTCAGACAACTTTGTGAGTTGGATGAACGGAGCTTCCTCTATAAACCGTTTCTTCAAAGGTTGAGGAAGGCCCGGGGGCTGCCGGAAGGCTGATTACCGCGGGCTCAGATTCCGGCGCCGCAGATTCTCCAGGACATGAGGATAGGGCTCCAGCGACTCGAGCTCAAGCTCTGACCGAATCCCCAGATTGACCAACCTGGTTTTAAGTTCGTTGATTTCATCTTGGGTGAACAGGTCTTCCATGAGAGCCGGCCAAGCCTCAACCCCGGCCTCCTGCAGGGCCCTGAGTCCGGCCAGGGGATGCTCAAAATAATCCGCGCGGGCGCCGGTGATCTTCTCGAAGGATTCCGGGTCGACGCCCTTCAGGCAGACACGGACGGCCAACTTTTTGAACTTGAGCCTTCCGGCGAATTCTCTGTGATGTCCAAGCATCAGGCCGTTTGTCTCAAGAATAAAAACACTATCCGGCCGCTTATCGAAAATCAGCTGTATGACTTTGGCCACATGGTCCAGGGAGGCCTCTCCTAGGATCGGCTCTGAGCCGGTGACCCGAAACTGGTGGAAATGTCTTCGCCTGGCTATGTCGAGCAGAAGGGAGGCCACTTCCTGGGGTTCATGAAATTGGCCTTGGCCGGCCGGATTTTCGTTCCGGGAATAATTCCAGCAGTAAGCGCAGAGGAAGGAGCAGCCGACCGCATCGGCCGTGGCGATCCCGCCGTAGTAAGGAGCCGGACGGAACCTGTGATAGAGCCGGCCTTCGGCCTTGATGACCAGACGCTCCGCTTCGGTCGAGCGGAGGATGGGATCAAAAGGAAACAATTGCCAAATCCCTCGCTATTTCAGGTTTGCCAGAAATATATCGCCTCTTTGAAATGAAGTCAAAATATCGGAGATTCAACGGAAGAGGCTGCCTTTACGCCAAGACAGATTTATTCTAAGATGATTTTGGTCAGATGAGCGCTGCCTTTTCCGAGATTGCCCCTCAGGTCAAAGTCTATGGCCCGGGTTCGGTGGGGGGAAAAGGCGCCGGGTTGGCCAAGCTCAATGAGCTGTCCTTGCCCAAAGTTACAAAACTGAGAACCCATATCCTGCCGACTTCTTTCTTCGACCATTATGTGGAGGATGACCGGCGCTTTGGGAACGATGGGCTCAACGTTGTCGCTTCCATTCTGGAAGAATTGGGTGAAGTCCCTTTGGGCATTCGTTCTTCGGCGACAAACGAAGCGGGCCTGGCGGAGGCAAACATCAGCCCTGTCCACGCCGGGGAGAATGCCTCCTTCATGCTGCCCAACAACCATCCCGATCCTCAGCTTAGACGGTCACAGGCCGTTCAGGCCATCTGTCACATTTACAATGATTTTCTACAAAAGCAGCCCGCCTCGGGCCGAGAAAAAATGGCCATCGTCATCAACCCCATTCCCGGAATTTTCGACGACACGCTGGCCGGCCCCGTCTATTACCCTTACATTTCCGGAGTGGCGAATTCCTTCTTTCCTCATGCCCTGAAGAATCAGGACCCCCGGGAGGGATTTGCCCGGATCGCTTTCGGCCACGGCTATGCCACGGTCCTGGATGATTTTCCGGTCATATCCATGGCCACTATCCGCAACCCCATCCCGCTTGAACTCCTGAGAATCGGCACCGGCCAACAATATTTTTATTCCCTGGATATGACCAGGAACAAGGAGCTCAAGGGAGAGGAACTGGAGACGATGAAGAAACTCCACGTGCAGTTTGCCAGTTACCACAAGATCAGGCTGCTGGGCATCCAGAACAACCTCATCACCATCGAAGAGCTTATTCAGAACAATCACTTCGAGTTCAAGACCAGTTTGGTCGAGATCATGGACATTATCGCCTCCCGCATTTCCTCCCACTTTCAGATCGAGTTTGTTTTCAACCTCGACTTCTCCCGAAAGGACAAAAGAGAGGGGGCTTTCCATATCGTTCAGCTGACCCAATTGCCCGAATTGAGGTTCGAGGCCATTCACCTTCCTCGCCATATTCACCACACCTACCTGTCCATCAACAATACCCAGGGACACGGCCTGAAAAAAAACATCAAGCACGCCGTCGTCGTCTCTCCCTTTCGTTACTCAAAAGAAAGGCAGGGGGCTCTCCGGGGAAAAATTGCGGAAGTCAATAGAGAGATGCAGAGCAGCGGAGAAAGATACATCTTGATCGTTCCCGGCCGCCTGGGAAGCAAAAACTTGGACTGGGGCATCTACGTCGATTTCAAGGATGTGGACCAAGCCGCGGCAATTTTTGAATATGGGGTGGATATCGCCGGCCGGGCGGAACCCCTGCCGGAAGAAGAAAATTTGACCGGCGGAATATACGGCAGCCATTTCCTCTATATGATCCAGGGCGGCTATGACGAAGACCAGAAAAGGCTGCAGACCAGGATGTACGGGACTCAGGGGACTCATTTTTTAACAAACCTGGTGAGCAACAATATCATCTACGGTTATATCATGCCCATGCAAGACAGCTTTGACCCATGGCTCTTTTCCTGTCCCCGTTCCGATGACCTGCTGACGGTGTTGACTTTCCCGGGGCCGGTCACCGTCTATGCCGACTCTCTCAAGCAGCGCTGCCAAGTCGTATCGGGAAATGATTAGAAAAAGTCGCCTTGAAGAATATCCGTTTGCTCCGAGAATCATCAATTCCATCAAGTTGAGACAGGCGGCCCTCATCGCCGCTGACGCCCAGCTCCGGGATTCGAGGAAGAAGCTGGAAGAAGATATGCCCTGGCTCAAGATGGATATTCTGTATGATCCACAAGCCGTGGCGAATTACAGAGCCCCCCAAGCGTGTGTTTTTCTCTTTGATGACACGGCCCTGGCCATGGTCGATACGGAAAAAATTCGAGCCGGCAACAAGGACGCGATTCTTGTTCTGATCTCCTATCAGCCGTTCGTCCATTGTTCGCCGCCTCAGGCGGCCGGACAGAAATTTCCCTATACGGCCAAGGCCGACCTCGTCTTTGCCGTCAGCCGGGACGAATTCGCTCCCCACAAAATCCTTCCCTCCGTTGTGCGGGCCGCGGAAGATTGGCTCAATATCAAAAAATATTCCGAAGCCCGACGATACATCTTTTATATCGTCGATGACGAACCCCGTTGGTTTTCCCAATTCTTGCCCGTCCTTTACGGCATCATCGGGCAACGCGCCGACGTCATGATCTCGCGCACCTATGAGGAGAGCCTAGCCTTCCTTTTTGATGTGGCCGAGGAGTCTCAGATCGACGATAAGAATTATTGTTGGCACGGACGCGGAGATGATGTTGTCTGCCTTATCACCGATATTTTTTTCCCCAAAGGCCCGGAGCTGCAAAGCCAAGCAGGCCGCGACCTCATTGGCCTGGTCAACAGATACTATCCGCGTGTCCCGGTGATCATTGCCTCCAAGGCCAAAGAAGCTCAAAAACTCAAGGACTCCGGCTTCATCCTGCCCAAAGGAGACCCGGGAAGCTTGGGGAAGCTCAAACAATATATTCTTGACCTCACCGGTTTGGGCGATTTTCCCATCTTCGATCATGAAGGACAGGAGATACGTCGAGCCAAGGACATCCAAAGCCTTTGTCAAATCCTCGTAGAAGCTGAGCGGGACACTCGGCCGGGACGCCTGCTCCGAAAAGTATTGGAGAGCTATGGAGAAAATGATAAGTTCTCCACCTGGCTCTACATGCACGGCTACCGGGAGCTGGGCGATCGTTTGCGTCCCTTGAGGAGAGAAGGCCGGCAGCTCATCACCCTGTTGAAAAATAGTTTTCAAGCCGAGATGGCCCGGATGGAGAGAACCCCCTTGATCATCGACGGTCAAAAAATATTCAGCCTGGCCGACCTCCAGGCCTCTCTCCGGACTCTGTCCCCTGACCAGATTCAACCTTTCTCCGACAACGATATCATCTCATCCTGGCTTGACCGAAAAGGCTATCCTGAGCTGGCCGAAGCGCTCCGTCCTATCCACGGCAGCGGGCCGAAGCTTGGCCAAACCTTGGCTCAAATAGTCGAGGAATGGATCGGCCTATACCAGTCCAGAGGCCTGTAGGCCGACTATTTTGATTTCATTTGTCTTTTGTTTGGTTTTTGTTAATATAATATAAGTGGAATAATGCATCCATGAGACCGTCAGCCCAAGATGTTCGCCCCAAAGCCAAGATCTTATGTGTGGAGGATGACGTCAATCTTCAAAAGAGCATCACCTTCATCCTGT
>Ga0315282_10014991_pt1 | contig 11485 bp, 13 predicted proteins | sample YL17G07_20_MG_FD_203693 | JGI IMG/M metagenome (GOLD analysis project Ga0315282, IMG submission 203693) | Sediment microbial communities from Yellowstone Lake, YNP, Wyoming, USA - YL17G07_20 | ecosystem: Environmental > Aquatic > Freshwater > Lake > Sediment | place: USA: Wyoming | collected...
ACGAGCTGGTCCCGAAGTACGATGAGGTTGTAGAAGAGAGAGATACGATTAAGGCTGAGTTGGAGAGGGTCAGCAAAGATTACGACGAGCTGGTACCTAAGTACGATAAGGCTGTAAAATCCTACAATGAGATGGCTGCGAAGTATACCGAGTTGGTACCTAAGTGCGATGAGGCAGTCAAGGATAGGGATAGGATAAAGTCTGAGCTCGAGAAGGCCAGCAAAGCCTACAATGAGATATCTCCGAAATACGACGAGCTGGTCCCGAAGTACGATGAGGTTGTAGAAGAGAGAGATACGATTAAGGCTGAGTTGGAGAGGGTCAGCAAAGATTACGACGAGCTGGTACCTAAGTACGATAAGGCTGTAAAATCCTACAACGAGATATCTCCGAAGTATACCGAGCTGGTCCCGAAGTACAACGATCTGGTCCCAAAGTACGATGGGGTTGTGAAGGAGAGGGATGCGATAAAGGTGGAGCATGAGAAGGATCAAGAAAAGATCTCTCGGCTGAATAATGTCGCCAATGTCTACGAGGGCAAGTATGAAGAACTTGATGAAAAGCATAGGGCGGCATTAGTAGAAAGGGAGAACCTTCTAGCGGAGCTCGAGAAGGCCAGCAAAGCCTACAATGAGATATCTCCGAAATACGACGAGCTGGTCCCGAAGTACGATAAGGTTGTGAAGGAGAGAGACATCCATAAGAAGGAAATCGAGGATCACAAGAAAGAGATCTCCAGACTGACGAATTCCGTCAATATTTACGAGGGGAATTATGTAGAACTTAATGAAAAATATAGGAAGGTACTAGTGGAGAGGAAGAACCTTCTTGTCGAACTCGAGAGGAATAGAAATACGTATGAAGAGCTCAGAGTGACGATTGATAAGCAAAATATGGCACATCAGGAACTAAACGCATCTTACGAGAGGCTACTTGAAGCTGCTAAACAAGCTATTAATGAGTGGGAGCTCAAAATATCCCAAAAAGATGAAAGTAAGCCTAACGAAGAGGAAGTCAAGACAGAGGGCCTAAAAACTCTGATTAGAGACCGAGGTCAGCGGGAGAAGGTCGAGAAGAAAACCCCAGAGGATGTCCCTTAATAGGGCCCTTCTCTCTTTCCTGCTTGGGTATTTCTTTCACCCTTGTCATGATTGTCCTTTCTTCCTGTTTCTCTCCTCGAACAGATACCGAATCTACCCTTGGCCATAAGGTGCTTTTCTCCCCTTAAACGTCGAAGTACCATCCCTCAACTCCGTCGTAGGGGTTCATGACCTCTTTCGAGGTTCCATCGATGAATGTTCGTAATCCGCTACGGGTTTTTACCATCACGATTAGGTGGTTCACATTCTTAGCGTCTCCTGGACTGTAGGCGTCCATGTAGACCAGCTGGACTGTGTAGTTCGCCGGTGCTGCTTTCAGCATGCTGGCAATAAGGATCGCAAAGTCCTCGCAATCGCCGCCACCTCCTACAAGCGTCTCTAATGGATATCTCGGCGTTTCCGTAATCTCGGAGGAATAAGTAGTTAGGCTGGTAACTATGTACCAAATTTCGTGGAAAAAGGCTTCGTCGTCTGCTAACTCGTTATAAAGCTCAGGTATTGCCTCCGAGAAAGGCTGCGGGTCGACGAAGGGCGTGAAGTCAACGACTCGGTACATCTCACCCGTTATGCTGTCATTCAGGGTAGTATATTGAAGCGACTCCCTCCGCCGGTACCCAAAAACCACGGTCGTCTCGTAATTCTCAAGAGTTGTGGTCCACCTGTGCATCGATCCATCGGAGGCTCTGAAGAGTATGAACACAGTCCTGTTCTTGATCAAAATGTACGGCGGCAGGGCCGCGAATTGCGATTCCTCCACGAGATTAGCATATCTTTCAGAGAGTGAGTCATATCTATCCACGAGATCCGAATGATAAGCTCTAAGGCCAATTAACTCTTGATCGAGTTGCCAATATCCAAGCGATAGCACGATCACGATCAGCAGGAGTGATGCGGTCATAACCTCCCAGAATCGAAGCTGCTTCTCAGGTTTCATGGAACGTAGTGAGAAATGAAACTTACTCGGGCTGCGACCTCCTAGAGACTTACAGTTGGTGCCTTTATTCTTTTTCTTACTCATTTTATCCATACATGGAACACACCTTCAACCATGTCCCCAATCGAGAACTACTTCAAATGGTATATAAGCTACAATAGATCATTGAATGATTCGAATTTGATATTTCCAAAGATGAGGGAAGCATAGATCGTGGTGATTACCGATTGGTTATCAGCGGTGCGGGTGAGATAGCGTCTAAAATAACACAAGTACATAATAGACTGCTCGATCAGTTTCATTTTGAGAATGGTTATTGGCCTTCAGGGGCACCGAAAAAATACATAACGCTTAAACAAGGACTTGAGGATGATCTTCCAGACGATCTAAGATCAACTTATAAAGACTTCATAAAAAAGATGAAAGATGAATGGGTTCCAACCATCCTTCTAGAAGAGAAAAAGTTATTGGAAGATATGTATAATGTAGAAGTTGAAATTCAACCTAGGCAGGTCTATATAGGTAAAAAGGTTGGTTTAAGAGGGAGTTGGGCACTTGTAATTGGTGGGAAATATGACGTCGTTATGATAAAGGATGAGTTAAACTCATTCCGTCAGAAATGGGGTGACGAAAAGAAGTGAAAATCGATCATATCGTTAAGATAATAGAACATGAGTTCGTTAAAGGACAAGTTAAGCAGATAACTTCAAAGGAGATGATTGAAAAGCTTGAGAAGAAGGGGTACAAACGAATTGATATAGACGATGCTCTTGATGAAGTTGAGAGAAGGAAGATTGTAGCACATGGAGGTGGATTTTACAAGTGGATAGACCCTAGTCTTAGAAAGGCGGAAATAGTTAAGACTCAAAGACGAATCCAAGCGGTAGCAGACATTTTTAAAGAGGGCAAGATCAAGTTTCTTCCTCAAGAAGATCTTGTTCTTAAGCTTAAGGAAAGGGATTTTGATGAAGAAGAGATTAATAGGGCATTAATAGAGGCTGAAAGGGATTACATTCTGCGATTTTCTTCTCGTTCAATCCCTCCAAATGATAAACTAGTACCTAGCTGCACTTGGATTCCACCCAGAGATCGCAAGAAGGAGGCTAAAGCTGACAGGCACCAGAGAGAGTGGTTCGAGAAAAACCTCGAGAAGAAAGCGTTTGAGGAAGAACGTTGGGAATAAATAGGTACAAGAGTCGATTACTAGATTCAAAGGAGCTTATTAACTTCAATAAAGTAAGAGTGAACTGATGACAAGATGGAGAATGAGGATCTTAGTATAAACAATATCATTGCGATGATAGAGGGTGAGTTCACTAATGGACAGGTAAGGGAGATAAACTCGGAGGAGATGATAAGTAGGTTAAAGGAAAAGGGAATCAAGTATGTAGACATAGACAAAGCCCTCATCGAAGCTGAAAGGCGCAAAATAGTACAATGCTATTCTGAGCTCTACAGATGGATTGAGCCGAGCGAGAGGGAAGCGAGGAAAAGAATGGGCAAGAAGAAGTTAAGATTGGATTGGGACATTGAAGCTGGTGGACCTGGAGTTTACTATAGGGTCATCGCGACATACCGCATTAAGGAATTCCTGCTGTCGCTTCTCAGTAAAGAGTGGGATCTGAAGGGTGAAGAATACAGGAATTTGAGGAAGGCCAGCTGGTCCCTCCAGACACTAAATTTAAAGGACATCAATCTCGATCATGAATTGTTGGAAGATGAAAAGTTCCAAAGTGAAGTGAAGGAGAGGATCGATTATCAAAAGGATCGCATATCGTGCAATGAGCCGATCATGCCTTTAGTCGTCATGTACGACAATAAGATGCTGATGGACGGCTATGCCAGGTTTTTCGCCTTAAGGGAGCTCGGAATCTATAGAGCTAGAGTATACTATGGAGAATTTACAACAAGACCAGAATAAATTCATTATACTTCAATATCAGAGTAATCCATCTATATGCAAACAAAGAGAGAGACAATTATAGTAACAAATAACTCACGAGGAGGAATTATAAATAATGATACTACGAATATGTCTGGCTATTCTGTCGTAGGCTTCAAATGCTTCAGGAGTTGGGAACGCCTGGCTTCTTTTTGTTTGTTCATCGGGCACAATTGCGGATGTTCTGATCTCGACATACTGCTCCTTTTCATTGGTGTTATAACGAGGTGTTATCATGAGGTCTGGCAACTCCATTCTGAGCAGCATATTCTTCAGGTTAAAATCGGCGTTCAATATTTCAGCAAGGCGTCCTCCCTTCCACTCAAAGCCAGTAACCTTCTCCCTCAATAAGCCTTCTTTTATCGGTCTAGTTTCCGCATTCAGCTCGCCTTCAAGGTTCTCCACAATTCCATGCACTAAATAGCCAAAATAACAATAGGTCACATGACCTATGCCTGAAAAACGAAAGGGCCATTCCCATCGCTTACGATGGTCATATTACTTAGTGTCGCATCAGAGAAAGTAACCTGGAGCCTCTTCATGGTATGCAATCTTATAACAACAAGAGAGACAATTACAGCAACAAATACTATCATGACAAGAATGTATTTTGTTTTCATCCATCTTCCTTCTCTTTAGCCTCACTCTTTCTCTCTTTCAACAAACGGCAAGCTTCTATGGCGGTTGAGAATGGCAAGTTGAAGAACATCATAAACTGGGCAATGAACATCAAAGCGATGTAGAAGATGGGCATCGGCTGAGTATATAGAAAATAACCATAGATATTTTGCCCAACGACCTATTAGTTTTGTCCTCTTCATCTATCCATCAGCCTTTTCTGTGGATTCCGGTTCTTGTTCCTTCTCCATAAAACTCAAGAGAATCTTAGCGGTGAGAAGCGAATTATACAAGCCCCACCTCCCAAGGTTTGTAAGAGAGTACTTTCCCTTGTAGACCTTCTCGATGTACTTGGCCTTCATGAGCTCATCCAAGTGGTGGTAGAGCTGCCCCCCTTGGAAGCCCAGTGCGTTCGTCAGGTCTGTCGACGACCTAGGATACTTTTCAAGCAGGAGGAGTATCTTGAGCCTTTGATCACTGGAGAAGGGCGAGAGCAGGAACATTACCTTGTCCGGTGGTATCTGAGTCAAATCCTCTATGGGACCACCATTGACCCAGCTCCACGGCTTGGGTGCCTGATGGCCTTCGAAAAATTGTTCTGCCCTACAAGCACTGATTATCACAGGACGCCTTTCGCGGGCGAACCATTTCTCCATGATGCCCTCTATCTCATCGACCCAATCCCACTCGCCTTCCATTACAGTAGCTCTAAAGGGCGTTTGCCTTATCTCTCGAACCTGCGATTCCAGATCTGAAATTCTCTGCTTTAGCTCGTCTAGGGTTCGGCTTAATTGAGCTATCTCCAATGTGTACCCTCAATTACAATTATATTTACTTCTATTTATATATTATTGTAGAAGGATGATAGTGAAACTGTGTGGAAAGCAGCATAAGTTGTTTTATAAAGAAAAAACGGTTTTAGACCAATTTAGGTCAAATCCTACTCGATACTATGCAAGATAAGGAGGTTATTAGAAAAGGAGGTGGAATTTAGGTCTTCGGAGCTGCTGGATTCGTTGCCCTTTCTAAGTTTACTATGCGCTGCCAGTTCTTGTCGACGCCCTGCTGGATCTTCTCGAGCAGCCACTTGTTCTTCTCCTCGAGTACATGTCGGAAGCGGCCCTGTGTCTTGAGATATTCAACTACTGGCTTAGGTGACGGCACCCTCCGGTTGATCGTATAGACGCCATCAACGCACTCGTAGACCGGGAAGAACTTGGTATCGACCGCAAGACGGGCGATCTGTATTGTCTGAGATGGATCGTAGCGCCAACCGAGTTGGCAAGGTGCTAGCACGTGCAGGAATGCTGGTCCTTCAACCTCGATGGCACGACGCACCTTGTTAATGAAGTCCCTCCAATCGGCTATAGTGGCGCTCGCTGCATAGGGGATATTGTGTGCGATTGCGATGCCGAGGATATCCTTCTGCCATTCCGTCTTTCCCTGCTGCTTCTCTCCTACTTCGGAGGTGGTGGTCCACGCGCCTAGAGGTGTAGCTCCACTTCTTTGTATCCCCGTATTTTGGTAGGCGTTATTATCGTAGCAGATGATGCAGAGGTCGTGTCCTCTTTCGAGTGCGCCGCTGAGTGCGGCGATGCCGATGTCAACAATCCCGCCGTCTCCGCCAACCACGACGACGTCGCTCTTCTTTGCTCTACCCTCCTCGCACATCTTGTTGATGGCCTCGACTGCGCCCGATGCACACGCTGCCGTGTTTTGGAAGAGCACATGGGCCCACGGGACTCCCCAAGCGGTATAGGGAAACGGTGAACTGGAGACCTCGACACAGCTGGTGGCATTGAATATTATCGTCGGCCCCCTGAATGCCTTGGTCATCATCCTCATCGTTATAGCGGGTCCACATCCGGAGCACAATCTGTGTCCGGGGCCGAACTTCTCCTCGAGCGGCAAGTCCGCGAGCTTCGTGAGGAATGGGGTGTACGGTTTTGGTGCCGGTGCCGTTGGTGTTGGTGCTGGTGGTGGCGTCGGTGGTGGTGGCGGTGTTTGTTCAGTTGTCATTGATCTCTCACCCCCAGGTATCTCGTTGGCACGGTCTTCTTCCGCTGCCTAGCTAGCTTGAGCACATCCTCCGCTGCCTTCGATATCTGCGCGATCGTCACGTCCCTTCCTCCAAGTCCATAGACATAGTTCACGAGCGTTGGTTGTTTCGGCAGGGCGTAGAGCGTCGTCGCGATATCTTCGAAGAGTGTAGTAGCGGGCGCCCCAAATGACATGGCCTTATCGAGGACAGCAACGGCCTTGACTTTCTTGAGGGCCCTCGCGACATCCGGCCCTGGCCACGGCCTGAAAAGCCTGATGTTGAGTGAGCCGGCCCTGACCTTCCTGTTTCTTAATTCGTCGACCGCATACCTCGCAGTTCCGCTGGTGGAGCCCATCGATACGATTGCGACCTCAGCATCGTTGAGCTTGTATGGTCTAACATTAGCGTATCTCCTGCCGCTGATGATCGCGTATTCCCTCCAAATCTTCGGCGTCAGCCTGTAGGCCTCGGTCATCGCTCCCTCCTGCTGCCTCTTGAACTCGAAGTAGTAATCGGGGAGGGCCATCGCTCCGAAGGTCACTGGCTTGTCCGGATCGAGCTTGAGTTTTGCATTCCTGGGCGGTAGATATTGGTTTACGACCTCATCCGGCAGAACATTCACCCTCTCTAAACAGTGGCTCGTGATGAATCCGTCGAGGTTGACCATAATTGGTGTGAGCACCTTCTCGTCCTCCGCCAGCTTGAAGGCTGCGAGCGTCAGGTCATACGATTCCTGCGCGTTCTCGCAGAAGACCTGCATCCAGCCGGAATCCCTGGAGCCCAAGACATCGCTATGATCCCCATGGATGTTCAGCGGAGCGCTCAGCGCCCTGCATGCTACCGCCATGACTGTGGGACATCTCATACCGGAAGCAGCGTAGAGGGCCTCGTGCATGTAAGCAAGGCCTTGGCTCGCTGTTGCCGTGAATGTCCTTGCGCCGACGAGTGCCGCTCCGATGCAGCCTGACATCGCGCTGTGCTCCGACTCTACGTTGATGTACTTGGCCTTGATCCAGCCGTTCGCCGCGAACCTCGAGAGCTCCTCGACTATGATGGTCTGCGGCGTGATGGGATAGGCTGATATCACGTCAACATTGGCCTGCCTCGCTGCATATGCTACCGCATCGTCGCCCCTAAGGCCGAGGACCTTCTGCTCCATCCTCTTCCTGGCCTCCTCCTTCCTTTCGGCTTCAGTTACCAGAGTCATTCTACTTCGCTCACCTCATCCGGCCCTCATCGAGATGCACTTCACAGGGCAGACGTCGGCACATATCCCGCAGCCCTTGCAATAATCTTGATTGATCTCCACAGCCTTCTCGGGATTTCCAACGAGTCTTGTGATCGTGGGCTCGGGACAATAGATCCAACAGATGAGGCACTTCGTGCACCTTGAATAATCTATTGTGGGTGTCTGGCTCCTCCACAATCCTGTCTTGTAATCCATGCTGCTCTTTGGAGTCGTTATGGCCCCACTTATTGTCGCTTTCTTCCACGAGAGCAATTTCTTCTTCTGTTGCTGCTGCCGTTGGCTCATCAGAATATTGCCTCCTCGTAACCCCTTCTTATGGCTTCGGCATTCTGCTCTATGATCTTCCCCGTGAAGCGCTCGAGTTGAGGCAGTGCCCTCTCGCGTATGGTCTCGATGAGGCTGTCGGGCTTGACGAACTCCGTGGCCCTTGCCACAGCTCCCATCATCGTCGTGTTGTATAGCGCCCTGTTGAAGACCTCCCTGCCGATTTTTACCGCGTCAATCCGCACTATCTTCTGCTTCGTGAGCTTGAACTGCTTCCTCAAATCCTTGATTGAATAGTTCGGCGCGTCCTCAACGTTCACGACTAGAGTTCCATCCGGCTTGAGCCCCTCGAAGGTGCTGCCCTGGTTGAGGAAGGCGCTGTCCACGACGGCCAATACATCCGGAGTGTAGACCTGCTGGTGGAGGTCGATGGACCCTGTGCTTATCCTCGTGAAGCCCCTAACTGGCGCTCCGCTCCGCTCGGGCCCGAATTCCGGAAATGCCTGGACGTATTTGCCCTCCTTGAGCGCTGCTACGGCGAAGACCATGTTGGCAAGGACGATGCCCTGCCCACCCCTTCCCTGCCACCTGATCTCGTAAATTTTCGCCACAAATCACACTTCCTTTCGCTAATCGCCTGAACCATTAGCTGTTTTCGGGGCTTATAGGTATAATCAGGTAGGCATGAGGCTATTCTTTGTCCGAAAGCTTTCGTGTTGGATCGCGGAACTACTGACGGCATCTATCATAGGTGAGCAGTGGGTGACGATGTTATTGGATGCGCTAGCAGATACCAGGTTATCCGATGAATATTATTTGGTTTCTCAGATCGCTTACGTCGGTGCGCCTCATAGGAGGGGATGATGCTCTACAAGGGTTGCGGGGGAATAGCCATCATCCTCAGACACGCCTAGATCTCCGGGAGGAATACCTAACAGCTAATAGGATCGGGGAGCAAACGGCCAGGACAAGCGCAGGCCCCAGGGGGAACTCTGGCACCTTCGGGGGCTTGGCGAGCGCGAGTATCTTGGACTCGCCATTCACGTACGCCGCTGCGGCCGTCGCCTTGACCTCGTACTCAGGGGATGCGGGGACATTGGTGTACTCGTTCAGAAGGCCGAAACCCTTACCATCATCGTTGGCACTATTGCCAGGTATCCGAATAATGTATTGGTTCACCGTCTGCCCCGTCGCCTGGCCGTTCTGCTGCAGCTTATCGTTACCGGCAGCGATGGTCGTCGCGGAACTGGTATCGTCGAACTGCTCCGAGGCTATGACCGCGACGTCGGTCCCCGAGGAAAAGGTGGTGCCCAGGTAGTTTATGGTTATCTCGCCAGTGCCTAAGCCAACGCTTCCTCCATCGCTGTATGCAGCCAAAAGGCTTCCCCTGCTGAAAGCCACGATCGTCGCCCTTCCGTATACGACGCTGGCAGAACTTGCTGTTGCAGTTACGGTATATTGGGCGCTGGCTGACGCGTCGGCGTCCATGTAGGGGATCAGCTGGACCTGCCAAGCGCCTTCGGCAGTGGAGCTCGATGAATAGTTCACTCTATACTCAGCTGAGGCCGGGGTCGTTGAGCCGCTCTTGAGGTTGAGCGCCGACAAGTAACGTATAGAGGTAGCGGTGTTCTGGCTCTCTATTATAGCTAAGACAACGTTGTCCCCGGCAGGAAGCGAGGTGGAGAGCGTGGTTAGTGTGGTCTCGGTGGCGCCGATTGCCGTCGAGCTGCCCTGGGCGCTCGCTCCCGTGAGCCCGCTGATTGCCAGTATCTTCGCCTCCCCGCTGATGCCAGTTGCGGCTGCGGTAGCCCTAACGTCGTAAGTCGGGTTCTGGGGTGCGCCAGAATCGAAGGCCATCAGCGCGAACCACTTCTGGTTGTTTAGGGCACCACTGCCAAGTCTGACGGTGTAGGCGTTGCTCATGAGGGTCGAATTTGCCCTTGTGAGCCTCAGTTTTCCTGTCGCGATGTTAGTCGCTGCGGTCGATGAAAATTGCACCACGGCTATGACGAAGTTGTTCCCTGAATCGAACGATGACGTGGAAAGGGTAGCTACGATCGTCTCGCTAGTGCCTATACTCTTACTGGTGCCATCTGCGAACGCGAAATTATTCGTAGGCTGCGATCCCGGGGTGGTACTCAACCACAGGGCCACTATCCGCCGAGAATCTATCTTCGCTGTTTGAGTTCCGTAGTTATTCGAGAATCTGCCTTTGATCGTGTGGCTACCCCCCACCAGATTTATAGCGTAAGCTGTAGCTGCACTACCAGCACCTTCTCCAGCTGTCACAAGCATATAAGAGCATGAGCCTCGTGAGTTAGTTTTGTCGATATTGTCTACCATGATCCCGTAACATTCACCGTAATTACTATCTATTGTGCCACTTCTCTTCGTCCCGAAGATGTGGTCGTTACGGCAGTTGTGCTTGCAACGACGTACTTGCTGTTGAAGGTTAAGAGGGTGGGGGGAGCACCGCCCGCACTCAACCACAGGGCCGCTATCCGCCGGGAATTTATAACTGCTGCGTTCGACCCCGGTTGATAGTTCATCGAGAATCTACCTTGGATCGTGTGACTCCCAGCTGCCAAATTTTCAGCGAAAGCCGTAGCAGCACTATCGGCGCTATCAGCGCCATTGGACGCCGAGCCTCGCGAGTTGGTTTTATCGTTGGTGTCTACATTGATTCCATAGCATTCACCGTAATCACTTGATGATGTGCCGTGCCTTTTAGTTCCCATCGCCACGACCAACAGCTCGCGGGTATCGGTCGTGGTCCTGCTGATGGTTGCCTCAGTATCGTCAACCAAACTGGTTAAGGGCGTTTGAACCAGAGTATCTGAGGAGACGGTATCTAACAGAGTGGTATCGGCAAACATCAAGATGCCAAGCTGCCTGCGATTAATCGTTACGGTGTATCCTCCACCAGGCCAATTAAGCGCAAACCTTCCCCTGACCGTCGTGGATGAGGTGGAGAGGCTCAAGGCCCATACGGTGAAGACGCTATCAGGCATATTTTCATTACACAGTAGATCAAAATTTAATGGGAGCCACCCCACAACCTAGCTTATGACTAACAACCTAAGCTATGGAGCGATTCCCAGGGAGTACGACAGAGCCAAGGCCTACTTATTCTTTAGGGAACGGATTGAAGGGCTCTTCCAGTTCAAGGGTGCAAGGCACGGGGACGACGTGGTCAGGTCCCTTCTCTTGGCTTCCTTCAACAATGGCTATGTAGAGGGCTCAGCGGGGCTCCTCGATGCGTGCGGCCAGACCATTAGGAATCACCTCAGGTACCAGGATCCATCGAGGCTCCTTGTCGCCAACGATCGGGTCATCG
>Ga0315282_10014993_pt1 | contig 11484 bp, 13 predicted proteins | sample YL17G07_20_MG_FD_203693 | JGI IMG/M metagenome (GOLD analysis project Ga0315282, IMG submission 203693) | Sediment microbial communities from Yellowstone Lake, YNP, Wyoming, USA - YL17G07_20 | ecosystem: Environmental > Aquatic > Freshwater > Lake > Sediment | place: USA: Wyoming | collected...
ATTTCATTCCATCAGGCAAGGAAATGGGAGATTAAACATTTCTTCCTCCTAAATACTGTATCGATGGCTTTGCTTTGATCGTAAAGATTCCACAGAAATACACACCAGCTATAGTTGTAATTTTATGCAAATTCCTTATTGTAGTCCTCATCGTTGTCATCTGCTATAATAGTTTTAATTCCAACGGAAAAATCGAAATTTAACGATATTTAATTTTTTAACTCAATAGCTTTTATAGAGAACATATTTTGATAATTGCAGAACTGTAACAAGTGAAAAAAATTAAGTATAAAAATACAAAAAAAATGAAACAGCAGATAAGTTTAGCTCAGAATTATCAACAGTCGGGGGATTTTCTGCAAGCAGAGTATATCTATAAAAAACTTATATGGATTCAAATAAAAAGCTTTTTTTGTTGCTCATAATATTTTTCTTTACATTTATTTCAAATACCGCCAAGGCTGAGGATAAAAATAAAGAAATGTTACCTATAAATGTCTTCCTTAAATCTGAAAACCTTATCATTGATACAAAATTTATCAGAGAGGGTATTTTAACTTTTCATGATAAAAGCACCAAGAAAATAATCACACAAATAGATATAGAGATTGCTGATAATCCCGATAAAATAGAAACTGGTTTAATGTATAGACGTTCATTGCCTGATAAAGCGGGAGTATTATTCATTTATAAGCAACCTCAACCATTATCTTTCTGGATGAAAAATACCTACATTCCACTTGATATCATCTTTGTTGATGAAAACACGCAGATAGTGACGATACACAAAAATACTAAACCGCTATCTGAGGATTCAATTCCATCATATAGGGATTCAATGTATGTTATTGAAGTTAATGCTGGATTTTGTGATAAATATGGAATTCAGATTGGAGATTATATTAAATTTTGACTAAAAACTGCATATTATGCACTAACTAACTTAAAGTTATGTTACTTGAGTCACTTGTCAGAACATATGGCTATTGGGCTTTACTTGTCGGGACATTCCTTGAGGGAGAGACGATATTAATGATCGGAGGTCTTTTAGCGCACTTAGGATACCTGAAATTACCAACAGTTATGTTGGTCGCATTCATTGGTAGTTTCTCAGGCGATCAATTTTATTTTTTTATTGGGCGTCTGAAAAGCCCAGACTTACTTGTAAAGCATCCCAGATGGCGAAACCGCGTGAATAGAGTTCATCAACTCATCGAGCGTTATCATGATCTCATAATGCTGGGATTCAGATTTGTATATGGGATACGTATTGTGACCCCTTTTGTAATAGCTATGAACAAACGTATTAAAACAAGTCGGTTTGTCGTACTTAATGCCATCGGTGCTGTGATATGGTCAGTGGTAATTTCAGCAGGTGGATACCTATTTGGGCATGCACTGGAAATTGTTATAAGGGATATCAAACGCTACGAACTTGAAGTAATATTTATAATCTCTGTTATTGGAATAGTGCTTTGGATTATTCATAAATATAGAGAAAACAGAACAATTTAAGTGACTTTTGAGCGTAGTATATCCTGAACCATCTCTGTAACAGTCCGAAAATCTACTTTGCCACTTCCCATTTTTGGAAGGTCTTCTATTACAATAAACTGTTTTGGAAGGGCAATATTAGGTAGTTGCTCTGACATCTTCTTCAATATCCTCCTTTCATCCACCTTCTGAGTGACTGCTGCAACTATTTTTACACCCTTCAGTGCATCTAGAACTTCTACCACTGAACAGTAAACATTTTCGGGAAGGACTTTTTGCAGCACATCTTCAACTTTAACCAGGGAGATCCTTTCGCCTCCAATCTTTACGAATCTCTTTAACCTTCCAGCATGCCATAGAAATCCGTCTTCATCAATAAAGCCCATATCACCGGTATCGTACCAGCCGTGTCGGACACGCATTGATGTCTCTTCAAAGTCGTCTAGATATCCCTTCATTACCAAATCGCCTTTCACCATGATTCGACCGACCTCCCCGATACTACATTCATTACCTGTTTCATAATTTTCAATACGCACCTTAACATCTGGAAGCACTTTCCCGACACTCCCGGGCTTATTATGTTCAGGTGTGTTTGTCGAGATAACCGGAGATGTTTCGGTAGCCCCATAACCTTCATAAAGCGTAATACCATGCTTTTCGAGAAATTCTCTCCTGTGTGCATCCGGACATTTATCAGCACCACTCACAATAAGACGAACACTCTTGAAATCATCAGGCTCCGACTTACGAAGATAGCCCCAAAGAAAACTTGGTGTACCTACCGTTACTGTTGGTCTTTCTTCCCGTAAAATTGTACAGATCATTTTATAATCAAGAGGATTTGCATAAGAGACGATTGTCATTCCAAAGTACAATGGGGTCCAGAGGTTGACTGTAAGGCCAAAGACATGAAAATAGGGAAGGTTTGCAAGCATGATGTCGCTCTCATACATTTTCATTACCTTACTGAAACTCCTGATATTCGAGGCTATATTGCGATGAGTTAATTGCACAGCCTTTGGGTCTTTTTCACTTCCGCTTGTGAACAGGATAACGATGTTGTCATCTTCATGTCCTGAATGAATCATTTTGAGAATCAGCGTAACCGGCAGTTTTGATATGAGAGCAGCCTTAAGTTTTTCCCTCCTGGAAATTTCCTCCATAATATCTTCGATAAAAACCATTCCATCAACAACAGGGCAGTTAATCTTCTCAAGGAGTGCTTTTGATGTAACGATTGTCTTGAAATTGCATTTCTTCTGTGCGTACACCGCGTTATTTGCTGCACCGGTTGAGTAATTGATCATAACTGGCGTTCTGCCACTCATCAAAGTACCGAGAATAGAGAGGGCACATCCTGCAGACGTAGGGATCATAATTCCAAGAAAGCCTTTAGTGTATTTCTTTAACTTTTCAGCGAGTATTAGGGAGGCAATGAGGGCCTTGGAATAAGTAATTCTTCTGTCAGAGGTACGGTCAATAAATGCAGGCTTACTGCCGTACCTCTTTGCAATTCTGACAAAGTGCTGATGAAGAAGCATTAATATTTTAAAATGTCACGGTAAGCTGTGCACTCAAAATATCAGTATGAGCATCATACGTTCCGTTCAAACCCCCTTTAAACATGTCTTCTCCTGTTGGGGTTTTGTTAATCTTAGGATCATTGATAAAGAGGTGTGCATAGCCGAGATCAAAACTGACCTTATTAGAAAGTTTATACCCTGCGCCCAATGCCAACCAGATACGGTCTTCATCAGGGATACGCGGGTACGGCGTTGTGCATTAGGTACTGCTGATGTGTCATATGCCGTACCAGCTCTCAAGGTCAAATAATTATTAGGCACATAGGTCACACCAAGTGAATAGCGGTAGCTGTCCTGCCAATCATAGGTTGTTTTAGATATTTCTTTGCCCTGGTTATCAACAATTTCCAGTTCCTTAAAGACCTTCCAGTTTGTCCACGTAAAATCAGCCATTACCATCCACTGCGGATTAAACTGATGGAAAAAACTTACAGAAAGGCTTTCAGGAAACGTTATATCAGCCTTAACATCTTGGTCCTGGAATGCAGAACTAAATACAGAAGGAACATTTGTATAATCAATATCACCCTCTAAGGACTGTTTGATCCTTGAACGATATGCTGTTCCTATCCTGGTCGTTTTCGTGAATTCATAGAGTACACCCAGGTTAAAACCGTAACCCCAACTGTCACCTTCCATACTGGCAAAACCATCAGATGATTGAGGATTGAGCCCAAGTGCAGTAGCAGTAGGAGCACCTAATTTGGTGAATGCAATGGTACCGAAATCAATAGCCTGGGAAAGTTTAGCCTTGATATATTGCGCACTAAAACCTGCACCAATGCTCAACTGGTCATTTACTTTATAAGCGAGGGATGGGTTAATATTGATCGTAAGCACATCTGACTCAATCGCATGATAGCGTCCTACCCAACCGTCATCATACTTAGTGGCAAGGCCGAATGGTACATTTAGTCCTATCCCCACCACAAAACGATCACTGAGTTTTTTGCTGTAATAAAGATTAGGGACAAGCTCGGTTACACCACCATCACCGCCGTTACCACCAGAAAGTGGTTTTCCGGTAGCTCCTTGCAGAACATGCGTTGAACCCTTGTCGTGAAATTCCAAAGATGGGATTATGACATGTGCTCCAAGAATGAATTGTTGATCACTGAGAAGGGTCATACCACCAGGATTATAAAATATCGTGGTAGCATCCTCAGCACCAGCAGCACCTCCAGCGAATGCATTGCCCAAGCCACTAACACTCTGTTCGACAAGTGCAAAACCTGCACCCAGGGCAGAGCCTGCAGAGATGAAAAAAAATACACGCTCCAATGAGCAAAACCCCTTTCCATTTACTTAGAAATTGATGTTCCACTACATTTCCCTCCTTTCAAAAATATAAACATTAGATATGCCACAGCACATGGCTTGAAAATCAATATAAGGCCAATCGCCGCTCTTATCTAAAAAAGAGACTAAAAAAGCTTTTAATCGTGCAATCATTTAGTATATCGGTATTGTTATTGTCAACCAATTTTTCTCTCACCCTTAAAATCCAACCTGGAAATTACAGCTTGATGGAAAAAATTGCGGAAAATGCTAAAATAAGATATTTTAATAGGAGGGTATCGATTTGATTTCAACGAGTGATTTCAGAAAGGGTCGGAAAGTAGAATTTAAAGGTGAACCATGTGAAATAATAGATTTTCAACATGTGAAAATGGGAAGAGGTGGAGCTATTGTCAGGACAAAATTGAAAAACCTTAAAACAGGAGCTATCCTTGAAGAGACTTTCAGGTCAGGAGAAAAATTGGAGACCCCTGGACTTGAAGAAGTGACCATGCAATATCTCTATGCGCAGGACGAGTTGTATTATTTTATGGACGTCGAGACGTATGAGCAAGTACCGCTTGTTCAAGCTCAACTTGGAGATACAAGAAAATTCCTCAAGGAAAATATGACAGTCAGAATCCTGTATCATAAAGGTACACCGATAAGTGTAGAGGTTCCGACATTTGTTGAACTTATAGTTGTAAAAACAGACCCTGCAGGTTTTAAAGGAGACACAGCTTCTGGAGGTGGAAAACCTGCAACATTGGAAACAGGGGCTGTAGTGAAAGTCCCTTTTCACATAAACGAGGGAGATACTATAAGGGTGGATACAAGGACATCGGAATATATAGAAAGGGTAAAATAATGGAACTTGAGGATTTAAAAGAGCTCATCGAACTTCTCAAGAATACAGATATTACTGAACTACAGTGGGAAAAAGAAGGTGCAAAGATAAAAATCAAGAAGGAAAAACTTTTATCTTCAATAGAGATGCCTTTGAAACACTCTACAGATTTTCAGGCAAAGATTGAAAAAGAGGCAGAGGAAGTCACACAGAGGCTTATAACTGTAACCTCACCCATTGTTGGTACATTCTACAGGTCGCCTTCACCTGATGCTCCTCCATTTGTAGAATTAGGATTAAAAGTTACAAAGGGCCAGGTTCTCTGTATTGTAGAGGCAATGAAGCTCATGAACGAGATTGAGAGTGATGTTGATGGTATTATTGTAAAAGCCTTAGTGGAAAATGGACAGCCGGTTGAATACGGTGAGCCTTTATTTCTTATAGAGCCGATATAATAAACTAAGGCATTCTAATATTCAATATCCCCTACCTTGATGGGGGAGGAACTACAGGGAATAGCAAGTTTAATATGAAACTATTTAAGAAAATCTTGATAGCGAATCGCGGTGAGATTGCCTTAAGGATCATCCGTGCTTGCAAGGAGCTCGGAATAAAAACTGTTGCTGTATATTCGGAGATAGATAAAGAGTCCCTTCATGTGCGTCTCGCAGATGAATCTGTTTGTATTGGGCCTGCAAACGCAAACCAGAGTTATCTGAATATCCCTGCTATATTAAGTGCTGCTGAAATAACAGACTCAGATGCTATACACCCAGGTTACGGGTTTCTTTCAGAGAATCATCATTTTGCTGAGGCATGTATTACATCAGGCATTACATTTATAGGTCCAACACCTGAAAACATAAGGCTTGGTGGTGATAAGGCTAAGGCAAGACAGATGATGAAAAGGAAGGGCGTGCCTGTAGTGCCTGGAAGTGATGGGCCCATTACTACAGAAGAGATTGTAATAAAGACTGCAAAAAGGATCGGGTTTCCAATAGTAATCAAGGCATCTGCCGGTGGAGGAGGGCATGGCATTAAGATTGTAAAAGAGGAAAAAGACCTTGAGCAGGCTTTTTATATGGCACAAAGAGAGGCTCTAACAGCATTTGGTAACAGCGAACTTTATTTAGAAGAATACATACCAGAAATGCGGCACATAGAAGTCCAGATTATGGCGGATAACAAGGGTAATATTATCCACCTTGGCGAAAGAGACTGTTCAATACAGAGGAGGCATCAAAAGCTTATAGAGGAGTCTCCATCACCTATCTCATCTACAGAAAAGTTCAAAAAGAGGATAGGCGAGTTAGGTGTAAAAGCTGCTCGTGCGATTAAATACAGAAATGTAGGTACTGTAGAATTTATAGTCGACACTAAGGGTAATATCTATTTCATAGAGATGAATACCCGTATACAAGTAGAGCATCCTGTAACAGAGGCAGTTACAGGTATCGATATCGTAAAAGAGCAGATAAAACTTGCAGCAGGGTTACCATTAGAATATAAACAGAGTCACATAAGACCATCAGGCCATGCAATAGAATGTAGAATTAACGCAGAAGATCCCGAAAGGTTCATCCCATCTCCAGGAAAGATTACATTTCTGTCACTTCCTGGAGGTCCGGGTATAAGAGTAGATGCAGCAATTTATAGTGGATATGTTATACCATCACATTATGACTCCCTTATAGCCAAATTGATCGCACATGGGAAAGATAGGTCAGAAGCAATTATGAAGATGAGGCGTGCACTTGATGAATTCATAATCGATGGTGTAAACACAACGATCCCCTTCCACAAAAAGGTTTTCAGCAATCCTGACTTTATAGGTGGAGCTTTTAACACCAGCTTTTTAGAGAAAATGAACAGCGGCACCAAAGAAAATGTGTAAGAATTATGTATTTGGGCGGTCTGTGCTTTATTACTGATTGTAAGGCGTGTGTTCTTACATATGAAGATATGATACTCAGATCATTGAAGGCTGGGGTAAGATGGGTACAATACAGAGATAAAGAAAGATCAAAACGAAAGGTTTATGAAGAATCAGTCAAACTAAGGAGGACCACGAAGAACTTTAATGCTGTATTTATCATAAATGATTATTCAGATATTGCAAGTGCTGCCGGTGCAGATGGGGTACATCTCGGGCAAGACGACCTGCCTATCAGGGAAGCTCGTAAAATAATGGGAGACGATAAAATAATAGGTATCTCGACACACAGTCTAGAGCAGGCAATGGATGCCGAAAGAGACGGTGCTAATTATATTGGTTTTGGCCCTATATTCCATACAATGACTAAAGATGCTGGAAGTCCGAAAGGGATTGAAATGCTTCATGAGATAAAAAAACAAGTGCACTTGCCGGTAGTTGCAATAGGGGGTATAAACCTCGAAAACATCAGATTGGTTCTTGATACAGGATCTGATGCTGTTGCAGTTGCATCAGCAATACTGAGAGGGAATATTGAAGAAAATGTCAAATGGTTTATGGATATCATTAGTTTGTATGATGTAGAATGAACTGCTCCGTAGCAGATCAGGTTGTCCCACAATTGTCATCCTGAACTTGTTTCAGGATCTATTGTAAACATAACATACTAAAAAAATGAGATTCTGAAATAAATTCAGAATGACAAAACCGACACTTTTTGAACTTTTGGATAGCCCCCAGAGCTTTGAGGTATTCTCTTAATTAAAAAACGTGAGATAGATATGTGGAGGTTCATCAAATGAAAAGGGTTTTATTGTTTTTACTATTCCTTTGCCTTGTATCTTTTGGGTGTCAAAAAAAAGAAGATGTAATAAAGATCGGTATTGCAGGACCTATGACAGGTGACCAGGCAAAGATGGGTATGGATTTCAAAAATGGCGTGTCACTTGCTGTCCAGGAGTGGAACAACAAAGGTGGCGTCCTTGGTAAGAAGATCAAAGTGATAATCAGCGATGACCAGCATGACCCTAAACAGGCTGTTTCTGTTGCAAATAAAATGGTAAATGAAGGTGTGGTAGGTGTTATAGGTCACTTTAATTCAAGCTGTTCTATCCCTGCATCAGATGTTTACAACAGAGCAGGTATCCCTATGATTACCCCTGGATCAACCAATCCACAGCTTACGGAAAAAGGATATAGGTGTGTATTCAGGGTTTGCGGCAGGGATGACCAACAGGGAAAGGTTGGATCTGAATTTGCTATAAACTATCTTAAGCTCAATAATGCTGCTATCCTTCATGATAAGACAACATACGGCCAAGGGCTTGCAAATGAGTTCAAGAAGTCCCTCGGCGATAAGGTCAAGGTAGTATATTATGGGGCGATTGTCCAGGGAGACAGGGACTTCAAGATGGTTTTGACAGCAGTAAAGACTAAGAACCCTGAGCTTATCTTTTTTGGAGGTATCTATCCTGAAGCAGGGCTTCTTGTAAAGCAGGCTAAGGAGCTTGGCTTAATCACTAAATTCATGAGTGGTGACGGAACAATTGACCCAAAATTCATCGAGATTGCTGGAACTGCAGCTGAGGGAACTTATCTAACTTTCAGTCCTGACCCAAAGAATATTCCATCAGCAAAGGGTTTTATTGAGAAATATCAGTCAAAATATGGAGAAATTGGACCTTATTCTATTTATGCTTACGATGCTACAAATATCTTGTTGTCCGCAATAAAAGAAGCCAACTCAACTGATGGGAAATCAATCATTGATAAATTACATTCTATGGAATTTAATGTTGCTCTTGGAAACATAAAGTTTGATTCAAAGGGAGATGTAACGGTATCACCTTATGTTGTATGGATCACAAGGGGTGGAAGGTTTGAGGAATATTGGAAACCATAATAATCAACTTTATTATGATCAGGCAAAAAGGGGGGATAGAGCATTTTCGCTCATTCTCGGTCATTCCGACCTCCGAGGTAAATTCTGTCTTCGACAGAATTTAAAGCCGCTCAAATGCTCCATCCCCCCTCTATTATTAACGTATTTTAAAAGCTTTTTATTAGCAGGATTTTTATGGATATTTTAAAGGCTGTTAAAGAGAGAAGAAGCATTCGTGACTTTCAGAAGAGAAAGATACCGGATGAGATTGTCGATAAACTCATCGAAGCGCTTATATGGGCTCCAAGTGCTGGAAACCTGCAGGCAAGAAAATTTTATTTCATAAAGGATGAAAAAACCAAGGAAAAGATTGCAGCTGCAGCCTTAAATCAGAATTTCATTGCAGAGGCGCCGCTTGTAATAGTCGGCTGTACTGACAGCCGTGTATCTTACAAATATGGAGAAAGGGGAGTTCATTTATATTCAATTCAGGATGTTGCATTAAGCATAATGGGCATGATGCTTGTAGCCCACGAGAAGGGACTCGGATCTTGTTGGGTCGGAGCATTCCGTGAAGATGAAGTCTTTAAGATTCTTAACATGCCGAAGAACCTAAGGCCTGTTGCTATTGTTCCTGTGGGTTATCCATCGAAGATTCCTCCCCCTCCTCCAAGGGTATCAAAAAAAGAAGCAGTCGAGGTTATAGAATGAAGATAGCTGTTAATACAGGAGGTGGTGATGCCCCTGGCCTGAATGCAGTCATTCGAGGTGTTGTTCTTGCTGCTTACCAAAAGGGTTGGGAGGTTTATGGCATCAAGCATGGCTATCGGGGCCTCATCGATGCAAAACAGATTGTACGCCTAACCCCTGAGTATGTCTGGGATATTACAAATATTGGAGGTACGATTCTCGGAACCGCAATCACGGGTGATCCTTTCAGATACCCTATACAGAAGCCTGATGGAAGTATTGTAGAGACCGATATTTCGGATACTGTTGTTTCAAACTTTAAGGCTCTTGGTTTTGATGCACTTATTGCTATCGGAGGTGATGGAAGTCTTCGTATTGCAAGTAACTTTATGAAAAAGGGTATCCCTGTAATTGGTGTTCCAAAAACTATTGATAATGATATAAGTACAACAGATGTTACTTTCGGATTCGATACAGCAGTCAATACAGCTACTGAGGCAATAGATAAGCTTCATACTACAGCAAAATCACATGACAGGGTTATGGTCGTTGAGGTCATGGGTAGATATGTCGGATGGATAGCATTGCATTCTGGAATCTCAGGCTCAGCAGATGTTATCCTGATACCTGAGATCCCCTTTGATATCGAGAAGGTATGTAATAAGATAAGACAGCTAACACTTATTGGTAAAGATTATGCAATTGTTGTTGTTGCTGAGGGAGCAAAACCCCTGGGTGGCGAGATAACAGTAATTGAAAAAGGTCCCTTGGAGGTCAGGCTTGGCGGGATTGGTAAAAAGGTAGCAGAAGAAATCAAAACAAGGACAGGGAAAGAGACGAGATGCATAGTCTTGGGTCATTTGCAGAGAGGAGGTGCACCCACTACCTTTGATAGACTACTTTCACTAAGATTTGGTACAGCAGCGGTAAGGTTTATCGAGGAAGGTAAGTTCGGCTCTATGGCAGCACTTCGCTCCACTGAGATCTGTGCTGTATCAATCGAAGAGGCTATCGGTCAGATGAAATCAGTATCATTGAATTCCGACATAATCCTGACAGCACGATCTCTCGGCATCAGTTTCGGAGATTAGTTCTTCGTTGAATTTAAATGAATTCTGTAGACAATAAATTTCTAAGATAAAGACATTACGCTTTAAATCAGCGGCGGTGTTTACGCCATTTGATGGAATGAGTTGTCAGCCAACCTTGTATTTATATAAATTAAGGCACTATTAGGAAGATTTTTTTGGTCTTGGTGCAGGTACTCCGTATAACATGCCTTCAGCACTAATATCCTCATCGATATCAGGCCAATGCACACCTTGACCATCTCCGATAATCTCGTAATGAGCACGCTGTTCAGGTGTTGCCTCTGACAATCGCCAAGACCAAGCAAGAGGAACACTAATCATCCGTCCATCAATAAGATAAGCTGTGATAGTATCCTCAGTGATGTGTATGTCTTTTATTCTAACTTCCTGGAGTTTGACCACAGTGTTCATACCATGCCTCCATTATCTTACTTTTATTATTATAAATCATTTCACGTATAACATTTAGCTCCTTCGGTGTAAAGCCATAATTCTTACTCAAAACAATGAATTCCAGCCAGAATTTACAAACCATTCTTTCCCTCTGAACGTGTATATGCATCGGTTCATTACAATCAAAGCTATAAAAGAAAAAACGATATGCTCCTGGAATATTTTTAACTGTCGGCATTTAATCAATTATCATAAAATTGCTCTCTTTTGTCAAAAGGACTTTGTACTAA
>Ga0315282_10014995_pt1 | contig 11483 bp, 12 predicted proteins | sample YL17G07_20_MG_FD_203693 | JGI IMG/M metagenome (GOLD analysis project Ga0315282, IMG submission 203693) | Sediment microbial communities from Yellowstone Lake, YNP, Wyoming, USA - YL17G07_20 | ecosystem: Environmental > Aquatic > Freshwater > Lake > Sediment | place: USA: Wyoming | collected...
GGCGATGAAGCGAGCCTACGGATTCAAGCACGTCACCTATCTCCGGACCATCGTTTATCTCGTCGCTGGAAAACTAGCCTTCACTTACCCATACTAAATGGAAGAGAACCTTTTTTTGTAACTTTTTTCAATCTTGGGGAATCTATATAAATTACGGGAGTCTTGTATCTGTCAAAAAATTCAAGAGAAGTGATGAATGTCCCAAAAATTTACAGAAGAACGAATCTGATAAAGGAGAAGCCATTCTTCAAGGTGCCCCGGGAGTAATTTGGCACCTTCTAGATGCCGCCGTACAAACTCTCGAGGGAGGAATGTATGAAAAAAGCTCATTTTATTTTTTCTTTCAGCTTATGGACCCTCGCCCTTTCTGTCGTCGTTGGCGTTACGGCGCCTCCTCAAAGCTCCGAAAAGCTGCCGCCTGAATTCCCGCCCATTCCCAAAAGAATCAATGCCGTCCTCTCGGACAGGGCATCTATTGTCCTGATTCTTCCGACAAACGAGACGGACAAAGCCGTTGAGCAGCGAATCTGGAAGAATGCCCGCGAGGTCTTTAAAATCAAAGACGAGGCTGTCGTAACAGACCAAGACGCGCTGAAGAAGAACCTGGCCGGCAAGAACATCGTAGTTTATGGAACACCCGTAGGGAACCTCTGGCTTTCCAAGTATATCTCCGAGCTCCCCGTCAAAATCGAAGCCGAAAAAATCGTCGTCGACAAGGAATATCCTGGCAACAACCTGCGATTCCTTTCGGTTTGGGCTAACCCCCAGGATCCGGCCAAAGGCATGATGATTTATACGGCCCAGCGTGCGGAAGACATAGAGAAGATCAACAGCATTTTCCACGGTCCGACCCAGTTCCTCATTGCCCAGGGGACGCAAAAACTCAAGGCCGGTTTTTACAAAAAGCTCGACAAAGGCTGGGGATATTCGGATTATCCCGATGTCGTCTATCCCGTGCTGACGCACGAGCAGATGCTGGCGGATTTTGATACGCTTATGAAGATCGCCCGGGAAATCATGCCGACCGTTGTGGCCAACAAGAAAGTTTTCGGCCGTGATGTTATTAACAACCTCCAGGCCTACAGGGAAAAAAGCACGGAGGTGCCATCGGCTGAGGATTTCGCGGTCCTGCTCGATAATGCCATCAACTCCTGCAAGGGAAGCCATTTCCGGACGGACTATATCAACAGCCGTTTGTTTAAGGCCAATGCCTTTCTCCGGGAATATACCAAGGGTTATGTCGACGAGCTTACGGTCTCGACCCACGAAAAATATTTTGAATATATCGGCATCCGGAACCAGATGAATCTCCTCAATATCCCGCTTTTTTACTTCAACGGGGATTATTATGTCCGCCATGATTTCGTATACCAGGGGGTGACTTATCCGGCCGGGCTGAAAGTCGTTGAGTGCAACGGGCAATCCCCGGACGCCGTCATAAAAAAATGGGCGGATTCCTTCAACATGCTCCCCTGGGATTTCCGGAGAAAAAAGTTCTATCATACCCAATTTTTCCAGATCCCCGGGCTGGCCAAGAGTAACACGCTCCATTTTGTCTTCATGGATAAAAACGGGAAGGCCGTTGAAGCCGCTTTCCCGGCCGAAGTCGAGGTTGAATATAGGGCCCCGCAGCGGCCGAATGAAAAGGCCGTCGAGTATTTCGAAAGATCCAAAGTCCTCTATGTCCGCTGTCCGATCATGAACCCGCAGGACATCCCCTTCTTTAAGTCTGGAATCATCAAGCAGGGGCAGAACAGGAACATTCGCGCAGCCGTTGTCGATATCCGGGGTAACGGGGGAGGGAGCGACGATGTTTGGAATGAAATTCTTAGCTGTCTCGTTGATGGAACCCTGATTTATGAAGAAGAGTACGGAATCAGGAACACGGAGCTGGCCAAGTCCTATGTCCAACGGCATCCCTTCGGAAAGGAGTTCTTAGAAAAAAGCCGCCCCAAGAAGATTTTTTTCCTGGACGGCGAGGAATTCCTGGTCTTGAAAGACAAAGGAGAGCTAAAGCCGGCACCGAACTCGTTGAAAGTCCCCGTATATGTCCTATCCCACTCCATTTTTTCCGCAGCTGGCAGCCTGACCACATTGGCCAAGCTCGTGAAACCAATCATCTCCGTCGGATTCCGGAACTCCTTCATCTTGGGCATGGGCATTGATCCTTTCCATTTCTCCTTGCCGAACTCGAAATTCCTCTTTACCATCGAGCCTGTTCTTGATCTCACGGGCTGCAAGACGGCCGAAGATGTCTATCACACAGACGTCGAAGTCGAGATTGCTCCCACCCTCGATGAGATGCTCGAATATTATAACCAGGAAAAGAAAGATGGCCTTGAGGAATTCCTAACGGCCTATGATCCCTTTTTCAAGGCGGTCCTTCGCCTCCTCGAAAAGTCGTGATATTGTCACCTTGACATAAGTAGAAAGAGACGATCTTTTACGACAAAAAGGATTAAAAGCCTAAGCTGCGTTTGAATTTCTGTGTCATTCCTTTGTAAGCTCGCGCGAACCTTGCTTGTCCTTTGCTGCTGCCTGTCTGGTAGTCAAACACAAAAATCCCTCACTCGGAAAAGGATCAAATCTGTCTAAAAAGCTTTGTCTCAGGCATTCTATTCAAGGGCTAGAAGCCCGGGAAGCTCCTCCTGGAAGAGCGCGTGCAATTTTACAAAATTCCCGGCATCAGCCAAGCTGTGTCGACTGTCCTTGTCCTGCATTTTTGTTGGGACAGGAGACCTTGAAGTGAACGGAGAAATTTTGACGTGGCTTGGTTTCTGGAAATTACCTTCGACTTCTCCAGGCCCCAAGAGTAAAATCATCCACCGCCATCTTTTGACCCACAGCTCCGGACTCTCCATTCTCTATTCCCCAGGATATGCCCGCCAAGAGCTGCTTCTATCTCTCCATCGAATTCTGATTGGGGGAAAGCCCGCGAAAAATGACTCTGTCTGAGTGGAACATGAGATCAGCCGCTGCATCAAGATGGTCCATAAAGACAAACAATGTCTTTTGACCGTAGCTGGCAGTGGTAAGCCCGGCCCGACAGGCCAGCTTAGAAGTTCATGGGCTGAGGACGGATTCAAAAGGCCGCCTTTTTTTGTCGACTTTATCCATCATATTGTCCGGATGATTGAATTTTCCCGGAAATAAATTATGCCCGACAACTTAAATCTTTAATTCTTTAAATGGTTCCCAAAATATCTCAATTGAATGACAGAATTCACTAGGGGACTTAAATGGATTTTACCTTCATTTACTGGGTGAAGACGCTCTAAGTTTTTATTCGAATATTCTTTTGTAACTTTTTCAATATTGGGGAGTTTATATATAAATGAAAAATTACAGATATTAGGAGGCGAAATGGAAACTGGGGTTCGACAGTTATAGATCAACGCTCTGTAATTACTCAATAACTTGTGGCACAAGGGGAGGCACGGGTTGGTGAGAAAGTGATAATTTTCTGAAGCTCCGGGATGCTATGAGTCTGATAAATACGATCCTTAAGAAACTCCCAGAAACTTATCTTGTTTTTCCGGCATGTTCCCATCAGGCCAAGGAAGAGATCGGAGGCTAACGCTCTGTCCTAATTGATAGATTATCATGGGGTTACGGGAAAATCAAAAAATTGGCGTGTGCCTACAGTTTTAGGCCCTCAACTGGACGTTATAAAGAGCCGGTGGATGTGCTATCTTCAACTGATTCAAGAAGTTAACCTGCTCTCCGGTCAGTTCCGTGCGCTGCAAAATGCTCCCATCTTTTGAGGAAAATTCTCCAAGATGACAACGCTCCATAACCGACCGGATATGGTCCCACGTTTCGCCGGTTTCCCGCTCAGCAATGCGGACAAGAAGAAGCGCCAAGTAGCAGAGAAGCACGTGGGATTGGATGCGTTCGTCCTTGCGATGATAGAGCGGCCGGAGCTCAAGTGTCGTCTTCAGCGTCCGGAAGGCTCTTTCTACTTCCATGAGCTGTTTGTAGCCCAGGGCGGCATCCTCCGCGGAGAGCGTGTCGTCGGAGGTCGAGAGCAGATACTTCCCGTCGAACGTCTCTTCCTCTTGGACCTTGGCTTGATTAATCCTGAGCTTCCCGGTTTTCGTCTGCCGGACGAACCGTCCCATCGCCCGATGAGAGAGAAGAGCACAGACAGCCTTTTTATGAGATGGACCTTTAGGATCTCCCAACGCCTGGATCGTCTCTTCGATCCTCCGGAGCGTCTTATCCCGAGTGGCCTTATCTTTTTTGGCTTGCTCGGGATTAAATACTAGAACGAACCGTCGGCGTCGTTCGCCCTCGCCGACGACGATCTCTTTGACCTCCAGGTTCTCTCTCACTTTTTGATATCGGCCCTGAAAAGAGAGCGCTTCTTTATGTGCGGCTTGGCTGTCCCGAAGCTTCTCGCGCTTTATACGAAAACATCAAGGGCAAGGCGGAGCGGAGGAGAAAGGGAATTCGAGTATGAAAAGATAAAGAGTAGAATCGAACGGAAAGGTATCGATCTAAAAGCCTATGAGATTTACCTCCAGTTTGCCCAGAAAGGGCTTTTTCCTTCAGCCGGATTTGGGATGGGAATCGAAAGACTAACCCGCTATATCTGCGGCATTCAGCAGATTGCCAAAACACGGGTGTTTGCCAAACTGCCGGGCATATTAGGATTGTAAAAATCAATAGGCGTAGCATGAAGCTGATAGATCAAGAACTATCCCCTTATTTGCAGAGAATATTTCTATGATATTGGAATAGATAGATTCAGGAAATTTAAAATTCAAGAAGAAGAACAAAGCTTTTCGTAAGGCCTCAAAGTCGGCAGTTTATTGAAAAATTATTTAATTCCAGAAAAGGGGCCATTAGAGTACTGCTTCTATAGTCCTTATTATGAGCCCTCCCGTTAAAGGAATTTTTTTGCGATTGTATTTCTTTCGATAATAAAGATTTATTTTTATCACCAGATTGAATTTCAGATAAAAAAGATTTAATATATTGGATATTATATCCAATTAAATAGGGATTTAGATGAAAAAAAGAAAAGGCATAACTAGGCTTGCAGCGATAGCGATGGCATGTATTTTGATATTAGCTGCCTTCATTGTGATTTCTTATATAACCCAATTTAAAGAATCAGGAAGACAAACTGGATTTACCGTAATTGACGATTATGAAAGAGCTATTACAGTGCCAAAAAATCCTCAAAGGATAATCTCATTAGCGCCAGGTTGTACTGAGATTATATTTGCCGTCGGACTTGGCACGAAAGTCGTTGGAGTGGATGATTATAGTAATTATCCAGAGGCGGCAAAAAACATAACTAAAATAGGCAGTTATCTAAGCCCTAATTTAGAAGTTATGGTTTTGTCAGAACCAGATTTGATCTTAGCTTCAGATATGACCTCCAAAGAGTATATAACAAGTTTGGAAGAAAAGAATCTCACTGTATTTATCCTGGCTCCAAAAGCCATACAAGGAATAATTCGAGATATTAGACTTGTGGGAATAATCGGAAATAAAACGAAGGAAGCAGACAATCTGATAAATAGTCTAGAACAGAGAATCAATGTTATCGCTTCAAAAACCAAAAGCAATACTCTATACACGCCCAGGGTTTATTTAGAGTACTATCCTTATTGGGCGTATGGACCTGGGTCTTTTGGGAATGATCTTATATCAATGGCGGGCGGCAAGAACATTGCTGCAACTGCTGCTTCTGCCTACTCAGAGGTAGCTAGCGAATTTATTGTCTCAAGTAATCCTGAGCTCATAATTTTTACTATCGGACCATATGTTTCAACTACAACTAAAGATATAAAAAGCAGAACTGGTTGGGATAGGATTAGTGCGGTTAGAAATAACAAGATATATGCAATTTACGACGATATCATTTCTCGACCAGGTCCAAGAATTGTGGATGCTCTTGAGCAGTTGGCGAAAATGATTCATCCTGAGTTATTTCCATCCAAATAGGGAAAATTATGAAAACAAATTTTGAAAAAAAATACCTCAAATGGAATTTTATTTTTATAGGGTTATTAATGACACTTTTCTTTACATTGATTATTACAATTACAATCGGATCCGTCGGTCCCATAGGTTCAGGAAACCCTGAGAGAATTCCAATGCAGGCCGTTTGGGATATTTTGATTGGAAAGAGTCGCCTTTGGCCGGATTCCTACAAGACGATTATTATGGATATAAGGTTGCCACGAATCTTGCTCGCTGCCTTGGCAGGTTGTGCTCTTGCAGTTTCAGGAGTAGTGATGCAAGGCATATTCAGGAACCCTATGGCTGATCCTTTCATAATTGGATTGTCATCAGGCGCTGCTGTAGGAGCATCTATTTCAATTCTTTTAGGTCTTTCTATAAGTATAGGTATTTATTCAACACCATTTCTGGCTTTTGTCGGAGCTGGATTAACAATTTTTGGTGTCTATTTTATCGCAAGATCTAGGGGGAAGGTTAGGGCAGAAACTTTGTTGCTCACAGGCATTGCAATTGGGTCTTTCTTGACCGCCGTAACATCGTTTCTAATGTATGTGGCAAATGAACAATTCCGTTTTTTGTTTTTTTGGCTATTAGGAGGCTTGTATAAAGCAAGTTGGAACACAGTAGCTATTGCATTTTCATTAATACTATTAGGAGTGGTAATTATTCAATTTTTTGCTAGAGATTTAAATGCAATGGTTTTGGGCGAAGAACCAGCAATGCATCTGGGAATTGACACGAAATCTATGAAAAAGATTTTATTAATTTTTTCTTCTCTGGTAACGGGAACTGCAGTTGCATTTACCGGGATTATAGGATTTGTGGGGCTAATAACTCCACATATCATGAGAATTTTGGTAGGACCTAATCATCGTATACTTTTGCCGGCTTCTGCATTAACTGGAGCTATTTTATTGATATGGTCTGATACTATTGCACGAACAATTTTATCGCCTACAGAGATTCCTGTAGGAATTATAACGGCATTTTGTGGTGCACCATTCTTTGTCTATCTTTTACAAAAAAGTAAGAAGGGAAAGAGGTAATGAAAATGTTACTAAAGATTGCAGATCTGTCTTTTTCCTATCAAAGCTCCAAAATTTTAGATGATGTCACGCTTGAGGTAAAAAGTGGGGAATCTTTAGGTGTTATGGGACCAAATGGATCAGGTAAGACAACCTTATTGAGATGCATATCTAATGTATTAAGTCCAAGAGGAACCGTGCTCATAAATGGCAAGGATACTAAAGGGCAAAGCAAAAAAGAGATTGCCAAGAAGATAGGATTTGTTCCTCAAACCTCTAATATAGATTTTGAATTCACCGTATCCGAGCTTGTTTTGATGGGGCGCACGCCGCATATGGGGAGATTTAAATCTGAGAGCATTCATGACTTTGAGATTGTAGAAAAGGCTATGAAACTGACAAATATACAACACCTGTCAGAGAGGACTTTTGATGAATTGAGTGGCGGTGAAAAACAGCGTGTAATAATTGCTCGGGCACTTGCCCAGGAGCCAAAGATTTTACTGCTGGATGAACCTACTGTTCATTTAGATATCAGTTGTCAATTAGAAATTTTAAATTTGGTTAAAAATTTATGTGAACAAGAGAGGATTATTGTAATATCTGTTTTTCATGACCTCAATTTGGCCAGTCAATATTCCGATAAACTGATTTTGCTAAATAGAGGGAGAATTTTCTCGGAGGGATTCCCGGATAGAGTTTTAACATCAGAGAACATCAGAAGTATTTATCAAATAGAAGCGATTATCAAAAGACATCCTATAACTAATGTCCCTTTTGTTATTCCTTTCCTCTATGCCAAAAATGATAAGAAAATGAAAGGACCAACTGTTCATGTTATATGTGGTGGCGGGTCAGGCACTCCGGCGATGAAACTTTTATTGGATAACGGACTCAAAGTCACATGTGGTGTACTTGACGTCCTCGACTCAGATTTTGAAGCAGCTAGAAATTTTAAGATACCTGTGATTGGCGAAATCCCATTTTCCCAGATAACCAATGAGTCGAATAAAGCAAATATTGACCTAATTAAAAAAGCAGACTTTGTGATCATTACTGATTTTCCTGTAGGACCAGGCAATTTAAAAAATATTGAAGCAGCAGAGGTAGCATTGGACTTCAAAATTCCGGTCATAATTATTGAATCCTCGCCAGTGTATCAACGAGATTTCACTCAAAAAAATCTAGAAGAATATTTCAAACGATTGAAAGAGAAAGGGGCGATATTTGTTGAAAATTTAGAAAGTGCTTTAAAAGAGGTGTTAATATGAGAGATATTTTAGAAAAACTGAAAGTAACAAAAAAGGAACTTGAGATAAGTGCGTTTAAGTTACATGTACCAGATGGACTAGACGAGAAAAAAGCAAGGGCAAAATTTAGACTTCTTTTAGAGAAATATTTGAATGATATAAACATTCTTTCGTTGCTCTGGGCAGGCTATCTACTGCATGAGAAGCTTAAAAAAGAAATGCCGGAAATTAACAGAGACGATCCAGGCCAATTTGTGGCGGATGAAATTCTAGGAATGAGCATAGCAAACTATATTGGAGGGACAAATGCTATATTTAATTTTAGGAGGTATGATACGGAGAAACCAGGGATTCTTACGAAATTGGATCCTGTACTTGATGACATTGTAGGGGGAATAATCGCCGGAATTATGACCAAAATATATGAATAGATGGCAGGTAATAATGTTGGAGTTAATAAGTTTTTTCACGAGGTTGCCTAGTAATAAGTTATCTCTTGAAAAAGCAGCAAAACAGTCTTTTCTGTTACCTGTTTTAGGGGGATTAGTTGGTTTAATAGTAGGAGTTTTTAGTTCATTGGCTTTTAAATTTATAGAGGGAAATTTGGCAGCCTTGCTTACTGCCGTTTGTTTGTATTTTATAACTGGATTGAATCATTTGGATGGATTATCTGATTTTGCTGATGGAGTGTATACTTGCGGAGCTAGCGAAAAAAAAATAAAAGCAATGAAGGACACACAAACAGGAGTAGCAGGTATAACTATTGTTTTATTCGTAATTTTATTTTTTATATTCGCTGTTTTCTTGATCAATGGAAATATTTATAAAATACTTATTGCCGAAGTCTGTGCCAAGACAGCAATGCTTTTCGCATTATTTTTCGGAAAACCCATGAAAACAGGAATTGGGAAGGTATTTATAGAAAGCTTGAATAAATCTGCAGTTCCATTTTCCATTCTTTTCTCTCTTTGTCTCTCCTTTATATTGTTGCGGTATTTAGGATTATTAGCCGTTTTTACCTCGATGTTTTCTTCATTGATTATCGTAAAGATTGCGCATAGGAATTTTGGCGCAATCAATGGAGATGTCTTTGGAGCTATCAATGAAGTGTCTAGGGTTGTATCGCTACTCACTTTATCGATTAGACTTTGAGGTAGATTATGAGAAAAGTTATATTATCATGGAGCGGGGGAAAAGAGAGCTGTCTTGCCTGTTATAGGGCAATTAACCATGGTTATAAGGTGGAATATCTTTTAAATTTTATTTCAAAAGAGTATAAACGCTGCTGTTTTCATGGTATTGAAGCAAGGCTAATAAATTTACAAAGTAAATTAATCGGGATTCCGCTTGTACAAAGAGAAGTAGGCTCTAATATGGAAGAATATGAGAAAGAATTCAAAGAGGCTGTATTTGATCTCAAAAACAATGGTATTGAAGGTATGGTTTTTGGGGATGTTTATCTTGAAGAACATAAAAATTGGGTTGAACGTGTCTGCAAGGATTTGGGAATTCAACCTATAGAGCCCTTGTGGAAAATTCCACCAGAAAAAGTAATTGAAGAATTCATTAATCTCGGATTTAAAGCGGTTATTGTTAGTTGCAAGGCCGATTTGTTTGAGGAAGAATTTGTTGGTAGATATGTAGATAAAAATTTGCTTGATGAACTTAAAGAGAGGAAGATATGTCCTTGTGGTGAGAACGGAGAATTCCATACTTTTGTTGTTGATGGTCCAATATTTCAAAAAAGAATTGAGATAACAAAGAGCCAATCAATTCTCAGACAAAGTTTCTGGAAACACCGGTTCCTGGATATTCTGGAGTGGCGTTTAAAGGAAAAATGAATGTTTGAAATGGCTTGATACTATGAAGGCAATAATTATGGCTGGAGGAAGAGGAAGACGATTGAACTTAGATATGGAGAAGCCTCTTATCAAAATAAATGGGAGAACAATATTAGAAAGAACCGTGAATATATTGAAAGATGCCGGAATAAATTACATTTTTGTGGCTGCTACTAATGCTACACCAAAGACAAAGGTGAAAGCAAAAGAATTAGAGTTAGAAGTGGTTCAAACCCCTGGAAAAGGCTATGTCAAGGATATTCAATATTTGATAAAAAAATTCAAAGAGTTTCTGGCAGTTTCAGCTGACCTTCCATTTTTAAATTCTAAGCTAATCAGAGATGTTCTGAACAAATATGGAGAAATTAAGCAACCTGTATCAGTAGTCGTGCCTAAAAAAGACTATGAAAACATGGGATTCACGCCAAGCGTATTAATTAATAATCTCGTGCCGATCGGCGTAAATATTGTAGCAAAGGGAGAAGATTATTTATACATAACAAGAGGAAAGGGAACAATAAACATCAATACAAAAAAGGAGTTGGAGATGATAATAAAATGAAAGGACCACGAAAACAGTTTGATAGCGTACATGTTTTGAGATGCCTTTTAATTCTTGAAAGGGAAAAAAGAATTGGCAGAAAAGAGCTTAAAAAAAAGTTGGTTCTTGGGGAGGGCAGTGTTAGAAGTATTTTGAAGGATCTTACCAAAAAAGGTTATTTAAAATCTGCAGTAGCAAAAGGACATGAATTATCTATTAAAGGAAGGAGATTTGTTAAAGAATTAAACAAGTCGATCTTAAGGCCCAGAATTATAAGTGCAAAAGGGCTAACTGTAGGGGAAAAAGACGTTGCCATTTTAGTAAGGAATGTTGCTGATAGAGTAAAAATTGGTCTAGATGAAAGAGATGCAGCAATAAAAATAGGCTCGCTTGGTGCAACAATTCTAGTATTTAAGAATAATGAACTAAAATTTCCTGATCAAACAAGATTAAAAATTAAAAACAATGATTTGTACAGATTATTTGATTTTAAAGAAGAAGATGTTCTAATTATTGGAACTGATAATACTTATAACAAAGCAGAAAATGCTGCAATCGCTGCTCTTTTCGCCTTAGTTGGCGATAAGATCATTATTAGTTGATTGGATTATTTGCATGTATGATGATTTGATATTCGTAAGTCAGAAAGAAAGAGCCCAAAGAATAATTGAAAAAATCTGGGGCAAAACTCCCTTATTTGTTTGTGTAATTGCGAACACCGAAGTTGGTAAAATAAAAGGCATTTTATAATGGTCTTGTTGATTCAGACCAAAAGGAGTCGCAATTTTAGGTGTATCTCCTTAAAATAAAAAAGGAGGTACAGTTGGGAAAAAGACGAACGTACGACGAC
>Ga0315282_10014996_pt1 | contig 11482 bp, 10 predicted proteins | sample YL17G07_20_MG_FD_203693 | JGI IMG/M metagenome (GOLD analysis project Ga0315282, IMG submission 203693) | Sediment microbial communities from Yellowstone Lake, YNP, Wyoming, USA - YL17G07_20 | ecosystem: Environmental > Aquatic > Freshwater > Lake > Sediment | place: USA: Wyoming | collected...
GAAGGCAAGATTCAAGAAGTTGTTGAGCTTCCTCATGCCACGGGAAAACCGAACAAGGTTTGTGTTATTGCCTCTGGCGAATTGGCGCTTAAAGCTCGAAGAGCGAACGCGGACAGCGTTATCGAAAGAGCTGATCTCGAAGGGTTAGCGGGTAAAAAGAAAGAACTGAGAAAATTGGCTGAAGAGTATGACGTGTTCATTTCTGAAGCCCCGTTAATGCCGCTTGTAGGCAGAATTTTAGGCCCAGTTTTAGGTCCGCGGGGAAAAATGCCCGTGCCAGTTGCGCCCAATGCTGACATAGCGAGTTTGATAGCGAAACATCGCAAGACGATAGTTGTGAGAATGCGTAATCAACCGATAATCCAGTGTTCTGTCGGAACAGAGAACATGAACGAGGAAGAGTTGTTTGATAATATTCAGGCTGTTCTCAGGGTCTTAGAGGGAAAACTCAAAAGAGGGCTCAAAAACATCAAGCTTGCCTATATTAAAACGTCCATGGGCACGCCTGTAAAAATCAAACCGTAACAAGAAGGAAATCCTATGCCATCGCAACAAGTCTTAGAAGAAAAAACTGGTGAAGTTGAAGAGATAAAGGAATTACTGAAAGAGTACAAGTCCATAGGTGTCGCCAGTCTGCAGAAGGTTCGCGCTGCGCAACTCCAAGAGCTGAAGAAAAACTTGGCAGGCAAAGTTTACATGAGAGTCCTAAAAAACACGCTGACGAAAATAGCTATTGAAAACATGGGAGAAACGGAGCTGAAAAAGCTTGAACAATACTTGGAAGGGTCGAACGTTTTCCTTTTCACGAATCTCAACCCATTTAAACTGGCGCTTCTTTTGGAGAGAGGCAAAGTTAAAACCACCGCTAAATCAGGCGATATAGCTGCGATGGACGTTGTTATTCCATCGGGAAATACTGGGCAACCGCCTGGTCCGATTATCAGTCAATTGAACGCGGTTGGTTTGCCCACGAGGATCGAGTCTGGAAGCGTATTTGTAAGCAAGGATACGCTAGTAGTGCGGAAAGGCGAGGCTATTTCGGAGAGACTCGCAGCCGTCTTGTCAAAGCTTGGGATAAAAGCAGTTGAAGCCGGGCTATCTATGCGAGCAGTTTTAGATGAAGGTCTCATAATAATCGGAGACCAGCTCAAACTCAATGTTGAAGGAACCCGAAATAGCCTTGAGCAAAGCCATGGAGAAGCTTTCGCTTTATCATTGGGCATAGCGTATCCAACATCCGAAAACATAGCAGTGCTCCTGCAAACCGCTCACCAAAAAGCCGTTGCGCTTTCATTGAACGCCGCTGTGCCGACTAAAGAGACGATGGCTGACTTGCTCAGAAAGGCACACACGGAAATGCTTAGCTTGAACAACGCAGCAGAAAAAGCAACGCCTACAGCCTAAATTATGATGGCGCTTTATTTGTGCTCTCGGGACTATAGCCCCCCTTATATGTAGATTGAACCTCAGCGTAGAACCAGTGTTTGACGTTTGAAGGCTTAAGCCTCTAGTCTCTGAGGCATCTACCCCCTCCCTTATATATGCATTGAACTTTTGCGTGAAGTGGCGATTCACTATTTCTGTTTCTATTTTTGCTATTGTTATCGGCGTACTTAACAATTCAAGTTTACCTATGCAAGCTCTCGAGGAGAGCGGTTTGGGTGACGAAAGGCTCTTAAGTTATCGGGTCATCGTTCTAAACGGCAAGAAAGACGCTTAAGGCGATGCCTAGATTTAAGTAGTAGCTTGTTTCCTTTAAAGGGAATGGGCTGTATCAACTGAAAAAGTTAAAATAGTTGAATGAAGAGGTGAAAAGGTATGGAATACGTTTACGCTGCGATGCTCCTTCACAAGGCAGGTAAGGAAATAAACGAAGAAAGCTTATCGAACGTTTTGACAGCGGCAGGAATAAACGTTGACGCCGTCAGAGTAAAAGCTCTAGTAGCTTCTTTAAGCGAAGTCAATATTGACGAAGCGATTAAATCCGCTCCAACAATGATGGCCGCGCCAGCAGCAGCACAAGCACCGACCGCACCGGCAGCAGAAACTAAGCCGAAAGAAGAAGATAAGAAGAAGAAAGTGGAAGAGGAAAAAGCTAAAGAAGAAGCAGCGCTTGAAGGTTTAGGCGCCCTATTTGGGTAAATAACCAAACATCCTATTTTTAATTCTAATTTTCCTACTCTATTGCCGTTTTCTGTTTTCTCTCACTCAAAATTTTCCAAGCAACTACAGGCAACCATCCGCAAATAATCATCAACGTTCCAGGAAAGGCTCCCCACTGGCAATTCAGCAGAAAGGTTTCGAAAATGGCGAAAGACAAGCTCATGGTTAACGTTGACAGAACTGCGGTTCTCTTGCCGAATTTCTTGAAAGTCTGCGTGGCAAGTATTCCTGCAAAGAAGAAGTCGCCTAACCCAAGCGACATGTACTGAAGACCCCGTTCTGTTATGACCAAGGGAACAGTTGGCAATGAAATAAGAACTGGAAGGCCTAATCCCGAAATCTGTTTTGCCGCGGTCACCATTACTCCAGTAAACAGCACTAGTACTATGTCCATAATTGTGAGGAGTCCCACAAAAATGAACAGGTTTTTCCACGTAAACAAAGACCCAAGATAAAGAGTTACCAGGACAGCAAATATCACTCCATAAGTATCCAGAAGATACGGAAACCACAGGTTTGTTCCATTATACACCAAGTACAGCAGTATGAATAAGGCTGGCGGCAGAACAGCCAAGTACCATCTTTCCCTTGTATCTGCCCTTTTCTGCTCATATAACAGGGCAAAAAACGCGAAGGCTGCCAAACCATAGGCTGCCAAAGTTCCATAGAACATTTGGCTATCTGCGAAGGGATCTAGCAGGGCAACGGTTCCAGCTGCCAAACTGGCTACACCGAACCCTGAGCAAAAAAGTTGCGCTTTCCTCTTCGGCACATTTGAAAAAAGGTACGAAAACGTAAAAAGTAACGTGGAATAAGACAAAAGAAAGACCGCCATTATGGCCATTTGAGGAACAAAAACAATAACCGAAACCGCAACGCTGATCATAGCCACAAACAAAATTGCATCTCGAGTGCGAAACTCCTTTTCCTCAAAACTTGTCTTCAGCTTTCCTTCCACACGCCTATTCAAAAGCATGGCTGCGGCTGTCACAGCGAACAATGCAAGTGGCATGGTGATGTCGAAATCCATAAAAGCACATAATCCAAACGAGGGATTTAAACATTAAAAGCCGAATTGCACGTTTAGAATGGCTAATGATGCAAGAAGCGCTTCTTCTGTTCTAACAGTCTCCGTTCCCTGAGCAGGAATAGTGTTCACCACAAAATCCACAAGGTCATTCAAGTTTGTGCCTTCATCCCTAGCGATCTCGTACAGTCCTCTTGTTGGTGCGCCGAACCCTATGAGAACACTGGCTGCTGTTTTCCATTTTCCAGCTAATTCCTCAGTGATTTCTGTAAACTTGGCGCCCTTTCTAGATGTGGCAATGGTTAAATCAAATTTTCTGTTTTCTATGAGCTTCTTTAAAGAATGCCTCTCAACCGTCACTGTGTATCCCCAGTAATCTGGGATTTCATCGCGGTCTGCAGTTTGAACCTCAACTTCTTCATCCACTTTCGCTATTCTCACGGTCAACCGCTTGCCAGTAGCGGATTGTTTTTCCAACATAAGTGCAGGCCGTTCAACGCCGATGTCTACAAGCGCGCCTTCTCTGGTTTTGGACAAGACCGCACCTTCACGGTACTCTCCAACCTTCAAATTCCTAGTTTTCCTATTCAGCGGATGATGCGGCGTCCGTAAAGGCGGCAGTATCCCCGCATATTGCAATCGCGGTTCAAGCTTGAAGAGTCTCTTCCTGAGATATTGAGGCGTTTCCATGTACGCCAGCAAAGTGGCAATCAAATCAACCTCTCCGCTCTGTTTAATTTTCGGATTATCAGGATAAACTATGATTTCGCTCACTCTGAAAATTGCCGCGGCTCTTCCGATTAAACCTACCTTTGAGGTTTTCTCGCGTAAATGTGGCGTATCTGAAATGACAGACGCAGGTATCGCCACAGCCAACTTCTTCTTAGCCAATTTGTGTTTCGCCCCTCGCAGAAAATCGCTGCGCATCCACGTTCAGCTTAAAAGTTAAAACGAAATATAAAAAGTACTTGTAATTACAGAGGTGTGAATTGGAATTGTCAACGTCAGCTTTAGATGAAATTAACGAAATCAGAAAAATCGACAAAAGTAACATGCTTTCGTTCTGCGTTGAAGCTCCCAAACACTATCGTGAAGCAGCAAAGACAGCTGAAAAAATTTCATTAGCTTATTCCAAACCTGCGAACATTATTGTCACTGGCATGGGTGGATCTGCGATTGGAGGCGAACTGCTAAAAGACTGGATACGAGACAAAGCGCCCTTTCCCATAGAAGTTAACAGAGAATATTCTTTACCAGCATATGCAAACAAGAAAAGCCTCGTGTTAATTGCAAGTTATTCAGGGGAAACAGAAGAATCCCTCAGCGCTTTTCTAGACGCCGCAAAAAGAAAATGCATGATTTACTGCATAAGTTCTGGAGGAAGCTTGCTAGAGTTTGCCGAAAAAATCGGAGCGCCCTGCCTGCGCATTCCTTCGGCCATGCCGCCGCGTGCAGCCCTTCCCTACCTGTTTGTGCCCATGCTCATGTCACTGGAAAAACTGAACTTGGTTTCAAGCGTCTCTGATAGCCTTAAGAAAGCAGTGAGAATCTTGGAGAAAGTTAGTGGTGAGAATTCACCCGAAAAACCCGCAAAAAACAATTTTTCCAAGACGTTGGCTTCGAACATTGGCGAAACTGTTCCCGTGGTTTATGGTTTTGGAATTTACCGCGGTGTTGCACAGCGTTTTAAACAGCAGTTTAATGAGAACAGCAAGATTCCTTCAAAGTGGGAGTTTTTCCCCGAACTCAACCACAACGAGATTGTAGGCTGGGAAGAATCTGGAAAACTTGCAAAAAACTTCTCCACAATATTCATCAGAGACAAAAGCGAGCCCGCTGAGATTCGTAGTAGAATCGAAACAACAAAAACTCTGATGCTAACAACCCAGTCGAAGATGTTCGAAGTGTGGAGTCAAGGCAAAAGCGAACTAGCCAAAATGTTGTCCACCATCTGCATAGGCGATTTCACAAGCGTCTATCTGGCAATTTTGCGCAAAGTGGACCCAACTCCAGTTAAGACAATAACCCTGTTGAAGGATAGAATGAAAGAAAGCGGAACAAAAGAGAAAATAATCCGTGAACTGGCAAAGATCGCTGCGAAATAAGCTGGGCTCTTAGACTCAGGCATTTTCAATTATGAAACGTTTGAACATTTCTTCTGCAGTTTCAAGCGGCAACATTTGGGGCGGACGTTTGAAGGCGTAGGCGCAGACCGGCACAATTGCTCCCTTGAGTTTTTTGTTCAACGCCATTTTCATGGCCCTCACAACATCAAAGAGGACTGATCCCGCGTTCGGCGCGTCAACAGTTGAAAACTTGAGGTCTATCTGCATCGGCGCGTTACAGAAGTAAACGCCGCTAATCCAGAAGTAACTGTCACGTTTATTCTGCAAGAAATCCACGTAGTCCGTGGAGCCAGCCACAACTTCAGCCTTGTAAGGCAAAGAAGACGCTACAGACTGCGTTTTAATGGTGCGTTTGGCGTCTCGAGTCCTGTCCAACGTATCCAATGACTCTGTCCCTCCGCCGACGTCTAACTGATAGGTTTCTGTAATTCTCACACCGTTCAGTGAAAGCAATTTCAACAACGTCTTATGCAACGTGGTTGATCCCACTTGGTCGATTAAGTCGTCGCCTGCTAATGGCAACGTAGCCTTTTCGAAACGTTTAGCCCACGCTGCATCGCTAGCGATGAAGTTGGGGGTAGCGTTTACGAAGGCACATCCTGCAGCCAATGCTTGTTCAGCATACCATCGAGACGCCTCCGTTGCTCCGCTCGGAAGCAAATTAACAACAATTTCAGTTCCAGTTTCTTTCAGTATCTCTGCAACGTTTGAATCAGGCGTGTTGCTGATCTGCACCATTTTTTTTGTGTATGTGCCTATGCCGTCCAACAATGGGCCTTTGTGAACGGTGATGTTGGTTAAAGGGACATCAGTGACTTTCGGTGCGTTGTTTGGTCTCGCGAAAATAGCTTCAGCCAAGTCTTTTCCAACTTTTCGGTCATCAACATCAAAAGCTGCAACGACCTGAATATCTCTCGGGGCTAAACCTCCCAATTGGGGATTGCGCAGCCCAACATAATCTTCTTTTTCGAACTTTCCATAATATTGTAAGCCTTGAATGAAGGCTGAAGCGCAGTTTCCCACACCAATTAATGCTACTTTTATCTTTGGCAATTTCGCCACCCTTGTTCGGGCTTTTCTTATTTGCGATTGCCTTATAAAAGGCTACGCTACTCTATCGCTGGAATGGGGCTGTTTGTATGAGCACGTGGTTGGATGTTGCGGTTGTGCGCTGCCCGAACTGCGGCAACTATCACGTCGATGCGTCATGGTACATTATCGAGTTGGAATCCGACATCCAGTGCGGACATTGTCAAACAGAATTCAACGGCAAGGAACACGCAACAGATCGTGTGCTGCTTGAGTTTGCCATAGACGAAAATGGAAAAATGCAAAACACGAGAATCGCCGAGCATCTGCCACTAGAATAGCATTCAGGCAAGACTGATCAGTCCAGTAGGACTCTGTTAAGCCTTTTGACCCAAAAAAATTTTAGATTTCCATTCTTTTTGGGGAACTATCGGTTTTGATTATTTTCAGAGTCCAAGGCTTCGGCAATTATAGCAATGTCCTTCAGGCTGTCCTTTCTGTTGGTTGCCTTCAAAACCAAACGTTCTTGCCAGCCACAATCTGTACACTCAAATTTTGGAGGCAGCAAACCCATGTGACCAGACGTATCTCCTTTCATTGAGCCAACTCGGCGAATTCTAGGGCTCCTGCATTTTGGACAAACTTGAATATCCAAGTATTTCTTCTCTTTCTCTAACTCCTCAAGAACGCTGTTCACTTCAAGGACATTTTGATCTGCCGTGTTCTCCTCCAGAAGCAATTGCCTCTTTTTCTTCTTCTTTTTTCGTTGCTCTTCTTGACTCAACTTAACCAGTGCCTCTATTGTCCGATGCATAAGAAACAAATATAAGTCTTGCATAGCGCTGATCAATTCGCCCTAAAATGACACATTGGTGCACGGTCAAAAGACTTAACAATGCCGTCCACTAGTAACCTTTTAATTTCTTTGCGACACTTAAGCTAAAAAAGGGTTGGCAAGATTGAATAACGAAGTTAAGCTCGACAAGTTCACGGCTGTTAACGAGTTAGCGCGCCGAAGAGGCTTTTTCTGGCAGTCATACGAGATTTACGGCGGCGTAGGCGGATTCATAACTTATGGTCCTCTCGGCGCAAAATTGAAGCAGAACATCGAAAACAAACTAAGAGAAATCTTCGTTAACAGGATAGGCATTCTTGAAATAGAATCGCCCGTCATTGCGCCTAGCAAAGTTTTCGAAGCATCAGGCCACGTGGACCACTTTAAAGAGCCTATGGTTGAATGTTCCAAGTGTAACAAGCGTTTCCGTGCAGACCATCTGCTCGAAGAATACGCAAAAATAAGCTCAGCAGACGCCGAAAAAATGAGCCTAAAAGAAATCAAAGGTGCAATCGAAAAGAACGGCATTCTGTGCCCTGACTGCGGCGGCACTTTTAACGCACCACAACAGTTCCTAACCATGTTCGAAACCACCATAGGACCTTATGCTGGCGCGACTGGCTACGGGAGACCCGAAGCCGCACAGGGAATATTCGTAGAGTTTAATCGCCTTTACGCCATGGCGCGGGAAAAACTTCCTTTCGGAGTGCTGCAAATAGGCCACGCTTTGAGAAATGAGATTTCGCCTAGACAGGGCCTCATAAGGCTTAGGGAATTTACAATAGCGGATTTAGAGTTCTTCTTTGACCCTGAAGAGCCGAATTGCCATTTGCTGAAGGATGTGAAAAACGAAACTCTGCATCTTCTCCTAGCCGAAAACAGGCTGAAAGACTCCGAGGAAACAATAGAATTAACTGTTAAAGAAGCTGTAGCGCAGAAAATAATACGTGCAGAGTGGCAAGCATTTTTCATGGTGATGGCGAAAAAACTGTTAATCGAGCTCGGCGTTCCCGCTGAAAAGCAACGTTTTATTGAAAAACTCCCGTGGGAAAAAGCTCACTATTCAAGTCAAAGCTTTGACCAAGAAGTGTACGTTGAACGTTGGGGCTGGATAGAAGTCTCTGGACACGCCTATCGCACAGACTACGATTTGAGTAGCCACATGAAAGCCAGCGGCGCTGACATGCAAGTCTTCAAAGAATACGAAACGCCTGTTGAAAAAGAACAACTCGTTGTAAAACCCATAATGGCCAAGCTTGGTCCCGCGTTCAAAAATGAAGCGGCAAAGGTTGCAGAACTGCTCTCAAAAGCCGAGCCAGAAGAGGTTGCCACATCTCTGAAAAAGAACGGTTACTACACTGTTGAAAACCGTAAAATCTTGCCTGAACACGTGGACGTTATTCATCAAAAAACCATTTTGCGAGGCACTCGCTTCATTCCGCATGTTGTCGAACCCAGTTTCGGTTCTGACAGGCTCTTCTATGTTGCTCTGGAATATGCTTACAGAGTGAAAGACGACAGAGTTCTCATGAGCTTTCCGCGAAGCATTGCTCCAACACAAGTTGGCGTTTACCCCTTGGTAAGCAAAGATGGACTGGTGGAAAAGGCACTGGAAGTGCACAAGTTGTTGGCTCGTGAAGGTTTTACGGTTGAATTTGACGAAACAGGCTCTATAGGTAGACGATACGCTCGCGCGGATGAAGCTGGCGTTCCCTTAGGCGTAACAATAGACTATGACACGCTAAGCAACGGCACAGTTACGATCCGAGACCGAGATTCATGGCAACAAGTTAGAAGCCAAATCAAGGATTTACCTGAACTTTTGCACAAATATTTTCAGGGAAAAATCAACTTCGAAGATTTGGGCACTTTGCTTTCAGTCTAAGTAGTTAGCTTTTTTAATGCACATGCATACTAGCTGTTAGAAGAATTAGCGATCATTATGGCGGGAAATTGGTTTGGTGCTTCCAGCGGAAACAGAAGAACGCGTGAAACGCAGAGCCTTGAACGTTTGTCAAGATAATCTACGCAAGGTCTTGGAGCTCGCCAGAAAAACCCCTCGAATGGTTGAGCACTTTGCGAAAGGCGACAAGGAAATGGCTAGGCAACTTTTTAACGAAATCAGAAATGGCGAGGAAGAAGTCATCAAGGCTAGACGCATGGTTTCTCAAGAGCTAGCCGAAATAGGCGCCATTCTGATGAGTAGAGAGGATTTTTTGAGGTTTACGAACCTGACAAGCGAGATTGCAGATTTTTCCGAAGGAATCGCCTTCCGCCTCGTCGAACTAATGGAGCACAACTGGAGCGTCCCAGGCGACATAAAGAAGGATTTGTTGGCACTTTCCGAGGCTGTTTTTGATTCGGTGCTTAAGCTAAGGGAAACAATGATGGTTCTAAGCTACGGATCAGCCAAAACCCTAGAAAAAGCTAAGGACGTTGAAATTGCCGAAAGAACCGTAGACGACCTCTACCGTGGACTTGAAATAAAAATTCTCAGCAGCAAACTTGACCTTCCAGTATTGTTCCTCTTGAGGGATGTTCTCCAACTTCTGGAAGACTCTGCCGACAAGGCTGAAGATGCTGCTGATGTCGCCCGCGTGCTTTCCTTTGTAATGTAAAAGAAGAGCGAAAAACCTTCATGGCTAAAATCAAAGTTGAATTAATCGAAAATTTTCTGGTCGTTTGGGACTCTACAGAAGGTTCGCAGTTGTACAAGATGGGGTTTTATGGCAAACCGCTTGGAATTTCAAAGCCAAAAATTCCAGAGTTTAATGTTCCCTTAATCTTGGATTTGATGGAAGGTCTATACCTGACTGAGAAGGATAGGATAACGATTCACGATTTAGAAAAGCGCAAGGTCGGACTTAGAAAGCTTAGGCAAAAGGCTAGGCAGTTATACGAGGAGTTTGACGAGAAATATGCCGTTTACCGTGATCTGCGAGACAGCGGATTGATTGTTACGCCAGGCATAAAGTTCGGTTGCGATTTTGCAGTTTACAAGTACGGTCCAGGCGTTGAACATGCGCCTTACATGGTTTCGGTCAAGAAGGCAGGGTCTGACATTACGGCGACGGAAATCGTTAAGGCTGGAAGACTGGCGACAACCGTGAGGAAACGGTTCATCATCGCCGTGCCAGACTTGGACACGGAGAAAACCAAATATTTGATTTTCAAGTGGTTTAAGGCTTAGCCTGCCATTAGAGTTTGATTCTGGAGTTCTCCTCTCACACGCTGGTGCGGATAAATTTTTGTTGCTGTTAGGATGCAGCCTTCTTCTATTGTGACATCGTCTGCAACGACTGAGACTGCACTTATCTTTGTCTGCTTTCGACTACTTGAAAGAACTGTTGTGTGCCTGCCGATGATGCTATCTGACACTTGGGCTTTTTCTCCAATTATAACTCTGTCCAAAATTGCCGAGTTTTCTATTGTGGCGTCTTTACCGATTCTCGTAAAGTTGTCGATGCAAGAGTTAACTATTCTTACGTCATCCTCTATCTGACAGTGTCTCCCGATTAGGACTGCGCCTTCAAGCTCTATTCGTCCCTGTTTGACTTTTTGAATGATTGCTTGTCTTCTTTTTTCTGAATCGTCGCTTTCGCCTTGAACCCATATGCTTTGTTTTTCGCTTATCCTGCCGCCAAAGTCAGTAAGCATGCTGAAGCCGCCGTGGAGCAGGTTCTTCATGGCTTCCAAATAGTTTTTCGGAGTTCCCACATCAAACCAGTTTCCCTTCAGCGTATAACCATACACGGGGTATCCTATTTGCGTCAAGTACGGTATAAAATCGTAACCGAAGTCTAATCGGTGTTTCTCCTCGATTATCTGTTTGACTCCTTTTTCCTTGAAGATCTTTTTAATTTCGGGTGAAATCACGTATAAACCCGTGTTGGCAAGGTTGCTGGGTGCGTCTTTAGGCAGCGGTTTCTCTACGAAGCGTCGAATGCGGCTGTTCTTGTCGATGTCAGCGATGCCTAAGCCTTCAACATTCTGCACTTCCCTCAGCACTATTGTCATCACGGCACCCTTTTCTCGGTGAAATTGGAGGAGGTCTTTCACGCTGATTTCAAAAATGTTGTCACCTTGCACCGCGAAGACAGGATTGTTTACCTCGTAATATTCCATGTTTATTCTTGCGGAGTCCGCGCTTCCAAGATCTTCCACATTGGGTTGGTATTTTATGTGAATTCGCGGTTTAATATTGTAGCGCTCGGAGAAGCCGTAGCCTGACTCGAAATAATCGTACAGATCCGTATAGTTTGTGTAGCCTTTTACTCCAAAGATAAAGTGGCGTATGCCTTG
>Ga0315282_10014997_pt1 | contig 11482 bp, 9 predicted proteins | sample YL17G07_20_MG_FD_203693 | JGI IMG/M metagenome (GOLD analysis project Ga0315282, IMG submission 203693) | Sediment microbial communities from Yellowstone Lake, YNP, Wyoming, USA - YL17G07_20 | ecosystem: Environmental > Aquatic > Freshwater > Lake > Sediment | place: USA: Wyoming | collected...
GACACCTCAGCCCGCGAGTCTCCCTACCCTCCCTCACCTCAAACCAGCCAACCCTATCCTACACCCTCCGACTAATTAGTGAAACACCCGTCCCCCGGAATGCGAGGCTATTGACACGGGAAGCCCATGCGTATATACTGGTTCCGAAACGTTTCGGGAAAACGTTTCGGAACCGACGCCGAGCGCGGGGTTGAACAGTGGCAACCATCAAGGATGTGGCTCGCCTGGCTGGCGTATCTGTCAGCACGGTCTCGAATGTGCTCAACGGCCGGGGCGGTGTCCGTCCGGCGACCCAGGAGCGTGTCCAGATGGCAGCTCAGGAGCTCCGCTACCGTCCCAACCTGCTGGCTCGGGCTATGGTTACCCGATCTACTCAGACGCTCGGCCTCATCATCTCGGACGTCGCCAACCCCTACGTCGACGAGATCATCCTCGCGGTCGAGCAAGCTGCTTCGACGCTAGGCTACTCGGTCTTCCTGTGCAACAGCCGGCTCGACCCTGCCGTCGCGACAAGGAGCCTGCGCCTCCTGGCCAGTCGAGAGGTGGATGGCATGCTCGTCTGGACTAGCATCATCGACATGGACTCTGTCGTCGCGGTATGCAGGGAGGGCACCCCGGTGGTCGTCTGGGACGCCGAGCCCCCGGAGGGTTCAGGTATCCCCGTCCTCCGGGCGGACCTCGAGGCTGGAGAGCGCGCTGCCGTCGAGCACCTGCTCAGCCTCGGCCACCACCAGATCGCCTTTGTCGGCGGCCTCGAGCGATACCTCCACAAGGACCGGCGACTCGGAGCCTACCAGGCTGCACTCGAGGCGGCCGGGTTGCCGTTCGATCCAGAGCTCGTGCAGGCTGGAGACTACAAGATCGAGGGGGGACGGCTGGCGCTGCGACGGCTGCTCGAACTCCCGGATCCGCCGACTGCCGTCGTCACCGTGAGCGACGCGACGGCGATCGGCGTGCTGCACGCCGCTCGCTCGGCGGGATTGCGCGTGCCGGACGACCTCTCCGTCGTCGGCTTCGACGACGTGCTCCTCGCGTCGGTAGTCGACCCACCGGTGACCACCGTCGCCATCCCCCGGCAGTTGGCTGGCGCTGCCGCAGTGGACCTGGTCGCTCGGCTCATCCACGGGCAGCCCTGCCCGGCGTGCACCGTGTTGCCCACCCAGTTGATCGTCCGGGCCTCCACCGGTCCGCCCGCGCGACTGCGAGTGGCTCGCTGAGCCCGGGCCTGCCGGAGGCTTGACCGGCGTCTTTGCTGGCTTACCTGGTAGTGTCCCAGAGGCTATCCGCCGGCATCCAGCGCCCGGCAAGTGGGCCGGGTCCGAGTGCTGGTCGTGGAGCATAGGCAAGAGGAGGGTTTCATGTCGGACTGTCATCGCGACCGGGTCCCGCGCCGGGGCTTCCTGAAGCTCGCCGGCGCCCTCATCACCGCGGGCGCGGCCGGACCGCTGCTGGCGGCCTGCGCCGGGCCACCGCCGCCGGAGGCGAAGCCGGCCGAGCCGACGAAGCCCGCGGCTGAGCCGACGAAGCCGGCCGCGGCGGCGGCGCCCACGCCGGCCGGGCAGCCCGCGGCGATCACCACTCAGGCGGGCAAGCTCAGCTTCTGGAACAGGACGTTCCCCCCGCACGAGGACATGCTGAACGTCGCGATCAGTATGTACAAGAAGAGGAACCCGAAGCAGGAGATCGACTACCAGGCCCAGCCTGACTTCTCGACCAAGTGGCGCGCCGCGATGGCCGCCGGACAGGCGCCCGACATCCTGATCATGCACGGCACGGCCTTGCTGGAGCTGACCATCGGCAAGCAGGTCGTCCCGATCACGCCGGACGTCATGACCCTGGCTGAGGCCAAGCGCGACCTCATGCCCGAGACCTACCTGCAGTCGCTCTACAAGGGCAACCTCCACGCCCTGGGCGTGCCCGATCCGCCCGGCGACGCCGGCCTCGTGGCTAACCTCGACCACCTCCAGGAGGCCGGTCTGAAGTTCATCCCGGCCTTCGAGAACGTCGTCCAGATGCTCGAGTATGGCCGGAAGCTGGTCAAGAAGGAGAAAGATGCCGTCGTGCGCGCCGGGCTGATGATCACCGGCGACGGCAACAACCCGATCTACTGGCTCAGCTACATCTGCGACCTCGGCGGCAGGTTCTTCGACAACAGCAAGCAGCAGTTCACGCTGCAGACGCCCGAGGCCGAGCAGACGATGCAGTTCTTCTACGACATCATCTGGAAGGAGCGCCTCGACGACCCGGCCCTGGGCAACAACAGCTCCAACGCCCTCGGCCAGGAGCTAGCCGCCCTCGCCTTCAAGTGGCCCGAGTTCGTCCCCTACTCCCGGAAGGCCTTCCCGGGCCTGAACCTCGGCTTCATCGCCAAGCCGGGCTTCAAGCTGGGCAAGGCCCCGATCTTCAACCACTCCGATACCTGGAACCTCATCATCTGGTCGGGGACGAAGAACCGAGACGCGGCGATCGACTTCTTTACCTACGCCAAGACCCGCGAGGTCCAGCGGCCGATGCTGACGGCCAACCCGGGCATGTCGCCGCTCAAGGCCATCAACTTCGACCCGAACGAGTCCTTCTGGGTCAACGGGCCCGGCGCCTACATGGCCCCGATCCTCGACTCCATCACCAAGGGCCAGTACCGCTACTACGGGCCCTTCGGCAACATGGACACCCTCCAGTCCGACACCATGTGGCCGGTGATGAACGACCTCTTCCAGAAGAAGTCCACCGTCAAGGAGGCCCTGCAGACGATGGAGGCCAAGCTCAACGAGGAGATGAAGAAGTACCGGGACAAGTATACGGATCTGGATCCCGTCCAGATCTACTGGGACGGCATCCCGGCGGACCTGATGCAGGGCATCCCGGTCAAGAGCGGCGCCTAGCCCGTTCAGGTCGGTTACCTGCCCTGGCGTTGCGTCGAGTCGTAACGCCCCACGCCTCCTCCTTGCCGGCCCGTGAGGGGGAGGCGTGGCGTGGCCAGGGCCCCGGGCACGACGAAGCCCAGGGCCAGCGCAAGCTCGGACTCGACCAGAGGAGGTTGAGCCTTGTCAGTTCTGGATGCTGCCCACCACGGCCCGCTGGTCCGGCCGCGCCGGCCCCGGAACCTGTTCCCGTGGCTCGTCCTGGTGCCGGTGATGGCCTACTACTGCGTGTTCCTGATCTACCCGCTCCTCTTCGCGGTCTGGGTGAGTCTCCACCTCTGGATCATCGAGAACCCAAGTGCCAGCCCGTTCGTGCTCTTCAAGAACTACACGGACTTGCTGCTGCCCACCGCGCGCTTCCGCGACGCCTTCTTCAACACGGTGCAGTACGTCGTGATCCGCACCGTCGCGCTCGTGCCGCTGGGACTGCTCGTCGCGTTGCTGCTCAGCCGATTCCAGCGGGCGCAGCGGTTCTACCTGTTCTGCGTCTTCGCGCCGGCCCTCTGCTCGGGCGCGGCGGTCGCCGTCCTCTGGACCTGGCTCTACCAGCCCCGGTTCGGGCCAATCAACGCCGGGCTGGCGCTGCTAGGGCTGCCCCGGCAGGGCTTCATCACCGTGTCGAACCAGGCGCTCTACTCGGTCGTCGCCGTCGACATCTGGCAGCACGTCGGCTTCGGCTCGATCATCTTCCTGGCCGGGCTGCTGAACATCCCGGAGCAACTCCTCGAGGCCGCGCGGATCGACGGCGCCAACCGCTGGCAGCTCTTCTGGAGAGTCACCTTGCCGCTGCTGGCCCCGACGACCCTGTTCATCTCGGTGGTCACCCTCATCGGGTCGTTCCAGGTTTTCGACCTCATCCTCGTGATGACCAGCGGCGGCCCGGGCTACGCCAGCTACGTGCTCTCGTACCTGATCTACAACGAGGGCATCGTCCGCAATAGCCTGAGCACGGCGACGGCGGTCTCGCTGGTGATGTTCGCGATCATCATGGTCTTCACGGTGATTCAGTTCCGGCTGATGCGCCCGCGATGGGAGTACTGACGATGGCCCCAGCGCAGCTCCGGCCGGACGAGGAGGTGGCCCGATATGGCTGACAGCACGCTCCAAGTCTCGGTGGCGCCACGCGCCTCGGCGGGAGCTCGGACCGCCGGCCGCTTGGAGATCGTCGGCCTGCACGTCGTCATGTTCGCCGTGGCGATGGTGTTCTTCCTACCTTTCGTCTGGATGATCTTCTCGTCATTCAAGACGTACCGGGAGATTCTGTCGCTGTATCCAACCCTCTGGCCCAGAAACTTCACCCTCGCCAACTACCAGACGCTGATCACCGAGCTTCCCTTCGCCCGCTACTTCCTCAACAGCGTCGGCGTCTCCACGACCGTCACCCTGATTATCCTCTTCACGAGCTCGCTCTGCGGCTTCGTCTTCGCCAAGTTCCGGTTCGCCTACAGAGAGGTGATCTTCACCGCCATCATCAGCAGCATGATGGTGCCCTTCGCCGTGGTCGTGCTGCCTCTTTACCTGTTCGTCGCCGGCCTCGGGTTGATGAACACTTACCTCGGGCTGATCATGCCCTCGATGATGAGCGCCTTCGGCATCTTCCTGATGCGCTCGTTCATGGAGGGCATCCCCCAGGAGCTGGTCGACGCCGGGCGGATGGACGGCGCCAGCGACCTGTGGATCTACTGGAAGGTGATGTTGCCTCTCTCGCTGAACGCCCTCTCGGCGCTGGCGGTCTTCGTCTTCATGGGCAACTGGAACGCCCTCTGGTGGCCGCTGATGGTCACCTCCCGGCCGGAGATGCGGACGCTGCCCCTGGGCATCGCCTCGCTGGCCTGGGAGTACGCTAGCCGCAACGACCTGGTCATCGCCGGCGCGAGCATCGCCGTCATCCCGGTCCTGATCATCTTCGCCCTGATGACCCGGACCATCGTCCGGGGCGTCGCGCTGACCGGGATGAAGTGAGAGGTGGCAGATGGCAACGGCCGACGAGATGACTCCCCGCGAGCGGCTGCTCGCGGCCTACCACGGCGAGCGCCCCGACCGGGTGCCGGTGAGCCCCTGCTTCGCCTACCTGATTCCGGCGAAGCTCACCGGCCGACCCTTCTACGAGTTGATCGACGAGCCAGCCTGGCCCCGGCTCCTCCACGCCTTCGACTACTATGGCGCCGACGCCCGGATCTTTACGAGCTACGGCCGACCCGAGGAGCCCGGGCGCCGAACGGAGAGGCGAACCCTCGCCGCCGAGGGCCTGGTGGTGGCCGAGGAGCTCCGTACCTCGGCCGGCACGCTCACCGGGCGCCGGCTCCATCCGAGGGCCGAGGCGTCCTGGCACCTCGAGCGGTTTGTGAAGGAGCCGGCCCAGGAGCTTGCCGCCTACCTGGACTACCTGCTCCAGGATCCCGCCGACTACGACTTCACCCAGGGAGAGCAGGCGCTGGCGGCGACCGGCGACCGAGGCATCGTCTACGCCAACATCGGCAGCACCTTTGTGGACCTGCTCTCCGACGCCCTGGAGGGCGGCATCCAGCGAGTGATCTACGAGCTCCTGGACGCGCCGGACCTCTACCGGCCACTCCAAGCCCGGCATCTCGTCTGGCAGGTCCGACTGACTGAGACGGCCCTCGGCCGGGTCGACTACGACGCCGTCTGGTACGGCGCCGGCCCGGCGACGCTGAGCACACTCAGCCCAGCGCTGTGGCGCGAGTGGAACCTGCCCGCGGTCAAGGCGACCGTCTCCGCTGCCCACCGCTTCGGCAAGCCGATCCACGTCCACCTGCACGGCCGCTTCTACCCACTGCTAGAGGATCTAGTGCCCGCGGGTATCGACTACGTCTGCCCCTTCGAGCTCCCGCCGATGGGCGACTCGCCGAGCCTGACGGACGTCCGGGCAAGGTACCCTCGGCTCGGCATCATGGGCAACGTCAACACCTTCGAAGTACTCGACCGGGGGACGCCGGAGGACGTGATCCGGGAGGTCCGTCGCTGCCTCGATGAGGAGGGCGGGGCTGGCCCCTACATCCTGAGCACCGCGGACCAGACTCCTCACACCGCACCGGAGGCAAACGTCCGGACGATGATCGCGGCGGGCGAGCAGTACGGCCGAATCTACAACTGAAAGCTGACAACCGAACAAGAGGTGACACGGACAATGCCCCGTCTCTCCATCAACCCCGCGACCACCATGCCCAGCGACTTCCCGACCGACGTGCGAGCTTACTCCGCCGCTGGGTTCCGGGCCATGGAGCTCTGGCTGGCCAAGGTCGAGCGCTACATGGAGGCCGGCCACAGCCTCGCCGAGGTGGCGACGCTGCTGAAGGACCACGGCCTGCACATACCGGCCGCGTGCGCCCAGGGGAGCCTGCTGCTCACCGAGGGCGAGGTGCTCCGAACCGCCCAGGACGAGCTACGCCGCCGGCTCGAGACCATGGCGGCGACCGACTGCCCGGTGCTGATCGTGGTGGCAGCGCCGCTGCCCACGCCGCTCCCCCGGCCAGCGGCGCCCCTCTACGACCGAGTCGCGGCGGAGCTCGCCGTGGCCTGCGACATCGCCAGGCCCTTCGGCGTGTCGCTCGCGCTGGAGTTCATCAAGGGGCCGCGCCTGCCCGGGACGCCCCTCTCGGCTCAGGAGCTCGCCGTCAAATCCGGCCGGGCGAACGCCGGCGTCCTGTTCGACACCTTCCACTTCTACGCCGGCTTCAGCAAGCTCGAAGACCTCGGCGGGCTGGATGGCAAGCGTGTCCTCCTCGTCCACGTCAACGACGCGCCCGGCGCGCTGCCGCGGGAGGCGCTCACCGACAAGGACCGAGTCTTCCTCGGCGAGGGTGGCTTCCCGCTGCCGGCGATCTTCCAAGGGCTGCGGCGGGCGGGCTACGCCGGCTACTACTCGATCGAGCTCTTCAACGACGACGTCTGGGCGCAGGACCCCTTCGCCGTCGCCCGGCGGGCCTACCAGAACATGACCGAGCAGGTCGGTCCGGACGAGGCATGATCTGCCCCCGGGCGCCGCTCCCTGTCAGCGGACAGGTAGAGGGTCGGGCAGCACAACAATGGCAGGAGTTGTCGAAATGACCATGCGAGTTGGAGTCATCGGGCTAGCCGGCGTCGGCAAGACGCACCTGCAGTACTTCCGAGCGCTGGACGGCGTGGAGATCCCCGCTGTGGCCGACGTCGTCGGGGACGTCGCCCGGACGTTCGCGCAGAAGTACGGCGCCAAGGCCTACACCGACGGCGTAGCGATGATGGACGGTGAGAAGCTCGACGCCGTCACCATCGGTACACCGCCGAAGTACCACGCGGCCCTGACCATCGCGGCGGCGCAGCGCGGGCTGCACGTCCTGTGCGAGAAGCCGATGGCCCCGACGCTGGCGGACTGCGACGCGATGATCGAGGCTACCCGCAAGGCCGGCGTCACGCTGATGATCGGCTTTAAGAAGCGCTACTCGCCAGCCTACTCGTTCCTTAAGGACAAGGAGGCCGAGTGGGGTCAGCCCCGGATCGCCCTCTGCCGCTACCAGCTTGGCCCGGTCGCCAAGAGTTGGTTCTGGGACGAGGCCGACGGGGGCGGACCGCTGGTTGAGAATACCGCCCACTGCTTCGACGTGCTTCGCTACCTGATGGGGGAACCCAAGACCGTCTACGCCGAGACCTCGAACCACTTCACGAAGACGGGGCCGGGCGCGGCCTACGACGTCGCCGAGGCGGTCTTCACGATTCGGTTCCAGAGCGGCGCGACGGCGGCGGTGGCGGCGGGCGCGGCGGGCGTCTGGGCCTACGACGCCAGCGAACGGCTCAGCTTCTCCTACGATGGCGCGATTGCCGAGGTCTTCGGCCGCTTCGACCGCCCGGCCACCATGCGCCTGATGGACCGGACCGCGACGGACGTGACGGTGAAGAGCTGGTTCGACGATCCCTCCGGCTTCAGCGGCCAGTTCGCGGCGTTTGTCGAATGCGTGCAAGGGAAGGCCACGCCGCGGGCGACCGGCCTCGACGGCATGCGGGCACTGCAGCTCAGCCTGGCCGTCAAGCAGTCGGGCCGGACGAGCAAGCCCGTCGACATCGAGCTGTAGCGCAGCCTCGCAGCGCTCGCTCAGCCGAGCTTCCGCCCGGTGTTCGCTGACAGCAGCGGGAGGAGACAGCGCTACTCGTTCAGGGTCTCCACTGCAGCCCGCTAGAGATTCGGCGACTCGGTTCCGGACTCTGTTAGAGCGTGTCTTGAGGACCATCCTATGTCGGCTGGAAGCGGGCGATCCGTCGAGCCATCTGGAGGCGGCGATATGCACGAAACCACAGACCGACCAGGAGGCCGCTTGCCAATCTGTCACCGACCTTCAAGACACGCTCTCAGACGCTGCCCACCCGAGCAGACCCCAAGGCAAGACGGAAACCACAGGCACAGTTGACAGCTTGCCAACAATCCGCGCAACTCGCCAACACAGAGTACAACCGGGTCACTCCACGGGAACACCGGCAGCTTCGACTACGATGCGGTATAATCTGGACCGGCCCCGCGATTGCGTCGCGGCGCGCAACCGCCCCGTCCGGCCATCTGCCACGGGGCCTCGCAGGCGGGAGACAACCGAGATGCTGCTCGCCATCGACATCGGCAACACCAACATCGTGCTGGGCGCGTACGAGGGTGACAGGCTGCTCGGAAGCTGGCGGACGGCGACGGCCGTCCACCGGATGGCTGACGAGTACGCGATGCTCACCAACAGCCTCCTCAGCTACCGGGGGTTGAGCCTGGGCGACGTCAAGCACGTCGCCATTTGCAGCGGCGTGCCGACGCTGCTGACCACGTTCGAGGAGTTCTCCCAGCGCTACCTGGGCGTGAAGCCCCTGGTCGTCGGCCCGGGGATCAAGACCGGGATCCGCATCCTCTACGAGAACCCCCGGGACGTCGGCGCGGACCGAATCGCCAACGCCGTCGCCGCCCACCGGCTCTACGGCGGGCCGATCATCGTCGTGGACTTCGGCACGGGGACGACCCTCGACGCCATCTCCGCCGAGGGCGACTACCTGGGCGGAGCCATCGCCCCGGGCATCACCATCGCCGCCGAGGCGCTCTTCCAGCGCGCCGCCCGGCTCTACCGGGTCGAGCTGACCCCCCCCAAGACGGCGATCGGGCGGACTACCGCTGCGAGCATGCAGTCGGGGATCATCTTCGGGTACGTCGGGCTCATCGAGGGGTTGATCGCCCGCTTCAGGCAGGAGATGGGGCCAGCCAGAGTCATCGCCACCGGCGGCCTCGCCGAGATAGTCGCCAAAGAGACGAGCGTCATCGAGCTGGTGGACCAGGGCCTGACGCTGGAGGGGCTCCGTCTGATCTTCGAGATGAACCGGTAGGTGTGAGTAGATGGATAGCGTGCTGGCCCGGAAGTCGATCGTCCTGGGCGTGACCGGGAGCATCGCCGCGTTCAAGGCGGTGGCGCTCGCCAGCGAGCTAACCAAGCAGGGCGCGGTCGTCGACGTCGTGATGACCGAGGCGGCCACGCGCTTCGTCGCGCCGCTGAGCTTCCAGGCCATCACCCACCGGCCGGTGCACACCGACATGTTCGCCCTGCTGGCCGAGGTCGAGATCGGCCACGTCTCCCTTGGCCAGCGGGCTGACGTCCTGGTCATCGCGCCGGCCACGGCCAACGTCCTCGCCGAGCTGGCCACCGGGCTCGCCGACAACCTGCTCTTGACGACGGCGCTGGCTACCCGAGCCCCGACCATCATCGCCCCGGCGATGGAGCCGCTGATGTACTCGCACCCGGCGACGCAGGCCAACGTCGCCAGGCTGCGAGAGCGGGGCGCCGTCGTCCTCGAGCCGGTCGAGGGCCGGCTGGCCTCCGGCCGCGTCGGTCGGGGCCGGATGGTCGAGCCAGCCGAGATAGTCGAGGCGATCCGGGCGGTGCTGGCGCGCCGCCAGGACTACGCCGGCAAGCGGGTGGTCGTCACCGCCGGCCCCAACTACGAGCCCATCGACCCGGTCCGCTTCGTCGGCAACCGCTCCTCGGGCAAGATGGGCTATGCCGTCGCCGAGGCGGCGCGCGACCGGGGCGCCGAGGTGACCCTCGTCTCCGGCCCCAGCGCGCTCACGCCCCCGGCCGGCGTCACGGTCGTGCCGGTGGAGACGGCGCTGGAGATGCAGCGCGCCGTCGAGGAGGCGGTCGCGGGGGCCGACGTGCTCCTCATGGCGGCGGCGGTGGCGGACTACCGGGCGGCGGAGCAGGTCGAGCGCAAGATCAAGCGCGAGAAGGAAGGCGACGTCACCATTCGGCTCGTCCGCAACCCGGACATCCTCGCCGGCCTGGCCGGTCGGCCCGTCTTCAAGGTCGGCTTCGCCGCCGAGACGGAGGACCTCCTCGCCAACGCGCGGGCCAAGCTCGAGCGGAAGGGGGCGCAGATGTTCGTCGCCAACGACGTGCTGGCCCCGGGGAGCGGGTTCGGGACGGACACGAACCAGGTGACGCTCCTGGACTGGCTGGGCGGGACGACGCCGCTGCCGCTCATGTCAAAGCGAGCGGTGGCCGACGCCATCCTCGACCGAGTGCTGGAGCTGCTGCCGATCTGGCGCTGCACCCTCAGCCCCGACCCCTCTCCCTGAAAGGGAGAGGGGAGGCAAACCCCCTCTCCGCGGGCGGAGAGGGGCCGGGGGGTGAGGTCAGCCCTCCAGCGGCTCGAAGACCGGCCGCTCGTGCCCCCTGGCCTTCTCCAGCCGGATGCGGCCGAAGTGGTGCTCCGGGTCGTGCGGGAAGGCGACGATCCACCCCTCGGCTGCCGCCCTGGGCAGCACGCGCTTCTTCTGCTCCAGCGTCTCGGCCGGGTAGAGGTCGTAGCCCATCAGCCAGGCGTAGTCGACGTGCCGGCTGGTGGGCACGAGGTCGCCCAGGTAGGCCAGCGTCGATCCGCCCGACGTGACCCGCACTACCTGCGTGCCCCGGGTGTGGCCGCCGACTCTCTCCAGGTGCACCCCGTCGACCAGCTCGAGGCTGCCGTCGACCAGCCGCAGCAGCCCGGCCTGCGCGACTGGCAGGTAGTCCTCGGGGCGATAGCTGCCGTGGTTGCGCTCGTGCGGGTGGATGGCCTCCTCCCAGTCGGCCGCCTGGACGACGTAGGTGGCCTTCGGGAAGGTCGGCGTCAGACGGCCGTCGCGGGCCATCACGTTCCCGCCGGCGTGGTCCCAGTGCAGGTGGGTGTTGACGACGAAGTCCACGTCGTCGGGTCGCACGCCGACGGCCGCGAGGCTCTCGACGAGCGTGGGCGGCTGCTGGACGCCAAAGCGGTCGGCGAACGCCGCGTCGTGCCGGGAGCCAACGCCGGTCTCGACGAGGATGCGGTGGCCGCGGGCCTGGATCAGCACGGGGTGGAGCCCGAGCAGGATGCGGTTGCGCTCGTCGGCCGGGCTGACTCGATCCCAGAGGACCTTGGGCACGACGCCGAACATGGCGCCTCCGTCGAGCCTGAAGAAGCCATCCGAGAGGCCATAGACGGCGACCTCGCCGATGCGGACGGACGGGGGAGTGCGCTCGGCCGGATTGGTGGGATCGGACGGAGCTAGTCTTCTCTCGATCATCTCG
>Ga0315282_10014998_pt1 | contig 11481 bp, 13 predicted proteins | sample YL17G07_20_MG_FD_203693 | JGI IMG/M metagenome (GOLD analysis project Ga0315282, IMG submission 203693) | Sediment microbial communities from Yellowstone Lake, YNP, Wyoming, USA - YL17G07_20 | ecosystem: Environmental > Aquatic > Freshwater > Lake > Sediment | place: USA: Wyoming | collected...
AACGTGATCAACACTTCTAAAACCAAAGTGTTGAAACTATACACCGTGTATTCCCCGCCGAACCACCCGGATGGCACGATCCACAAGAACAAAGCCGAAGCGGAGGCCGCCGAGGAAAAGGAACACTACAAATAAGCTAAGGTTTGAATACATCCAGCACGGTGAAATCTACCCAATACAGCCCGGCTGTGTTGGGTACTTTTTTGAGAATCGCCTGGCCGATCTGGTCTGCCGGGTCGGCAAAACCTCCCCACCAGGTACGGTCATCCGGGTAGCCGAACTGGAAAGCCACCGGCGCAGGGTAAAAGGTCTGACCCCAGACGGCAAACTCGGCTACCATCTGGTCGAGCGACTGGAACTGCTGGCCGTCATCCACAAATAAAATACCCTCACGTTGGGTAGGCGGCATCTTGCCCGTCTCTCAATGCTTGAGGAACAGGCGGTAGTCCGGGTTGTAGGCGCGGGCGGCTGCCAGCCAGGCCGCCGCATCGGCATTGGAGACCTGGATCCCCTGAGGGTCGTGGGTGGAATGGTACCACTCCACATCTACACCCACCCCGATCACATAGGGATGGCGGGCATAATGTTGTAGAACCAGGGTGATGAGCTCGCCGACCGGGGCATCGCCCGGCTCAACCTGCAGCCAGACTTTTACACCGTCCTGGTCAAAGCGGGTGAGGGCGTCTTCGTTGAGGTCGGTGGAGGTGAACTGGATCAGCGGGTTGTCGCTCTGGCCTGGGAAGCTCAGGCGTGAACCCCCGGCATGCAGCTCACCCACAATCCAGATCGCTTCGGGGTGCGCCCCAGGGAAACGGCTGGCCATCTGCTGCCCGACGCTTTCCCAGTAAGGTGGGCCAGGGTTGTAGCGTGGTCCGTAAGTCGAATAGCGAAAGCCGGCCCCAAGTGAGGGTCTTTTATAGAATGGGTTGGTAACGGCCAGGCGGGCGCAGGCTGAGAGGGCCAGGCACAGGGTTAATCCTGAGAGAAAGTGGGAAGCGCGCTTCAGCATGGGTAGACCTCCGGGTGGTTGGTGGAGAGATTCAGACTTAAAATGGCAAAAAACTTCAGAATTAAGTATAATCTGTCTGGATAAATAGATATATCGGAGTGAGATAAGATCAATGACCAAACGCCGCGTTCTTTTTCTGTGTACAGGCAATTCGGCGCGCTCGCAGATGGCGGAAGCGCTGGTAAATGCTTTGCTTGGCGGAGATTGGGCCGCCTTCAGCGCCGGTACGCAGCCGGCAAGACAGGTCAACCCGCTGGCCGTGCGGGCACTGGCGGAAATTGGCATCGTTCACCAGGGCACACCGAAATCTATTGACCGGTTTAGAAACGAACCCTTTGACCTGGTGATCACCTTGTGTGACGACGCGGCCCAAAACTGCCCGGTCTGGTTGGGGCAGGGCAAGCGCATGCACATCGGTTTTCCGGACCCGGCTGAAGCGGCGGGCAGCGATGAAGATAAAATGGCGATCTTCCGCAGCGTGCGGGATGATATCCAGTTGCGCATCCTGCCGGTTTTGGTTGAATTTCGTAACTGCTCAGGCTGAAGCCTTCGCAGTTGGAAATTCAGCAAAAAAGGTGTGTGTGGAGCGTATACTCCACACACACCTTTTTTGCGGATTCCCCTGCCACAGGCCAGGCAGTTACTGAATTTCAAAGAATGATCGATTGTTGAATCGGTTGTATAATATATTCATCCCAATGAATATATCCAATCAAACCATTCCCGAAGAAAACGTGGCTGAGTTCTTCCGCATCCTGGGTCAGCCGATGCGGGTGCAGATCTTGCTGACCATTGGCCAGGGCGAGGCCTGCGTCTGCCACCTGGAGGCTTACCTGGGCCTGCGCCAGGCGGCTATATCGCAGCACCTGATGGTGCTGCGCGATGCCGGGCTGGTCATCACAAACCGGGATGGACGCAATATCTTTTACCGCCTGGCCATGCCCGAGCTGCTGAAAGTGGTGCATCAGGCAGCTAAGATCATTGGCATCTTACCCGGCGAGCTGGAGCGCTCAACTGCCCAACCTGTCTTTCCCTGCTCTTGCCCGCACTGCAACCCGGATAAATCCGAGGGGTTGGATTGTTCGCATTTGAGCGTTGTATCTTAAAAAAAGGAGAATCCATCTATGACTGAAAATCAACCTATAACCAAACGCCTTTCCTTTCTAGACCGCTTCCTGACCCTGTGGATCTTCCTGGCGATGGCAGTTGGGGTCGGGCTGGGCTATATCTTTCCTGGCGTGGAAGGGTTTATCAACCGCTTCCAGGTGGGCACCACCAATATCCCGATTGCCATTGGCCTGATCCTGATGATGTACCCGCCGCTGGCCAAAGTGCATTACGATGAGCTGGCGGATGTTTTCCGTAACTGGAAAGTACTGGGATTATCGCTGGTGCAGAACTGGGTGATCGGCCCGGTCCTGATGTTTGTACTGGCGATCGTCTTCCTGCGCGGCTACCCGCATTACATGGTCGGTCTGATCCTGATCGGACTGGCGCGCTGCATCGCCATGGTGATCGTGTGGAATGAGCTGGCCAAAGGCGACACCGAATACGCCGCCGGGCTGGTGGCCTTCAACAGCATCTTCCAGGTGCTGTTTTACAGCGTGTACGCCTATATCTTTATCACGGTACTGCCGACCTGGTTCGGCCTGCAGGGCAGCATCGTGACCATTACCATCGGCCAGATTGCCAAAAGTGTGTTCATTTATCTGGGAATACCCTTCATCGCCGGTTTTATCACCAACCTGGTTTTGACCCGGGTCAAGGGCAAAGCGTGGTATTACAAGCGCTTCATCCCCAAGATCAGCCCCATCACGCTGGCGGCGCTGCTTTTTACCATCCTGGTCATGTTCAGCTTGAAGGGCAACCTGATCGTTACCATCCCGCTGGATGTGGTGCGCATCGCAATTCCGTTGCTGATTTACTTTGTGATCATGTTCCTGGTCAGCTTTGCTATGGGCAAGGCGGTAGGGGCAGACTACAAGCAGACTACCACCCTGTCTTTCACCGCGGCCAGCAACAACTTCGAGCTGGCGATTGCAGTGGCGGTAGCGGTCTTCGGCCTCGGTTCGGGCGAAGCCTTCACCGCCGTGATCGGCCCGCTGGTGGAAGTGCCGGTGATGATCGGCCTGGTCAACGTGGCCTTCTGGCTGCAAAGAAAGTTGTTCCTGACCGGCTCAAAAACGGGCGTGGTAAAAGTGAAAGCCGGTTAGGTTATTTGTGAATATCTCAAAATCCTCGAGCCCGGCGGGCATCATGGGCAGGCAGGCCTGGTGGTCTGCGCCAGCCGCAGTCTTACGGAGGGTGCCGCTTTATTCCAATGCGGCTGGCGTAATTCCAATCGTCAGCGCATTGATGGAGAAAGGCGCTTCACTGGGCACGGTGCTGGCTTTTATGATGTCGGTCGTGGGCCTGAGCCTGCCCGAGATCATCATCCTGCGCAGGGTGCTCAAACCGCAGCTTATTGCGATATTCGTGGGAACAGTTGCTGTGGCAATCATCATCACGGGCTATCTTTTCAACCTGATATTATAAATGTGTAATTTAGCAGGGGAATTATGCCGGCTGTAATTAATAAACGAAAATGTGCTGCACAGGAGAACATCTGCCTGCCGATCACGACCTGCCCATCAGAGGCAATTGCTTACGTGGCAGATGACAACGAACCATTGGGCGGTAGGATTATTATCGATATCACCTTATGTGATGACTGCGGAGTGTGTGTGGATGCCTGCTGCGGGCAGGCGATCGAGATCAAGGCTTAAACCCGGAGGATAAACAATGATCGACTTGAAGTCTCAAAACAAGAAAATTCTACTGGCCGCGCTGCTGGGGGCGATTGAGGGCGGGGTGCTGGTCGCAGTTGTGACCCGCGCCATCCCTAAAATGGTGGAACGCATGATGGCGGGTATGATGCGTAATATGAAGGCCCAGATGAAGGATTGCGATTGCGCTTCATCCGGGCCTTGAAGTCAAATGATGGAGAGCTTCGGCGAAGCTCATTGATCAGGGTTTTGTAGTTTACCCTATTTCTTGGGTTTTATGGGTTTAATATCCTTGAAGACAAACAGCACTTCGGGGGACATCTGTCCGCCGTTGAAGGCGACAAACATTTTACGGCAGGTGCCGGCATAGGCTTTGGGGGTCTTCCAATTGAAGTGCCAGTAGCCTCCGGTATACTTCAAACCAGATTTTCCAGGGCCGCCCTCGGTTACGGCAGTGGTTGGACCGCCTGTCAGGGTTGTGCAATCAACCAGGTATGACTTGACTGCTACAAAGCTGGCTTTGTCCCTGATGGGTTTATTCTTGGCGTCGGTCAACTGCCACTTGAGCGGAATGGCCTGACCGGCAGTGGCCTTATTGGCTACTCCCATGCGCACGGGGGGTTTGAAACCCTTGAAAGCGTATTCGGTGAATGAGGCGCAAACTGGCGCGCCCACATTATCCAACACATCGGTGCCGCGCACACAGACCTGACTCAACCCGAGGGTGGCAGCCGTAAAGGTGGCGGTGACCCCTTCGCTGATCGCATCGAAGGCGGTATCCGCGGCAGCCATTTGAACCCAATTTACATTGTCCAGGCTGTATTCGGCCGATTTGATCAGCGAGCCGCCGGTGGTAGTGTCATCTACGGTGGCGGTGACAACTGCCTGGCCATTCAGCAGCACGATGCTGGGAGTCACAACTACGGCAGAAGTGACCGGACCCAGCGTGTCGGTTATGGGATCCTGGGCCAGGACGCTGCCAACTGGCAGCATGGCGCAAGCGAGCATAACGACGAGTAGAATTGAGAAGACTTTTTTCATGATCGGTTACTCCTTTCAGGGTTAAAACGAATCTATCAGGATATGGCTTGCTACCCAATTTCTATCGTTTCTGGGTAGGCTGATGGGTAGAATTGGACTATTTTTTAGGGCCATTGCCGTGGTCATTTTTGTTATCGTTCCCGTGATTTTCACTGGGCGTCTTGACCGGTGGCTTGCCAGGGGGAGTTTTAATGATCAATTCTTGCGGTGCTGCAGTGGGCTGCGGGCTCAGATCACAGCCGTTACCCTCGCCCTGCCCTTTACATGCGTTTTGATTCTTATCCCCGGCAGTTGCGGTTGCGGCTGGTTCTTCGGTGGCAGCCGCGGTATCGCTTGGCTGCACCTGGGGGGTTGGGCTGGGCTGCTCTTTGATCTGCTCTTTTTGCTGCTTCATCAGCTTATGCAGCGCCTGTGGATCTTTAATACCTTGATCAGCCAGGTTGATCCTGGCTTTGAGCATTTCAACCACCCGGTTATACTCGGCAGCCGCCCGCGGGTTGGCCTGTGATTCCAGCTTGACCAGCTGGTCAGTGTGGCGCTGCAGGTTGTTTCGCAGGTTTTCCAGCGCCGTCTTAGCGTCATTATCATTCAGCCCGGCTGTTCCCTGGATCGAATTATCCAATTCGTTTTGCAAGCGGTCGATTACATCGTTGGTTGGTTCTTGACCAGTTGCAGCCAGCCGGTCGATCTCATCCAGGCGGCGGTTGGCAAATTCCAGGTTGAGCTGCAGTTGAGACTGTGGGCCATTTGCCAGCTCGAGGCGGATATCCTCGATAAACAATTTAACCGGGTATAAAGTTTTTCCAGGCAGGCTGCCCTGTGAGGCATAAACCACTGCACCGCCGCTTCCCAGGATGAGAGCGATTGCCATGAAAACAGCCACGACTGCCATCCAGATTGGGCGGGTCGTCCGGCTGAAAAGGAGAGGGAATATTGGGCGGCCGTTAAGATGACGTTTTTGACGTGATGCAAGCCCATTCTGGCGGAGTGCCACCGCCTCTTCCAGGAACCTGGCCCGCCCGGATTTCTCGGCGTCTTGCGAGCGGGAAGGGATATTCTGCAAAGTAGAGAGACTTTTTATAATCCGGTCATCGGTGGGATCATTCAAGGGTTCGTTCATCCTTCATTCATTTCATCAAAAGCTAGAATTTTTCGAAGCGCTCCCAGAGCCCGGTGTTGTAAAGCTTTGACTGCTCCGATTGGCTTGTTCAATAGGACTGCCACTTCTTCGTTCTCCCATCCTTCCAGGAAACGCAGGACAATCACCTGCCGTTGGTCAGCGGTAAGCTGGCGTAAAGCGGCCCGTATCCTGCCTTGTTGGAGGTTTTCATCCACGGTTTGCGATGGGGTTGGTTGGCCATCGGTGTGCAGGTTTTCATCCAGCTCAAAGGATTGCCGCGGCTGGAGGCGGTAGCAGTCCGTGATCCAGTTATGGGCAATCCGGTACAGGTAGGCTTGCAGGTAGTCCTGCGGGCCTTTGCCTGCGTGGAGCGCATGTAAAAACCGGCTGAATGTTTCGGCAACACAATCCTCCGCCAGGTCCGCCTCTCCGAGAAGGCGCATACTGTAGGCATAAAGCGCCGTGTTATAGCGGTCATAAATTGCCGCCAGTGCTTTTGGGTCCAGACGTTTAGCACCGTTTAGCAATTCCTTTTCGAGGGAGGGATCCATTCTCATAATTAAGACGAAGTTACCTGGCTGGAGATACGGGTGTCATTTTTAATCCGGAGACAAATTAATCATTCCTATCGACATCATAGCATATCAATCCTTTAATAATGACCAACGGTTTTGATAACACCGCAAGAAAGGTATGCGTGGGTGGCAAACGCCACCCACGCATACCTTTCTTGCGGAAACTCCAACCCCTGGCTGAAGATTTAGAGGACCGATAAATCATCTGCCAGGTCTGAATGTGGCTCAACCGTGCTTGGTTCGGGTTGGTGAGATCCAAACCTCGCCAGGATGGACTCCAGCACCGGCAGCAACTGGTTTACCTCCTGACTGCGGATTACCCAATCCCACAGGGGTTCCAGCTTCTTCCAACCTACAACCTAGGCAAGTATGGCGCAGCCTTTCCAATAAGCCGTTTTGGACCCAGGCGCGTGACTGCTCAGCCATCATGATCAGGGGGAAGTTTCCGAGTTTTAGGTGATTGCGAGTGCTTCGCACCCGCAAACACCTAAAACTCGGAGCTTTGCCCCTATAGCCTGAGTAGTTACAAATTAATAAAATTTCCGCCGCCACATATGCTGTGGCGGCGGATAATTATTATCAACACTTTAAGGACAGCCCCCGAGAGTTCACCACGTCATTAGCCGCACCCGCAGCCGCACTTTGCATCTGGAGTGCGCACCGGCTCGGGCTTGCGCGCCGAGGCGATCACACTGTACACCAAAACGCCGCCGGCTTCACCGCTGCTGGTGCTGCGGCGGGTGGTGACGTTCGTAAACCCGGCCTGGGCGATCAAATCCAGGTATTCCTGCTCGGGCAGCGCCCCCGAAACGCAGCCAGCCCACTCGCCGGCATCCTGGCGCAGTTCTAAGGGCAGCGTCCCGCTGGTAACAACATCGCTCACTTCCAGCCGGCCGCCCAGCTTGAGCACCCGGTAAGCCTCGCGGAAGACCTGACCCTTATCCTCGCACAGGTTGATGACGCAGTTGGAAAAGATCACATCCACATAGCCGTCTTCCACCGGCAGGCTTTCGGCCTGGCCCTGGCGAAATTCGACGTTGTGGATGCCAGCTTTGAGGGCAGTTGCGCGGGCGCGCTCCAGCATGGCAGGCGTCATATCCACCCCGATCGCCCTGCCGGTTGGCCCAACCCGCCCGGCCGCCAGGAAAGAATCCATGCCGCCGCCGCTGCCGATATCCAGCACTACTTCGCCGGGGCGTAGGTTGGCCAGGGCCAGCGGGTTACCGCAGCCAAGCGAGATCTCTTCAGCTTCAGGCGGCACCGCCGCCCGTTCTTCCGGGCTGTAGGCGGTTGCGAAGTTCACTGCCTGGGTTGGGGTGAGTGTATCCTCCGAGCAGCAGGGCTTGCTCTTTGGACTGTCGCTGCAGCAGGCGGCGCTGGCTGTTTCCTGCATGCCGCTGCAGTCACATGTCCCTTGAGCGGCGGCGGAATAGGCTTCTTTGACCTTTTCTCGCATGGCAACCCGCCGGGTGCCGCTTGCCACGAAAACACTGATCTTTGCCGGACGGTCGGGCCCCGCCCCGGCTTGCGGCGCCTGGCTTTCGGCGCAGCATGACTGGCCGGTGCAGTCCACCATGACGTTGACCAACCCGGCTTCCTTGAACCAGGCGCGCACCTGATCCCGCTCGAAGCCCATCCATTCGTCCGCCATTTCCTCTTTCATCCAGGTGTAGGGGTGGGCGTCAAGGTCAGTGATCACCAGCCGCCCGCCGGGTTTAAGCACGCTCACCATTTCCTGGATGGCGGCCAGCGGATCGGAGCAGTGATGCAGCAGCATGTTGGCAAACACCACGTCCGCGCTCGCCTCGCGCAGGGGTAATAACAGCACATCGGCCTGGTGGTATTCAATATTGGTGAATGCGCTCAGGTTTTTGCGCGCCACCTCCAGCATGGCAGGCGAGCCATCCAGCACGTGCACCTGCTGGACGAGCGGCGCCAGCCCGGCGGCCATGAAACCGGTACCCGCGCCGACATCGGCCACAACCATTTCCGGTCGCAAGTATGCCTTGGTAATAGCGGTTTCACGGACTACCTCGCTGAAAAAACCGGAGCGGAGGTTATCCCACTCACCCGCTACCTGTTCAAAATATTTGGATGAAGCCAGGGTGACCGGCTGCGGCTCGCGGCAGCAGTTGGGCAACCAATTCCCAACCTGTTCTTTCAGCCACAGGATGCCGTAGGGGTTCAGGCAGTAGCAGGTGGCCGGGCCCTCGACCTCGCCGGCGATCAGGCCGGCCTCGCGCAGCACCTTCAGGTGCTGGCTGACTGTCGACTGCGCCAGGCTGGTCAGTTCGACGATCTCGCCGGTGATGCAGACCTGCTTCTCAGCCAGGACCTGCACGATTTGGAAGCGCACCGGGTTGCCCAGCGCCTTAAGCATTTTTGCCAGGCGCTGTTCATCGGGGGTAAGGGGTTGGTGGGTTGAGTCAGGTTTTACCATCGTTATATCGTAATTATACGATATAGCACCAGAATGTCAAGGGGCAATAAGGCTCTTCTGGCCCTTCTCGGTTAACGCCCAGCCTTTTTGAATGGTGCTGCCCAGGCAGAGGTTGTGGGCGGTGCAGTCTGCACAGCCTGTCTCAGGGGCGGGCGCACAGTCAGGTCCGCCCACCGCCTGCAGGTAACCCAGGCGCAGGAGCTGACTGGTCATCTCCGCCACCAGGCCCAATGAGAAACCAAGCTGGCTGGCAATTTCGACCTGGCTCAGGACTTCTTTTTGTGCAAGCAGTTCTAAGTAACGTTTTAACATATCAAAGCAGCCTGCCAATCTGGTAAATCAACACACTTATCCCCAGCGATAACCCAAGCATCAGCAGCAGGCTGGCACCTGTCCATCGCCAGGATCGGGTCTCCTGGCGGATAACGGCCACCGTGGCCACGCAGGGGATGAATAACATTTGAAACGTCAGGAAGGCCAACCCGGCCGCGATGGGCAAGATAGCTGGTAAGGTTACATTCAGGTTACCGTACAGCACCCCAAGTGTAGCAATGGTATTTTCCTTAGCCACGAAACTTGTGATCAGCGCAACCAGCACCTGCCAGGAAAAACCCATCCAGTGCCCTACCGGCGCCAGGATTTGACCGACCCAACCCAGGTAGCTGGTGGTCACGTTCCCATTAGGGAAATACGCCAGCACCCACACCACCAGCGAGGCAACCAGGATGGTTGTTCCGGCTTTCTGGATAAACCCCAGGATGTTTTGCCAGACATAAATCCCGATTGTTCTCAGGTTTGGCAGGTGATACAGGGGCAGTTCCATGATAAATGGGATATGTTCCTCCTCGAAGAGCAGGTGATGGAAAGCCAGTCCGATGAGCCACAGGAGTAAAATGTTGCCAGCCACCAATCCCCAGGCCACCCAGAAAGCAGCCTTTCCGAAAAACAAAGGCGCCAGGATGGTGAGAACCGTTATCCTCGCCGTGCACGGAACCAATGGGATGAGGAAAATGGTCAGCAAATGCGCCCGGCGTGATTCAATAATACGCGTCCCCAGGACAGCCGGGACATTACAGCCAAACCCAAGTAAAAGGGGTAGAAAACTTTTGCCATGCAAGCCCATCAGGTGCATCCAACGGTCGGACAGAAAGGCCGCGCGTGCCAGGTAGCCGGTATCTTCCATCAACCCAAGGAAGGTATAGAAAATGACCAGGATCGGCAAGAATGTGAACACCAGCCCTACCCCTCCCAGGATTCCGCTTGCCACCAGCTCCACCAACCAGTTGGGCGCGCCTGTCCATCCGGTGCGGATCAGGCTGGCGAGATCACCTACCAGGCTGCTCAGCCAGGATTGGATCGGGCTTCCAATAGAATAGGTAACCCAAAAAATTGCGCCTAACAGACCAACCATGATCAGCGTGCCAAAGATTGGATGGGTAAGCACCCGGTCCAGGCGGGATGTCAACCCCATGCGGGTTATCTTGGGCTCAACGACTGCCGCTCGCATCATGCGGGCAATCCATTCGTAACGGGCGCCGGCAATATCCAGGATCGCATCCTCGTGTTGGTAAAGGAGAGCGCGGGCTACTTCCCATTTTTCTGCCGGCATTCCGGCCTGCATGATGGCAGTGAGTTCCTCATCTCCCTCCAGTAGCTTTAATGCTGCCCAATCGACCGGATAGGATTGCGGGACGTAAGGCTTGATGAGCTCCATCAATTGATCTAAAACTGCCTGGTGGGCGGGCAGGATGGAGGGGCGTTTCGGTTGATAGGGGAAATCGTGATTGAGCAAACGGTACACGGTTTCGTGTAATTCGTCCAAGCCCTGGTTGTGTGAGGCCGCCATGGGAATGACTGGAATCCCCAGGGCTGTCTCCAATACTTTGGGCTCAATCTGGATGCCCTCTTGTTCAGCCACATCCATCATATTGAGGGCTAACACCACCGGTACGGGAAAGAGAAGCAATTCGGCGATCAGGTACAGGTTGTGCTCCAGCGTGGCTGCATCCACTACTGCAATCACCAGGTCAGGTTTTTCTTGCAGGATAAAATTACGCGCGACTTTTTCTTCATCGGAGTTGGCGGTCAGGCTATACGTGCCAGGCAGGTCCACCAGGGAAAAAGACTTTCCCTTGTAAGTGAAACTGCCAGTTTTTAGTTCTACCGTCTTTCCGGTCCAGTTCCCCACATGCTGGTTCAAGCCGGTAAAAAGATTGAACACGGTCGATTTACCTACATTGGGCTGTCCAGCCAACGCAATCACAACCTGGCCGGTTTTTGCGCTGGCGTGGTCGGCAGCAGCCGGTTCTGTTCTGGCCGGAGAAACAAAGATCTGGCCAGCCTCTGCCTGGCCCAATGCCAGTTGTGTGCCGCGCACCGATACCAAGATTGGGCCGTGGTCATTCTGCCGCAGAATTGTAACCGGAGTGCCAGGTGTGAAACCGAGCACCGCCAGCCGGGATATAAAGCCCCGATTCCCAACCAGATTGAGTACCTGGAATTTCTCTCCGGGTTTTCCGTCAGCCAAGCGC
>Ga0315282_10014999_pt1 | contig 11480 bp, 10 predicted proteins | sample YL17G07_20_MG_FD_203693 | JGI IMG/M metagenome (GOLD analysis project Ga0315282, IMG submission 203693) | Sediment microbial communities from Yellowstone Lake, YNP, Wyoming, USA - YL17G07_20 | ecosystem: Environmental > Aquatic > Freshwater > Lake > Sediment | place: USA: Wyoming | collected...
CTCCGCCCTCTCCCGCCACCTCACGGGCCACCTCCCGTGCCGTCTGAACTATCCCCGGGGGGCAGTCCATCTCGTGATAGACGAGGGTGTAACCGCCAAAGTGAACCGGGTTTTCGGGGTCGGCATCCCATCCCCAATAGTTAAACCATGCGCCGAGAACGGAACGCCCGCACATATGGACAACACCCGCACCCGCCGCCGCGGTATTTTCACCGGTCCCTACCGGCTCTTCCAGCTCCTCCTCCGGGGCGGCTTCCTCCATGCGCTCGATCCAGCCCCCTTGGGACGAGGTATTCTCCGGCCCCCCGCAACCCAGGGTCGGCAACAACACCGCGGCGATAAGCAGGACCGCCAACAGCATTACCATGTTGCGCGTGCCGGTGCCGTACATATCCATCTCCTTCTCTCGCAAGGAAACGAGGGTGCCTCACCTCTACCATCGTCAGGGAGGATCAAGGCCATAATCGCGAACGCGATTATCGTCCTTCATCTCCCACCACGATCTATAATGCCATTCCTGGTTTACCGTCTACACTCCACGGCTCCTTGGATGATCAATGGGAGTCTATGGTCTACGGTCCGGGTTTTTAGTACTATAGGTAACGGTTGCGATGAACGGGGGCGTGATAGTGGATAGTCAAACCGACCTTGAGGCGTTGCGGGCCGAGGTGGAGAGCATTCCCTGGTGGCACACCATCGACCTGGGAAACGGTATCGTCACGCCCGGCATCGACGATTCCCCCTGCAAGCTCCAGCGGCTGTGCCTGCCCCCGGACCTTACGGGCAAGACGGTCCTGGACATAGGGGCATGGGACGGGTTTTTCTCCTTCGAGGCGGAAAAGCGGGGAGCGACCAGGGTGCTGGCCGTGGACTCCTATGCCTGGAACGGCAGCACCTGGGGCACCAAGAGGGGATTCGAGCTGGCCCGGCGGGTGCTGGGGTCGAAGGTCGAGGACCGGGAGATAGAGGTCCTGGACCTGTCGCCGGAGACGGTGGGTACCTTCGACGTGGTCTTCTTTCTCGGTGTCCTCTACCACATGCGCCATCCCCTGCTGGCCCTGCAAAAGGTATCCGGCGTGACCCGGGAGCTTCTGGTGCTGGAGACGGTGGTCGACCTGCTGGCGGTCCGCCGCCCCGCCATGGCCATATATCCCGGCGGGGTCCTCTACGGGGATCCCTCCAACTGGAACGGCATTAACCATCCGGCCCTGGAGGCCATGCTCCGGGAGGTGGGGTTCAGCCGCATGGAGGTGGTCCAAAAACCGGACCCGTTCTACAAGCGCGCTACGCGCGCCGCTTACTACCGCTTGAAGCCGGGGTCGCCACGCGGCCCCATCATGCATATCAGTCGCATGACCGTACACGCGTACAAGTGAGGCGCGATGCAGCATTGCGAATGCGAGGGAGAAACAGAACCCACCCTGGAGGGGGAAGCCCTCGGGGATGGGATGTTCGCCGCCTACACCCTGCCCACCCTGCGTCGCCCGGTGATGACCAGGGACGGTGTGTGCCTGGACACCCTGCGCCTGGGGAGGGAACCGGGGCGGGGCGTGATCCTCTGTCATGGTTTCGGGGGAAACAAGAACATCCGTAACTTCGTGGCCCTCGCCCAGGACCTCTCCCAACTCTTTACCGTCTATAGCTTCGATTTCCGGGGTCACGGCCTGTCGCCGGGACACTCCACCTTCGGCTACCTGGAGGTGAACGACCTCGCGGCCGTCGTGGAACAGGCCCGCGAGGAAGGCAACCGCTCCCTCGCCGCCCTCGGGTTCTCCATGGGGGGAGTAGTGGTCTTAAGGTACGCCGCCCTTTACGGTGGGCTGGATGCGGTGGTGGCGGTGAGCGTGCCGGCGGATATCCGCACCGCCCGCGCCCCCGGCTCCCGCCTCATCCGCCTGCTTATGGGGAATCCCCTGGGACGGGCCATAACCGCGCGCCGCTACGGGGTGAAAGTTGACAAAATCTGGAAGCAAGGGGACCCGCCGGCCTCCCTGGTACACCGTATAGCCCCCCAACCCCTCACCATTATCCAGGGAGAGGACGACTACGTCTTCGAGCTGGACCAGGCGATAGAGCTGCAGCACCGGGCGGGGGAGGGCTGCCGCCTGAAGACCTTTCCCGATTTTGGCCATGCCGAGCAGGGATACGGCCCCCGCTTCCTGGAATGCGTCATCCAGGTGTTGGAGGAGGACCTGGGGACCTAATGGGGTCAGGTCTTGAATCTTGAATTCTGAGGAATATTATGGTAACTTATTCAAGATTCAAGACCTGACCCCTACCACTTCGATAAGGACGCGCTCCAGCTCCTCCACCCCCTTCTCCCAGGAGAACCTGTCCACGGCCAGGGAACGCGCCCTCTCGCCCAGGCGCTCGCACAGGGATGCGTCTTCCAGGAGCTCGACCACGGCCGCGGCGAAGGCATCGGGGTGGTCGGCTATGATCATGTCCTTCCCGTTCTCGGCGTTGACACCCTCCGCCCCCAGAGTGGTGGTGACAATGGGGAGACCCATGGACATGGCCTCGAGGATCTTTCCCCGGAATCCGCCGCCGATGCGGACGGGGTTGACGAAGATCTTGCACCTCTCGAAGTAGGGGCGGACGTCGTCCACGGTCCCGGTCACCACTATGGAGGAATCGAGGCGCGCCAGCTCCTCGAGATCGGGCGTGGGGTCCTTACCCACGACATAAAAGCGCGCCTCCGGCACCTTCTCCCTGACCCGGGGCCAAATCTTGTTGCTGAAATAGATAACCGCATCGCGGTTGGGGTCGTGGGGATAGTTGCCCAAAAACATCACCGCCTGCTCCTTAGCGCACTCCCAGGAGACGCAGAACCGGCTCACGTCCACTCCGTGGGGCACCACGGAGATATCCAGGTCGGGTCGGATGTCCTCAAGCTCCCGCTTTCCCTCGGGGGTGAGGGCCAGGACCCTGTCCGCGTCGGCGTACATATCGAACTCGAACTTCTTCAGGCCTTTCAGGTTGAACAGGGCTGACCATCCCGCGCGGGAAAACCTCTGAACCTGGAAGGCCCTGCGGCGCGCCAGGTAATAACACTCGTGCACGGACATGACCCTTTTTACACCGTCCAGGTCGGGGTTGCGGTAAAGGTACTGGGCCACCATGGAATACTCGGAGATGACCACGTCGTAGGGATGGTGCCGGACCATCTCCCGGAGGCGGTCATACATCTCCCGGGAGTAGCAGTTAAGGAAGTATACGGGCACCGGGGAGAAGAGAAAGTCCCACGCCTTCCTGAAGGGGTTGCGCGGGGCGGGCATGGGAACCCCTTGAAAGTCCAGGCAGAAACGGGAGACGGTGCCGGTGAAACCCCGCTCCTCCTCGGGCACGAAGCAAAGGAGGGATACGCGGTGTTTCCCCGAGAGGATGCGCACGCGATTATAGATGATTACAGGTCCGCCTATGACCTTCTCATGGGGCAGGGTCTTGCAGATAAAGAGTATATTCATTACCTTTCCTTTCGGGCATCGCCGGTTGACCTTCCCCGATTTTATCTTAACCTTTCGCCGGAGACCAAGCCGGCATGGAGGCTCCCGCGGGAAAGGTATCCGGCCCTTGGGAAAAGCCTCCGCCTTCCGGGCCCGAAACTAAGGGTGCCACTCGATCCCCGCCGGCGGTCATGACCGCCGACCGCGATCGGGATTCAGGGCGCCGGGACAATTTCCGACAATACTCTTCGGTTGCGAGTACCTGGAGGTGACCATCCCGCGTCTCCTCATCACCGGGATATCCGGATACCTGGGCGCTATCGTCCTGCGGTCCCTGGAAGATGACCCGGCCGTCGAGAGCATCGTCGGCGTGGACATGATGCTCCCTTCCGTAGACTCCGATAAGCTGGAGTTCCATAACCTGGATGTACGCGACCCGCAAGATGTCCGGGACGCGATGAGGGGAGCCGACGTCGTCTGTATATGGCCTTCATCCTGGACGAGATACGGGACAAGCAGGCGACCTATGACATCAACATCAACGGCTCCAAGAACGTCTTCCACGCCTGCCTGGACACCAGGATCCCTTGGCTTATCCAGTTATCGAGCATGGCCGCCTTCGGCGCCCATCCCGACAACCCCTTCCCCATGTGCGAGGAGGATTACCCGTGGGGGGACTACCGTTGCCACTACTCCTAGAGCAAGGCGGAGATAGAACACTACCTCAACTGGCTTTGCGATAGCCACCCGGAGCTGGAGGCAACCATCCTCCGCCCCTGCGTCATCGTCGGGGAACGCCTGGACAACACCATCTCCTGGCTCTTCAGCCAAAAGGTGATCTGCAGGCTGCATGGCCTGGACCCGCATACGCAGTACATACACGAGGACGACCTGGCTCAGGCTATCCAGCTCGTGCTGCACAAGGGGGCGAAAGGCGCCTATCGCGTGACCAGCGATGACACCATCGCCCTTTCCGAGATGATCGCCCGGACGGGGAAGGCCGCACCGGCCCTGCCCGCGGACTCCCTCTGCCGCATGGCCGACCTGGGTTACAGGCTGGGTCTGTCCCCCATCTCCTCCAACTGGATAAACATGTTCCGCCATTCCATGGTGGGGAGTAACGAGAAGATCAAGCGCGAGTTGGGCTGGAAACCGTCATATACCTCGAAGGAACTCTTCGAGGAGGCCCTCAAGGCGGGGGCGCAACGGGGTCAGCAACGGGGTCAGGCGTCCAAATGACACATAGGGCCAAGTGTACACGCGGGGTCAGGCGTCCATAATCAGAAGGTGGTTGCTCCAGGGGGTAAGGCCCCCCTCGAGATGTTGACGGGCGTCAGGCCTCCGCATCAAAGATGTAGAGGCACAGACCCCCGATTTTACGTGGAGGCGCCGACCCCTTGTGGAGGGGCTGATCCCATCGTTATCGGTATTCGCGGCGCAGCTCGCGCTTCAATATCTTGCCTATGGAGCTCTTGGGCAGGGTATCCAGGATGCGCACCTCCCGCGGCTGTTTGAAGGTGGGCAGCCTTTCCCGGCAGTAGGCGAGGATCTCCGCGGCCGTGGACTCCACCCCGGGCTTTAAGGCCACGTAGGCCACGATATCCTCCCCGTAAACCGGGTCGGGAACGCCGATGACCGCCGCCTCCGCCACCGCGGGATGATTATAGATCTCCTCCTCGATCTGCATGGGCATGATGTTCTCCCCGCCCTTGATGATAATGTCCTTCTTGCGGTCGGTTAAGTACAGGTACCCCTCCTCGTCCAGGTAGCCGATATCCCCGGTGTGCAGCCACCCACCCTTGAGCGCCTTCTCCGTCTCCCCCGGCCGGTTGTGGTAACCCTTCATCACCTGGGGGCCGCGGATGACCACTTCCCCTATCTCCCGCGGGCCGAGCTCGTCGTCGTCTTCGTCAAAGATCTTGATCTCCGAGTTGGGGTAAGCCTTGCCCACGGCGCCGTCCCGCCACTCATGGCTGGGCCGGTAAATGGCCCCCATTCCCGTGGATTCGGTCAGGCCGTAGAGCTGCCTCATACCGCAGTCGAACTTCTCCGTGAAGGCCCGCCTCAGCTCCAGGGGTAGAGGCGCGGCCCCGGCTATGCAGTCCTCGAGGGAGCTTAGATCATATTTATCCACGTTGGGATGGTTGAGGATGAGGGAGAACATGGTGGAAACGGCTGGAAAGGCATTCACGCGGTGTTTATCGATCAATCGCATGCACTCCTCCGGCTCATACCAGCGCATCAAGACCGCCCTCGTTCCCGGGAACTTGCTGAAGTTCCCGCTGTTCATAGCGCCGACGCCGAAGATATGGGCCATAGGCAGGCACATCAAGACCACCTGGGCCTTGGTCACCTCGTTGGCCAGGTAGGCGCTCTCCGCGGAGGTGAGGAGGTTCTCATGGGTGAGCATCACACCCTTGGGCTTATCCGTGGTGCCCGAGGTGTACATGAGGATGGCCACGTCGTCCGGATCCCTCTCCACCATCTCCAGCTCCGGCGAGTTGCCCTCCACCAGCCTCTCGTATGATAGGGTCCTCTCGGTATCCTCTCCCCCAACTACCACGATGTGCTTGACCTTCTCCAACCCCTCGCAGGCCTTCAACATCTTCGGCGCCAGAATGGCGTCGGTGATCACCCCCACGGCACCGGAATCCTCCAACATAAAACGGCATTCCTCCTCGGTGAGAACGAATAGAATGGGAAGGGCCACTCCCCCCACCCTGAATATGGCCCCGAAGGACTCGAAGACCTGGGGGCAGTTGGACATGGCCACCGCCACCACATCGTCCACCCCGATTCCCAGCTCCTTGAGGGCGTTGCCCAGGCGGTTGGCATTGTCTCTTGCCTCCACGTTGGTGATCTCGCGGTCCTCGAAGATCATGGAGACGTCCTCTCCCAACCTCCTGATATGCTCCTCACCCAGCATGGCCACGTTCATTTTCCAACCTCCCGTTACCTCCGTCCTATTTGAATAAGGGGGCGTTCGACCACCGCTCAGCCCGCTCCTTGTTCACGCGACGGCTTGCGGCCCTGGAGCAAGAAATGGTCGAGCCCACTTTAAGAGCCGCGAAAAAGTATAAGGAGTGGTTGATAAGGTGGTTCGATTATTGCCCCGGCACCGTTCCGACTCGTGCTTGCATTAAAGCCACGCCTCGCACCTATCTGCGTTAAGAGCATTTTAACACGAAATGAAAATCACATTTAACCGGTGAGTTGATTTTGAGTAGCAACCATGTCCCTATAAATTTGGGACCATACGTTGGATATCGGCTCCAGCCTCCTGAGCCCCTACATCGTGGACCCGTTATGAAATGTAGCGCTAAAATCGCATCACAAAGCCCTTTTAATCATACAAAACGGCTGGGGTCGTGTCTTCGATCTTCGGTTTTGGAGATGCATAGTATGTTCAATAAGCGCTATGGCAAGACCGAAGATCGAAGACACGACCCCTTCATTGACCGCCTCTCAAGTACCCACGCTCCCGGGAGAAGAACCATTCAAAATAACTGAGGCTGCGCCGGGGTGGCCTCGGCGGCCGCCCTGACGATACTCACATCCTGGGCTGGTGTCCCGCCGGCGACGCCGATCGATCCCTTGAGCTCGCCGTCCTTCCCGAAGACGGGCAGCCCACCGGGGATGGGGCAGACCCTCTCGTTCCAGCCCGAGGTGGGGATGCCCGCGCCGGGAAACGACTCCAGGCCGAAACGGGAGACCTTCTCGCTGGGCATGCGAAAGGCCGCGGCCGTCCAGGCCTTGTCCCGGGCCAGCTCGGCGGTGGGAAACAGGGCGCCGTCCATGCGATAGAGTACCCTGGGCCACCCCTCCGCATCGGAGAGACAGATGCTGACCTTCAGACCCCGGTCCCCGGCCTTTTCCATGGCGGCTTCGACCACCTTAACCAGGCGGTCGAGCCGGCTCTCAAGCGGCGGGTCCTCCTCGTCGTACATGGCCGACCAGCAGCGCTGGCTCACGGTGTTATCGTCCTGCGCCGAGGGAGTCCCGCTGGTTCCCACGCCCCCGATCACGGTCATGTTCTTGTCCCGGATGGGGATGCCGCCCATGATGGTGGTAAGCCTGCCCTTGTGCTTGAATTGCAGGCCCATGCCATGATGGCCCAGGGGGAGCTGGTCCAGGGGCATGATGGCCGTCCGGGGATCGGTCATCCTCCCGAGCATGAGGGTAGGGGCGAGAAAGGTGGCCGCGGTCCAGGCCTTCTCCACGGCGATATCGAAGGTCGCCGGCGGAGCGCCGTGCATACGATGCCCGGCGATAACCGCCCCGGCTTTATCCACGACCGCGATGCTGCAGGGCCAGCCGATGAGGTCTCCGGCTATTCTCTCCGCCGCCTGGAGCCCCTTGCGCGCCAGGTACAAGGTGACCACGTCGATCTCGTTCCCGTTGGCCATCTTCATTCCTCTCCCACGGCTATCCCGGCCAGTCCGAGGTTGCGATGAGGTTCGAACCCGTCTTCAATACGTTCCTCAAAATCACGTCTCCCGCTTCCACGGGCGGCTTTACCTTGACCCTTGCCGTCTCCAGCATGATCTCCGCCATGAGCTTTTTGGGAACGGGGCGGGAGGTGCGCACCGGGAGGAGAGGGTGATTCTCGTCGCCGGTACGGACGGTGGCGGTCAGGGTGCGTACGGGGTTTTCGAGCTCCTTGAGCACATACTTCTCACCCTGCCTGCATTCCGCCCCCTTGATGCCGGTTACCCCGCCCCTCTTATCCAGGGTTACGGTCACCCGGCAGCCCAGCGGACATCCTATGCAGATGATCGTCTCCCGCGCGGGCATCTCAGGCACTTCCCTTTATCTCGCAATCCACCACCAACTCCTCGCCGATTCCGGCCTCCTTGAGCTGGGCGCCCTTCAGCTCCAGGGCGATCATCTCGCTAGGCCGCACGGAACGAAAGCGCTTTTTCAAAACTACTCCAACCTTGACCGTCGCCCCCAGCCCCGGCTGGGTCACCCTCATGTAAAGGGTCACATCATCCACGCCGGATATGGACTGGGGCACGATGTACCTTATGTTCTTCCCCGGGACGACCCTTACTTTCCCTGACGGCGCCGTCTTGCCCCGGCCGGCGTAAAGGGCGGCGGAACGCCCCGCCAGTTCCGCCTCCCGGCTCACGTTGTCCACCAGGTCATGCACGTGGACCACGTTGCCGCCGGCGAAGATACCCGGGATGCTGGTCTGGCGGTGCTGGTCGACGAGCGGTCCGCCGGTCACCGCGTCCAGCTCGACCCCCGCCTTGAGCGAGAGCTCGTTCTCAGGAATGAGTCCCGCGGACAGGAGCAGGCAGTCGCAGGGAAAGTAGCGCTCCGTTCCCGCAATGGGACGGAGGTCTTTATCCACCTTGGAAACCGTGACCCCCTCGATCCTCTCCTCGCCGTGGATGAAGCTCACCGCGTGCTCCAACAGCAGGGGGATGCCGAAATCGTGCAGGCACTGCACCTCGTTCCTTACAAGGCCCCCCGGCCAGGGCATGACCTCCACCACCGCCTCCACCCTGGCGCCCTCCAGGGTTAGGCGCCTGGCCATGATCATGCCGATATCCCCCGAGCCCAGGATGACGTACCCTTCGCCCGGTAGGTACCCCTCGATGTTCACGTAGCGCTGGCAGGTGCCCGCCGTGAGGATGCCCGCCGGCCGCCCCCCGGGGATGCCCAATGCTCCCCTGGCCCTCTCCCGGCACCCCATGGCCAGGACTACCGCGCCGGGCCTGAACTTCATGTATCCGTGGGTCTTGCTTACCGCGGTGATATCGAGGTTCGTACCGAGATCGATGACCATGGTCTCGAGTTGGGCCTCAACCCCCAGGTCCAGGGCCTTTTCCACGAAGACTCTCTCGTATTCGGGGCCGGTCATGTCCTCCCCGAAATAGATCAGGCCGAAGCCGTTGTGGATACACTGGGGCAGCAGGCCTCCCAGTCGCTCCGCCCTCTCAATGATCAGGACCCTCTCCGCCCCCTGCTCCCTGGCGGCTGCGGCGGCGGCCAGGCCGGCCGGTCCCGCCCCGATAACCGCGACGTCCACCCGCCTAGGCATTCCTTCCACCTTCTTCCAGGAGATCCTTGGCCTGGAAGGAAAGCTGGGCGGAGACGCCGCCTTTCTTGGTCACCGCCGTCTCCGGGATGCCCAGCTCGCGGGCGATAATCCGCGTAACACGCGGGCCGCAGAACCCGCCCTGGCAACGCCCCATGCCCGCCCGCACGCGGTGCTTGACCCCGTCCAGGGTGGTGGCCCCGCGCCTGACGGCCTCCACTATCTCGCCCTCGGTCACCGTCTCGCAGCGGCATACCACGTGGCCATAGCGGGGGTCTTTTTTTATCAGCTCCCGCCTCCTTGAGTCCGGGAGCTTGCTGAAATCGGCTATGCCCCCGCGGTAGGGATTGAATCCCGCATTGGGCTCAAGCACCATCCCGTCCTTTTTCAGCACCTCTACTACCTCCGACGCCGCGCCCGGGCTGGCGCTGACCCCGGGGTAGCCTATGGTCATGTTGATGAAACGGGGGACCCGCTTGGACATGCCCACCTCACACTCGTGCCACCCTATCTCGAAATTCCGAAACATGAGGAAGCCGCAGAAGGCGTTGATGACGTCTTTCCCCGAGAGGTCGGGGACCATGCGCCTGGCGTTCTCCAGGGCTTTGCGGGCCATCTGTTCGGTGGTGGAGTGATCGCTCCTGCGGTTTATCTGCAGCTGGATACCGAAGAGCAGGTTGCCCTCCACCGTGGGCACCACTATGTTCATATCCCCCGGCTCCTCGGGTAGCACGCTGACCAGCCCGTTTACCAGGCCCTCGCATTTCCTGTCCAGTACCCCGACGTAGCCCTTGATGGGGAAGAGGACGAAGTCGTCCGCGTTGACCATGGCCGCTATCATGTCCACCCGCTCGCCTGCCGCGTTGACGACATAGCGCGCCTTGATCACGCCCTGGTCGGTCTGTACCGTGAACCGGAGGTGGCCCGGCTCGATACCCGTCACTTCCGTTCCCAGCATCACCTTCACGCCGTTATCCCGGGCGTTCTCCACCAGGGCCTGGGTCAGGAAAACGGGGTTCACCACGGAGATATCCGGGTCGTGGAGGCCCCCCAGTATCTTGTCGGATACGTTGGGCTCCATCTCCTTGAGCTCGGGATACCAGTAGAAACGGTCCGTCCCCAACCCCAGGCTTTCCGTGCGCCGGGCCAGCTTGTCCAGCTTGCCCTTCATCTCCATGTCCCAGCACATCTCCCAGCCGCCAACCCTCCGGAAGGGGACGTCCAGCTCCTTACAGAGGGGCTCCATCATGGTCAGGGACTTCCACAGGAGATGGCTGCGGTGATACTCGGGGCGAAACTCGAGGGTGTCCTTTCCCTGGTTGACCACGCCGACGTTGGCCTTGGTTATGCCCCAACCCACATCGACGTTCTTCTCCACCAGGGTGATGTCCACTTTGTGCTTGGATAGCTCGCGAGCGGTGGCCGCGCCGAGAACGCCGGCGCCGATGATCAGGACCTCCGTCTCGTTAACCGGCATCAGCCCGACCTCCTGGTCCGAAAGCGAAACCGCCGCGGCTATCATATTGCGGATAAACGGCATATGTCAACAAAAACAGCGGGGTAGGGCAGGGATTTATCGATAGGGGCCATCGCGTGGAACAGGAATTAATTTGCATATTGCAAAGATTTCTTTTATCAAGTATTATTGGTAGGAAAGGCTTAGAGGGATAAGAAGCTTAGGGTTGCGGCAGGTACTTCACGCTTCGTGGCTCTTGAGATAAAGGGATCATTATAATCGGTCCTCCCCTCTAAACGGGCGCGAAAAAACATCTAAAAGGTGAAAGCGATGAGAAACCGCGCGAAAATCAAAGGCAGGAAAGCCATTATAACCGGGGGCGGCAGCGGAATAGGCCTGGCCACAGCGTCCAAGCTGGCGAACAAGGGGGCGGTTCCCATAATGTTAGACATTAACCAGGACGCGCTGGACAAAGCCCTTGCGGAGCTCAAGGGCGAGGGCTTCGAGGCCTATGCCTTCAAGGCGGACGTCA
>Ga0315282_10015000_pt1 | contig 11480 bp, 7 predicted proteins | sample YL17G07_20_MG_FD_203693 | JGI IMG/M metagenome (GOLD analysis project Ga0315282, IMG submission 203693) | Sediment microbial communities from Yellowstone Lake, YNP, Wyoming, USA - YL17G07_20 | ecosystem: Environmental > Aquatic > Freshwater > Lake > Sediment | place: USA: Wyoming | collected...
ATGTCATTCCTCCTCTTGCTGTTAATATTGCTTCGGCTGCTCTCATGCCCTCAACATCTTCAGGATTGGTTTCTTCACGGACGAGGATTACTTTTTTACCGGTCTTTGCCCATTCTACGGCATCATTGGCACTAAAAACAATTTGTCCTGTTGCTCCGCCCGGGCCTGCAGGTAAACCCTTAACCAAAGGTTTATGAGTTATTTCAACTTTAGGATCAATCACAGGGTGTAAAAGCTCCTCTAATTGCGCGGGAGTTACGCGCATCAGAGCTTGGTCTTTAGTAATTAACTTCTCTTTAACCATCTCCATAGCCATGCGCACTGCAGCCGGGCCATTACGTTTTCCTACACGGCATTGCAGCATAAAAAGCCGGCCCTTTTCAATGGTAAATTCAATATCCTGCATATCGCGATAATGCTTTTCCAGCCGTTTCTGGATATCAAATAATTCCTGGTAAATTTTAGGCATTGCCTTTTCCAGAGTTACCAGGTCCTTATTATGTTCGGACTTAGAGTATTCGTTTATTGGCGCAGGAGTGCGGATTCCCGCTACTACATCTTCTCCTTGCGCGTTAATTAAATATTCACCGTAAAATTCATTTTCTCCGTTTCCCGGATTACGCGTAAAAGCCACGCCGGTTGCCGAATCATTTCCCATATTCCCGAAAACCATAGTCTGCACAGTAACTGCTGTCCCCCATTCATCAGGAATTCCTTCTATACGGCGGTAACTTACCGCGCGTTTACCGTTCCAAGAGGAAAATACCGCACCAATGCCACCCCAGAGCTGTTGGTTATGGTCGTCAGGAAATTCTTTGCCTAATACTTCTTTTATTTTTTGTTTAAACAAGTTGCAAAGTTTTTTCAGGTCATCTGTAGTTAAATCCGTATCTGAAGTGTAACCCTTCTCTTTTTTCATCTGAGCCATGATTTTTTCTAGTTGCTTACGGATTCCCGATTCATCATCTTTTGGCTCAATTCCTGCTGCCTTTTCCATCACGACATCAGAATACATCATAATCAGCCGACGATAAGCATCGTATACAAAACGCTCATTACCGCCGCTTTGCTTGATTAAACCGGGGATTGTTTTTTCAATTAAACCGACATTTAAAACTGTCTCCATCATTCCGGGCATAGAGCGCCGGGCGCCTGAGCGCACAGAAACTAAAAGTGGATTATCCGGGTCGCCAAATTTCCTACCCATCAGCTTCTCCACTTTTTCCATTGCTTTCTGGGCCTCTTCTTTTAAACCTTTGGGATAAGTCTTTTTATTTTTATAATAATATATACAAACCTCAGTGGTAATGGTAAAACCCGGCGGAACCGGAAGACTTAAATCTTTATGTCCTGCCATCTCTGCTAAATTTGCACCCTTACCACCCAAGAGATTTTTCATACTCTCATTTCCATCTGCCCTTTGTCCCCCAAAGAAGTAAATGAATTTTTTTGCCATTTCTTTTAAATCCCCCCCCTTTTTATAAAAGTTTATCAGTTAAGTAATCTTTTAATTTATCAACACTAACTCTTTCCTGCAACATTGTATCCCTATCCCGCACTGTTACCTGCTTATCTTCTAAAGATTGCACATCCACCGTTACACAATAAGGTGTGCCTACTTCATCCTGGCGACGGTAGAGCTTGCCAATCGCGCCGGTATCATCGTAAACAGTGACAAAATGTTTCTTTAAATCCTTGGCTAACGATTTTGCCAGTTTTACTATTTCCGGACGATTTTTTAAAAGTGGCAGCACTGCCACTTTCGTGGGCGCTAAATCTTTATGTAATTTTAAAACTACGCGTATGTCGTCTTTGACCTTTTCTTCATTATAAGCATCCGCTAAAAACGCCAAAACACTCCTATCCACGCCGCCGGATGGTTCAATTATATAAGGATAGAATTTTTCTTTTTTTACATCGTCAAAGTATTGTAGGTTTCTTCCGCTAAGCTGGGCATGCTGCCTTAAATCAAAATCCGTTCGGTTGGCTATACCTTCTAGTTCGCTCCAACCGAACGAAAAATTATACTCTATATCCGTACACGCTTTTGCATAGTGCGCCAGCTCTTCCTTAGTATGTTTATGCTTCCTTAAATTTTCTTTTTTTATTCCTAAATTGATATACCAGCTAAAGCGGTCCTCAATCCACTCCTCTAATTTTTTATCTGCCTCCTCAGGGCGCACAAAATACTCTATCTCCATCTGTTCAAATTCGCGCGTGCGAAAGGTAAAATTTCCCGGCGTGATTTCATTACGAAAGGCTTTGCCGATTTGCGCTAAACCAAAAGGAAGTTTGGGGTGCTTTGAATCTAAAATATTCAAGAAATTCACAAACATCCCCTGGGCGGTTTCCGGGCGAAGATATATTAAACTTGCCTCATCCTGCACTGCACCGTGATGTGTTTTAAACATCAGGTTAAAGACCTTTGCCTCAGTCAATTGCCCGCCGCATTCAGGGCATTTGTTTTTGTCTTTTAAATCCGCTACCTTAAAACGCTTTTTACAGGCTCTACAATCGCTTTTTAAATCAAAAAAGTTCTCCAGATGGCCCGACGCTTCCCAGACCTTTGGATGCATAAGAATCGCCGCATCCATACCAAATATATCATCACGCTCATAGACAACGGATCTCCACCACGCCTTCTTTACATTATTCTTTAATTCCACGCCATAAGGCCCATAATCCCAGGTATTGCTCAAGCCGCCGTAAATTTCAGAGGACTGGAAGATAAACCCCCGACGCTTACATAACGAAACAATCTTCTCCATCAAATTTTCTCCCATAATCTTTTACTTTTAACTTAATTTATATAAAAAGTCAAGAAAATTCACCATTTTATTGGGTAACACTTTTGCTTTTTAGCAAGGCCCTTCGCTACGCTCAGGGTTAAATTTCGAATAGATAATATGGGGGAAATTTAAGTGGCTTGGGTGTTTTCGAGCCGCGTGATGCGGCGAGAAAATACCCAAGACAGGACCCGCTAAACCATTATTTATCCTAACTTCTTCAACTCCTCTTCTTTAATCGTAAAACTGTGCTCGGCAGTAGGAAATTTAGCCTGAATAACCTCGTTTTTATATTCCTCAACCGCCTGAGAAATCAGCGACGAAAGATTGACGTATTTTTTGACAAATTTAGGAGTAAAACGTTCAAAGAGGCCAAGTAGGTCGTGCGTAACTAAAACCTGGCCGTCGCAGTGCACTCCTGCGCCAATGCCGATAGTGGGAATCTTTAATTTTTTAGTAATAAGTTCTGCGATTTTATCAGGAACGCATTCTAAAACAATAGAAAAACAACCTAATTCCTCTAATCTAAGCGCCTGTTCAATTAAGCGTTTGGCCGCTTCGGCATCTTTTCCCTGCACTTTGAAACCGCCGATTTTATCCGCAGTTTGCGGCGTAAGCCCGATATGCCCCATTACGGGAATACCCGCTTGAATAATCTTCTCGGTTACCTCTAAACATCTATCAAACCATTCTAATTTTACAGCATCGCAATTTGCCTCTTCAATAAACCTCTTGGCGTTCTTTACTGATTCTTCCGGATTAACCTGCCTGCCGTCAGGCAAGATTTGATAGGATTCGTAAGGCATATCTCCAATTACCAAAGCGCATTTTACTGCGCGCGTTACTGCTTTGGCATGATGGAGCATCTCAGCCATTCCGACCTTGGTTGTGGAATCTAAACCCAGAACCACATTAGCCACAGAATCACCCACTAAGATCATATCAATCCCTGCCCTATCAATCAGTGATGCCAGGGGAAAATCATAGGCAGTGAGCATAGTAATCTTACGCTTACCTTTCATTGCTAAGATATCCTGAACAGCGATTTTGTTTTCCATATCTTAACCCAATCACACCGCGTAGGTGTGGGTGGTTATGGCTAAGGCGGCTTTTTTGCCTGCTCCCATCGCAGAAATCACTGTATCCGCACCGGTGATAATATCGCCACCGGCAAAAACGCCGGGGATAGAAGTCATAAAATTTTTATCTACTGCGATAGCGCCATCTTTGTTAGCTTTAAGATTCGCAGTAACCCTGGCTAATAAAGGATTGGGGCTTTGCCCAATTGCTACAATCACTGTGTCTACATCTAAAATAAAATTAGAATTTGCAACCGGAATAGGCCTTCTCCTGCCGGACTCATCAGGTTCGCCTAACTCCATTTTAATACATTCTAAGCCTTTTACAAATCCTTTTTCATCTTCTAAAATTTTCACCGGCTGAGTTAAAAATTTAAAAAATACTCCTTCGGCTTTAGCATTTTCTCTCTCCTCAATACGGCCGGGCATTTCTTTTTCTGTGCGACGATAAACTAAAGTAACTTCTCTTCCCAGCCTAAGCGCAACCCTTGCGCAGTCTAAAGCCACATTACCACCGCCAATAACCGCTACCTGCTTACTTATATTAACAGGTGTGGCATATTCAGGAAATTTGTATGCTTTCATCAGATTTACTCGCGTCAAAAATTCATTCGCAGAATAGACCCGGTCTAAATTTTCTCCCGGTATCCCTAAAAATTGCGGCAGGCCAGCGCCCACTGCCACAAATATAGCCTTGTAGCCTTCTGCAAATAATTCCTCAATCGCATATGTATTACCAATAAGCACATCTGTCTTTATATCTACGCCTAAACTTTTTATATACTCCACTTCATTTTGCACAATTTTCTTAGGAAGCCTGAATTCCGGAATTCCATATACTAGCACCCCTCCGGGTATATGCAATGACTCAAATAAAACCACCTGATAGCCCATCTTTGCCAAATCCGCAGCACAGGTTAGGCCTGCAGGACCTGAACCCACCACCGCCACCTTTTTTAGTTGTTGGTTTTCAGTTTTTAGTTTTTGGATTTTATCTGACAACTGATAACTGATAACTGATAACTGATTTAATTCATAATCCGCAGCATACCTCTCCAATGCTCCGATATTAATGGGTATCTTTTTCTTATTTAATACACAGACAGCTTCGCACTGGTCTTCCTGCGGGCATACCCTGCCGCAAACTGCGGGTAAATTATTTTTTTCTTTTATTTTCTCCAGCGCCTCCTTGCGTTTTCCTTCTTTAATTAATTTTATAAAAGCCGGAATATCAATTCCCACAGGGCAACCCTTAACGCAGGCAGGATTTTTGCATTGCAGGCAACGCGCGGCTTCTTTGCCTGCCTGTTCTTCTCTAAAACCCAGGGCCACTTCAGAAAAGTTTTTAATGCGTTCTTTGCTTGGTTGCTGAGGGATTTTTTCTCGAAAGTTATCTTTAGCCATAACCGTATTTCTTGATAAACCAGGTCTTAACCACCTGAACTAAAAGCAAGTACGTAATAACCATAAAAAATAGCACCGCGAAATATAAAGGCGGCGGCCTCACAAATCCGAAAGGCTTGGCCAGAGGAAGAAATGGAATAATTATTCCTGTTGCGACTATAAGGATAGAGGTTAGAATTAAAAATCTGCTTGGCTTACTTTCAAGAAAAGGGATTTTTCCTGTACGGATCACATGTATAACCAGAGTCTGGGTGCATAAGGATTCTATAAACCAACCAGTATGGAATAATTCCGGTGAGGCATGAAAAATAAATAACATAACCCCATAGGTCATAAAGTCATATATTGAGCTAATCGGGCCTATAACAATCATAAATTTCTTGATATATTGAACATTCCACGGCCGAGGATTAATGAGATATTCTTTATCCACTTCATCTGTAGGTATAGCTATTTGAGATACATCGTAAAGAAAATTATTTAAAAGTATCTGTATCGGTAACATCGGCAAATATGGCAAGAACATACTCCCGCCGGTCATACTGAACATATTGCCAAAATTTGAACTTGAGCCCATCTTAATGTATTTTACGATATTGCCGAAAGTCTTTCTGCCTTCCATAACACCATCCTCAAGCACCATAAGGCTCTTCTTAAGTAGGATTATATCCGCAGACTCCTTGGCAATATCAACGGCGTTATTTACGGAAATTCCTACATCCGCGGCTTTTAAAGCTAGCGCATCGTTTATTCCGTCCCCCAAGTAACCTACGATATGGTTATTGTTATGTAGGGCACGGATTATTCTTTCCTTCTGTAAAGGTGAAAGCCGTGCAAATACATCAGTAGTCTTCACTAATTCCTGTAGCTCTTTATCATTTAATTTATCTACCTGTTCACCTGTTGCCAGGCTTTTGACATCAAGGTCAACTTCACTGCAAATCTTTTTAGCAACCAATTCATTATCGCCTGTTAAGACCTTAAATTCTATGCCGAGTTTTTCCAATGCCTGTATTGCTCTTTTTGCACTAGGCCTTGGTGGATCGAGAAACGCCACATAGCCTTTAAGAATTAAATCTTTCTCATCTTCCTTTGAATATACTTCCTTTTTATTGTCTATATCTTTATACGCTATAGCCAAGACTCTGAAACCATCTGCGCTTAAGTCATCGCATTCTTCCTTTAAATCTGAAAGTATCAAATCTTCCATTTCAAGTATTTCACCTTCCAACTCATATTTAGCGCATCTCTTAAAGATTTCTTCCGGTGCACCCTTGGAAATAATCCTGTGCTTACCATTCATTTCCACAACCACCGACATTATCTTTCTTGAAAAATCAAAAGGAATTTCATCTACTTTTTTAAATTGGCCCACGATTAATTTCTCATGTTTAAGTATCGCTCTATCCAAAATATTCTTCAATCCAGTTTGATAAAAACTATTTAAATATGCGCATCTTAAAACATCCTCGTCCTCTTTTCTTACAACATCACAATGTTTCTCCAGGATAATTTTATCTAAGGTAAGGGTGCCAGTTTTGTCTGTACAGAGCACATCCATCGCGCCAAAATTCTGTATAGAGTTTAGGTGCTTGACAATAACCTCTTTTTTAGACATGGCTATTGCGCCTTTAGATAGATTTATCGCTACTAACATCGGAAGCATTTCGGGGGTAAGGCCGACTGCAACACCCAAGGAAAAAAGTAAGGATTCAATAAAATTCCCCCGGCGCAGGGCATTGATGGCGAAGATAAATAAAACCATAAAAAGCATGGCACGAATCATAAGCCAAGTAAATTTGTGTATTCCTTTGTCAAAGCTTGTCTGTATCCTAATAGTAGCGAGTTTACGCGAAATCTCGCCAAACTGGGTGAATACGCCAGTCTTTATAACTACCCCCAGAGCGGTTCCGCTGACAACACTGGATCCCATAAAAGCAATATTACGCAGTTCGGAAATTGAGCCATTTTTGCCCTGTATCGGCTCAGACACTTTTTCTATTGGGAATGATTCTCCTGTTAAAGATGCCTGATTGATAAATAAATCTTTACAGGTTATAATTCTTAAGTCCGCGGGAATCATATCACCGGCAAACAAATCGACAATGTCTCCTGGAACTATCTCTTTAATTTTAACTTCTCTTGGTTTTCCATTTCGGTAAACTGTAGCGGTTGCACGCACCATTTCGCTGAGTTTCTCTGCTTCTCTTCCCGCACGGTATTCTTGTATGAAGGAAAGAAAAACGCTCATTACCGCCATTAAAGAAACCAAGATTGCGCTTATCTTTTCACCAAAGAAGATAGAAAAAGTGGCAATAATAAGAAGAACGATAACTAGCGGGTTGAGAAACTTGGAGAGGATTTGCGCAAGAACGGTCCTTTTCTTTTTCCTGGCAGGCTCATTGTAACCATATTCTTGAAGACGTTTTTTTGCTTCTGTTTCAGAAAGCCCTTTGATCGAGGTGTTGAATTTTTCAAAAACGGTCTCTATAGGAGAACCTACGTAGTCTAAATCTAAGATTCGTAGCTTTTGGTTGCCTTTATTACTGGATTTATGGTTTTTTTTCTGATTATTTTTAGGTGGCCTCATTTTAATTAGGCACTCTAATTCTTCAAATTTTCTTCCTGATTTTTAAATAATTTTAAGCGTTTTGCTAACTCCTCAAAATCCACTTGATGCGCATCAAAATCCGGGCCGTCTACACAGCCAAATACGCTTTTTCCGGCTACGGTGCAGCGGCAAGAACCGCACATACCTGTTGCATCCACCATAATAGGATTTAAACTTACTATGGTCTTAATTCCGTAATTTCTGGTCAATTCCGAAACTGCCTTCATCATAGGCACCGGCCCAATAGCATAAACTAAGTTCGTTTGTTCGTTTGTTCGTTTGTCCGTTTGTCCGTTTAAAATATTTTTTAGAATATCAGTAACAAAGCCTTTTTGACCATAGGAGCCGTCATCGGTAGTAATAAATAATTCATCGCATACCTTTTGCATCTTATCTTCTAAGATAAGTAAATCTTTAGAGCGCGCTCCAATTATTCCCATAATGCGATTACCCGCCTCTTTAAAAGCCCGGGATACAGGATAAACTTCAGCAATTCCTATTCCACCGCCGATACAGACAACCGTGCCGGTATTTTCAACCTCAGTTGGATGTCCTAATGGGCCAAGTATGTGCTCTATATTATCGCCGGGGCTAAGCATTCCTAATTTTTTTGTGCTAAAACCCACTTTCTGAAATATCAAGGTAATCGTCCCTTTTTCTCTGTCCCAATCAGCCAAAGTTAAAGGTATGCGCTCCCCTTTTTCATCTACCACTAAAACCACAAATTGTCCTGCTTTGGCTTTTTGTGCAATTACAGGCGCTTCAACTATAATTTTAGTTATCTCTTTGGCTAAATCTTCCTTATCCATTATTTTCATCGTATCAGCTTATCCCACCTACGCACACCTACGCGGTGTGTAAGGGTTTTATTTAGAATTTTGAACATTTTTCTCTTCTATTATCCTTACTTCTACGCCAGGAAATTTCTGCGCTAATTCCTGCCCCTTTTCTTTTCCTAAAACAAAAATAGCGGTGGATAAAGCATCGCAGGTTATGCCATCTTGCGCAATTACTGTTATCGAGATAACCCCCGAATCTGCGGGATACCCGGTTTTAGGATTAAAAATATGCGCGTAACGCTTTTTTCCTTTGACAAGAAAATCGCCTTCGGCGATGACTTTAGGCGATTTTTGCAGTGGTATAGGAAAGTGTTTTATACTTTCCTGTACCATAAAATATTGCTCGTAATCACCGGAAGTAGAAACTGCTTTATCTTTTAAAGCCAAATAATCTATTACGTCTTTCCCGCGTGGATTTCTAACGGCTATTTTCCAAGTTAAGCCAAATTTATCACCCAAAGCATAAATCTGGCCACCGGCGTTTATCAGGCAGCTTTTTATGTTATTTTCTTTTAATTTTTTCACTGCACAATCTACGGCATAACCTTTGGCAATTGCCCCTAAATCTATTTTCATCCCGGAAACGCTAAATTTTATCACATTTTCTAATTCTTTTAAAATAATTTTATTTGAACCAATCAGATTTAAGATATTTTTAATTTCTTCTTCTTTAGGTAAATAATATTTTTTGTCTGTAAAACCCCAAAGATCAACCAATGGCGCAACGGTTATATCAAATGCACCATCGCTTACCTGCCAAAACTCTTTAGATTTTTTAATGATGTAAAAAGTCTCGGGGCTAACTTTTAAATTGCCTAATTTATTTAATTTTGAAACCTCGCTCTCTGGATTGTATTTACTTAATAAATTTTCTATGCGTTTAATCTCTGCAAAGACAATACCCGGCGCTTGCCTATGCGGAGAAATTACCTCCACAAAAGTTCCCAGCATTAGTTGTGTGTCTTTATAGAGCTTCTGATTCTGACAACCAAACAATAGAACAATAGAACAATAGAACAATAGAACAATGAATCTTCTCATTTTTTGATCATTTTTAATAATTCTTCAACCGAGAGCGTATTAATCACGTCTTCCTTAGAGAGCCAGCCGCGACGGGCTACAGAAATTCCTAATTTCATATTTTCTAATTGCTCAGTGGTATGCGCATCTGTGCCTAAAGCCAGTTTTACACCCATCTCTTTTGCCCGTCGACAATTCAGGTCATTTAAATCTAATCTCTGGGGAAAGGCATTTATCTCTAAAAAAGTATTTGTCTGGTTTGCTACTTTCAATAATTCATCCAAATCTATCTCATAAGCATCACGTGTACCCCAGAGCCTACCTGTAGGATGAGCAATGATATGAACATATTTGTTTTGACAGGCATTGATTAATCTCTTGGTAAGTTGCTCTTTAGATTGTTTAAATCCAGTATGAATTGCAGCTACCACTAGATCAATTTCTTTAAGGATCTCATCCTTATAATCAAGTTTGCCATCGGAATCTATATCTACCTCTGTTCCATAAAGTACATAAAAAGTTTTAAGTTTCTGATTGATTTTTTCGATTTGTTCTTTTTTCTTCTTTAGGTCCCGCGCAGTCATGCCACCTGCTACTTTTAGGCTTTGAGAGTGGTCTGTAATCGCCGCGTAAGTATAACCTCTTTTAAGGCAGGCCCGCACAATTTCTTCTATTGTATTACCGCCGTCTGACCATTTTGAATGCACATGCAAATCACTCTTTACATCTTTTATATCTATTAATTTTGGCAGCGTATGATTTATTGCCAGCTCTATCTCACCATTATCCTCACGCAATTCCGGCTCAATATAAGGCATACCTAACAACTTAAATATCTCTTCTTCTGTCCGGCCGCAGACGAATTTATCGTTCCTGAAGACACCATATTCATTAATCTTCAAACCTTTTTTTATCGCCATCTGGCGCAGTTTAATATTAAAATTTTTTGAACCGGTAAAATATAAAAGCGCTGCACCGAATGATTTTTGCTCGACTACCCTACAGTCTACTTGAATATCTTCTTTTGTCCGCACAGATGCCTTGGTTTGCCCTTCTGCTAAAACATCTCTCACCGAAGGTGAGCTCGTAAATGCCTGCATCACCTTTTTAGGTTTATCCGAAATTACCAATATATCAATATCACGCACAGTTTCTTTTTGGCGGCGCAAACTGCCGGCAGTGGATATCTTTTTCACCAATGGTAGTTTTTTTAGGGCATTCACAAATTCATCTGCTACAAGCACTGCCCGGGCCAAAGTCATCCTCTCTTTTCCTCTTTTAAGCAATTCTATTCCCTTAGAAATATTTTCTATGGTTTTCTCTTTAATTCCAAAAATACCTCCCAGTTTATTCTTTCTGATTGCTCCTTCTAAATCTGAAATGTTTTTTATTTTTAATTTTTCGTATAATAGTTTTGCGGTCTTAGGCCCTACAGAAGGGATATTAAGTAAATCTAATAACCCTTCAGGTATGGTTTTCTTTAAATCTGCAAGCGCTTTTAGTTTGCCGGTCTTTACAATCTCTTTTATTTTCCCTGAAATATCTTTGCCAATACCTGGTATTTCTGTAAGCCTATCCTCTTTAATATAACCTTCAATATCCTCAGTTAAACCCTCTATATTCTGCGCTGCTCTTTCATAGGCACGAATTCTAAAAGGATTATCGCCTTTTATCTCTAAAATTTTGGCAATATCGTGGAAAATAGTAGCTATTTCTAGATTTTTCATCTCTAACTTCTATT
>Ga0315282_10015001_pt1 | contig 11480 bp, 9 predicted proteins | sample YL17G07_20_MG_FD_203693 | JGI IMG/M metagenome (GOLD analysis project Ga0315282, IMG submission 203693) | Sediment microbial communities from Yellowstone Lake, YNP, Wyoming, USA - YL17G07_20 | ecosystem: Environmental > Aquatic > Freshwater > Lake > Sediment | place: USA: Wyoming | collected...
TTTGACTGTAGCTTTTGAATCTGCAGGTTTAATTATGATTAAAACGTGACTGGATAAAATCTGGCAAGGCATCTTTTCGAACAAAAAACATTGATAAAATGGATAAAACTAGTGAGTGAACACTTTGGAAGCGTCTTTTTCATATTGCTTTAAAAACTAAAGAAAAAAAAGGAATCTATTCGGATGATAGTTTAACCTATTGACCTATCCATCCGAATTTCTTTGCGATAGATGCAATGTCTTTGATGTCGATTTTGTAGTCGAGGTTGATGTCGGCAACTGTGTTCCATTTCGCGTGGCCTGGGTATGAACCGAAAGCCTTTGCTGCTACGGCTACATCTTTAATGTCAACCTTGCAGTCTGGTGCTGGCAGTTGCGGGTTGTAGTAGTATGAGCCTCCGATGTCTTCTTTAATGGTGCCCCACCAGTCGAAAGTTACGTTCTTCCACTTGCATATCCATGGGTTTGGCTGTGTTGGACAGAATTCTGGTGGACCTTTGATGTGGACTTCGACGTCTATGTCGTAGCTGCATCTAGGCCATGATGGAATGCTTTTGCCTAATGCTGTGGCGATGTCACCCAGTGTAACGATTTCCACGTTAGGTACACCCGGTACAAGATGTACGTTAATGGGTCCCCTAATTAGCGTCTTTGTGCCAGCTGTCTTGTTGGTGAAGTAGATCCACTTGTCCACCCATATTTCTGCGGTGGCCATGCCGGGCTCCATTTTTTTCAGGTTGCTCATCGTGACTACGAACCATGCGTCAGTTGGAGGTGTGCCAGGCTTGATTTTTTGCCTATAAGTCAACGCGGGGTCTGTGCCTACGAGTTTGATTTCAACATCGAGTGGGGTACTCCTGAAGTACAGCGGGTTCTTGTCGGCGCGATAGTAAGCATTGTCTTCGTAGGCACCGAACTTCCATGGTCCAGTGCATACCAAATTGGGGTCAGGCATTGGTCCTTCAACATTGCCAGTTGATGCTATGGGTTTCCATATGTGTTTGGGCAGGATAATGTTGCCGCCGATCCAGCCGACTACCCAATAGCTTTTCACGTCCAGTAGCACCTCGAAGTTGCAGGGGTCGAGGATGCTGAAGCTTAGGATGTCTGCAACGTTACTGTACCACCATGGGTCTGGTAGCCCGCGGTCGGACAGGATTTTCTTCAGCTCTACGAATGTGAAGTAGATGTCAGCTATAGTCATTTTTGTGCCGTCGCTCCAGTATATGTCGTCCCGTAATGTGAACCTTACGCGGCTGCATGTGCCATACACTGGGTGTGTGTATAAGCCAACATCATAAGTTTTGACCATCCATGGCAGGAACTGGCCTAGGTTAGATGCATTTCGAGCCAGCAGACTCTCATAGCTTAGGCCCATTGCGTTCCATTCCCAAAGCCACTGAGAGTATATGGGGTTTTTCATCTCTATTTTTGGTGTTTTGAAGCCCCATTGTATGACCATGGAGCCGTCGCCTACCATTGGACACGTCGGATGCATGTTCAGGAAGCTCCAGAAGTTGTCGATTCCGTAGCCCATCTCGTTGGTTACACCGATCCAGTTTTTGCCATTGTTAGGCCCTGCTGAAGTGTAAGTTTTGCTGTAGCCTTTGTTGCCTGAAACACAGTATATGGGTACGCCGAGGACCTGGTCACACTGCGCGAACTGTGCAGCCAGGCACATTGCCACTGCTTCTTCTTGGTTGTTAGCATACATAACGCCCGCAGCTGCAGCGTTGAAAGCAGGGTCGTTGTGGCCGCCGTAGTTATAGCAGAAGCCTGGATGCTGATAGTAGTCCCAAGACCACAGAATGAGGCTGTCTGGGTCTACACCGAGGCTCCAGCCTCCAGTGTACAAGTGGAAGTCCTTCTGGTACATCACAAAGGGCCCGGTGAATGGGCTGTTGCCTAGTTGAGCATTAACTCTGATTTTCACTGCTGCAAGCTCAAGCAACAGTGTTTGACCAATCATTAGTCTGGGGGCGGTTTCGAGTCGGATGTAGAAGAGAAGCTCAACCCATTCGTCTGCTTGTTCCACATGGTCGCCATTTCGGTCCCAGTACCTGTAGCCAGTAGCGGGGTTAACTGGAAAGCCATTTGCATCCAGCGTGGAGTTAGCAGCCACTCGACTATACATCCATGACCACGGAATGCTCACGTCACCATAAACGTCCAAGACATATTTCTCCATAGCCGGGGGCATGGTTGTATACATTGGATAGCCAAAGCCCGCGCCAATGGATGGATCAGCAATGTAGGCGTCTCTGTTGACTAAGTAAGCTATGGCTCGCCTCATGTAGAGATTGCTCATGGGATTATAGTTGTTTGCCTTTGGATCTCCACCTTTTATTTTCGGGTTACCCACTGTGTCGTCTTGGTCTCCAACAGGGTTCAGGCCCCTGGCGGCGGACGGCGGACGGCCCATGTACTTGTTAGGGTTGCTGTTCATGTCTAGGATGTTGAGTCCGAATTCTGGGCCGTAATTCACCACATTAATATAATCTGAGTACGGTGGGGCAGTCCATGCTACATACTTTGCCTTTGGTATAGGCCAGTCACATATGTCAATCTGCTGAGCTTCTAAGGCGGCAAACTCCTGTGCGTCGGTTGCATACAGCTTAATCAGCACGTTGTCTGCTCTTGGACCAAACTCTTCATACACTGCGTCCTTAGAGCCATCAGGGTACACCCAAGCGAATACTGGACCCGTCAACATTAGTAGCATAAGCAATATCACTATCGAAAGAATAATTTTTCTTTGCATACTTCTTTCTCCTTTCTCTATTTTCAGCACTATAACCATGACTAATCCGGGTTTAAAAGTATTGTGGAACATTGTTACATAAAAAGATACTAACTTAATTCCGCTTTAAACCATGAAGCAACACACACGCTACTTTTTACATCCACTCGAACTTGCCTAAGCATCATTTTACATACAAGTGACAAGCTACAGAATGGTCTTTTTGCACATTAATTAAAGGAGGAACTTTGCTGCGGCAAATATCCCCTATAATAACAGGGCACCGCGTATGAAACCTGCAGCCCGAAGGTGGATTAATTGGACTCGGAATCTCCCCTTTGATAACAACCTCTACCCTTCTTGAAGTAGGGTCTGCAACAGGCACTGCTAGCATCAAAGCCTTGGTATATGGATGCAAAGGTTCTTTCAGTACACTGTCCACAGGACCTTTCTCCACTATTTCGCCAAGATACATGATGGCAATGTTGTCACACAGATGCCTGGCTAAGGCAAGGTCGTGAGTTATGTAAAGAAACGAAACACCATACTTGTCCCTCAATTCTAGAAGCAGGTTAAGTATTTCAGCCCTTATTGACATGTCAAGCATCGAGACAGGCTCGTCTGCTACCACGAACTCAGGATTAAGTACAAGGGCTCTTGCCACCGCAACTCTTTGCCTTTGACCTCCACTAAGCTCATGAGGATAGCGAAGAAGAAACTCGTCAGGAGGAACAAGCTGTACATCCTCCATAGCACGGTAAACCCTATCTTCAGCCTCTTTGCCAATTATCCCCTGAATAATCAAAGGCTCTTCCACAATGCTTCGTACAATCTTCTTAGGATCCAAAGATTCGTAAGGATCTTGAAAAATCACTTGCATTTTTCGACGCAATGGCTTAAGCTTAGTGTCTGTCAAATTGGTAATATCTGTTCCTTGGAACAATATTCTACCATTTGTTGGTTTAATAAGTCTAAGCAGAAGCCTTCCAGTTGTTGTTTTTCCGCTACCGCTCTCTCCAGCGAGGGCAAAAATCTCTTTTTGTCCAACCTCAAAGTCTATCCCATCTACAGCATGCACAAACAATTCTTTTCTACCAAGTAGCGTGTCAAATAAGCCCATTCTGACGGGAAACCATTTCTTTAAGCGTTCGGCTTTCACAATAACCTCATTCATTTTCTTCGCCTTCCTGTTAGTGTTTTTGAATCTTACCTTCTGAGTACAGATGACATGCCACCCACTGATCCTTCTTCAACTCGCAAAACAGCGGCTCTTCTTTTTGGCATAGATCCATCGCGTATTTGCATCTCGCGTGGAACCTACATCCTTTGGGGGGATTAAGAAGGTCTGGTGGATACCCTGGAATGGAAATCATTCGTGTACGTTCAGCCGTGATGTCTGGAAATGCGCCAATCAGCCCCTGTGTGTAGGGGTGTAAAGGTTCTTTAAATACTGTTACAATATCTCCGTACTCCACAATTTTTCCAGCATACATAATTGCAACTTTCTCGCAGATTTCTGCAATAATAGAGAGGTCGTGAGTTATAAGGATCATTCCTAAATTTAGCTTTGTCTTCAACTCTTTCATAAGCTTCAGAACTTGAGCAGCTACAATTACGTCAAGAGCTGTTGAGGGTTCGTCGGCAATTAACAACGAAGGATGACAGGCTAGCGCCATCGCGATCATAGAGCGTTGCCTCATTCCCCCGCTGAATTCATATGGATATCCGCTCAGTCGAGAAGGCTCCACTCCGACAAGCTCCATGAGCTTCTCACCTCTCTCCCATGCTTCTCTTTCGTCCACCTCTGGCTCATGTAACCTAATCGCTTCAACTATCTGGTTTCCAACGCTATAAACAGGGTTTAAGGCGTTCATTGCACCTTGAAAAACTATTGAAATCTCTTTCCATCGGATTTCTTCTCTCATTTCATCATCGTCAAGCGTAACAATGTCTTTATTCTTGAAGAGTATCTTTCCTCCAACAATTTGGCCATTTGGAGGTAATATCCTTAGAATCGAAAGCGCCGTTGTTGTCTTTCCACATCCAGACTCGCCAGCAAGTCCTGTTGCCTTTCCCAATTCTACATCGAAGTTGATGCCATCTACCGCTTTGACCTTACCGCTCATGGTTGTGAAGTAAGTTCTGAGGTTTTGAACACCTAGTAATGTCATGCCTAATCACCATCTAGTTGTTCTCTTTTACATTCAGGCGCTATTTGAGCCTCTGTACGACTTAGAATAATTAGTATATTTAACCTTTTAGGGCTCAGTAGAGCCATGTGACAACTCACCCAAATTTTAGAAATGTTTTTCTAGTGTCCTTGGTTTCTACTTATTGGGATTCGGTTGAAGTACCAATGGTTTGGAAAAAGTGTCGACCTAAACTTGTTAGCAGAATCTGTTACGTCTTTTCTTAAAGCAAAAAAATTCACAGTTCGGCAACATGATGCTTTAGAACTTAGCCATCTTTTCGGAACTTATCGCAGTGCAGATCGCGAAGTGAAAACTGTGGTGGTCAAAATCTCTGGGGTTCCCAACGATTTTACAGTGGAGCTCACAGTTGGTGAGGAAAATCAATTCATGTTAAAACTCAGCTCATTGTTCACGTTTTTCGGAGGAGGAGCCTTGATGCTAAAGAGACTTCGATCTGTAGAGTATTATCAAAAATTTGAAGAAGAATTCTGGATCTACGTTGAGCATCAGGTCTCACAGCTTACTGGAACCATGAAATCATCGTCTTTGCCTTAGTTTCGGGTTCAAAACTTCGTCTAACGCATAGCCTAGCAGTACGAAAGCAGCTGCTAATGCTGCTATACATATGCCCGGAGGGACAACCCACCACCAGTTGGTAGTTGCATTAGCTTCAAAGAAGGCATTTAACATTCTTCCCCACGACATTCTAAATGGGTCGTAGAATCCAAGCCATGACAAAGCCGCTTCCGCAGTGACAGCACCAGGCACAGCCATTGCTAGTGAAATGTAAATCAACGGCATCACACTTGGCACGACATGGCTAACTATAATGTGGAACCGCCCTGCTCCCACAGCTTTGGCTGCCTCCACGAATGGTCGCTCCTTAATAGAAAGTACTTGAGCCCTAACCATTCTAGCAAAACCCATCCACCCCAGCAATCCCAGCAAGATTATGAGATTGTCGATTGTTGCTCCTAAAACTGCCACAAGAACAACTAGCAGTGGCAAACCAGGCAACATGAGCAGAATGTCAGTGAATCTCATCAATAATTCATCGACTGCTCGTCCCATGTAGCCTGCGGTCAGCCCTATTGCCAATCCAATGGTCACGCTGAGGACGGCAACGATAACTCCCAAGTAAATTGATATTCTTGTACCGTAAATAAGCTGTGCAAAAAGGTCTTGCCCATGATGATCTGTGCCCATAAAGCCAAAGCTCGTGCCGAAAAGTATTAGGCCAAAATCGTCAATGAAAACACTCGTTGAAACAGGTTTACTGGAATTCTTTATGTCGCTAAAAATCATTTCCACTCCGTATATGTATTTGCCCGGAACCGATGTAAACACCATTGAAACTGGACGATTTGGTGGCCCTCCGAACTCACTCTTCGTGTTCACAATCGAGTTAGATTCTGAGTCAATCCTTGATATGTCGGTGGAGACAGGAGTTATCCAGCCTCCATCCACCCATGAGCCGGAAGCGTTATCCCAAACTAAAGCTCCATATTCGGGTTTTACAATCGGGCCAGGTTGTCCTGTAAGCAAATCCCTAGTGAATCCTCTCGGCACCCGACTGTCCTCAATTGGATTATTTGGAGGAGGCCAAAGCCGCCACATTCTTCCTCCAACTTGACCGAGGAAAACCGTCACTTTCACTGGAGCATCAAGTTCCCCCCTAACACCTACCGTGCCTTTCACCAGCAGCTCGATATTGCCATAGAATCTTGATGGTATCCCAAGGTAAGGGAAATCGAACTCTTTGAAAATAATAACTCTGGATTCATTGTATAAAATTCCCTTTTGGCGACTAAACGTTACATTTAGAGAGCCAGGCTCAGCGAATTTTAAGAAGCCATGAGCTTGCACGTACGGATAATTCGCGTCTGATTCGTTGATTACTATGCCGCTACCGTCTATCGTGAAATTCAACTCCCCACCATCCCGACGCAGTTTTGGATACCCAGGGTTTTGAAAAACGTATATGTTCTCGCTTAGTGTGGGTTTACCACCTAACCACGCTGGGATATACCGAAGCCACACTGGAGCGGTAGAACCGCCAGCCAAGGGAAAACCCCGTTCTGTAATATCTTGTCCTAAATTGGTAAAAGGTGTGAACCATTGTGGGACGACTGCAAGCACACAAAATATTGCTATTATCGTCAACCCTGCAACTGATTTACCATTGCGAAAGAGAAGTTTCAGGAACCCTGCGAACCTGCCTAGCGTAAACGCGAGTTTACTTGGCCGTTTTGCCACACTGATCACCCATATTTTATTCGTGGATCTATTATTCCATAAAGGATGTCAGCTACGATGTTGGCAACAACCACACAGATTGAAATAACGTAGAAAACTGCCATTAAAACTTGGTAATCTAAAGTTTGTATCGACTCCCAAATCCATCCCCCGAGGCCTGGATATGTAAAAACTGTTTCAGTAATTATGGCGCCAGATAATATGAAGCCAAAAGACAAAGCAGCACTTGTTATCAGGGGCAAGGATGCGTTTTTCAATGCATGACGGTACAACACACTTCTTTCTGTGAGCCCTTTAGCCCTAGCCGTAACAATGTAGTCTTCAGCGATTGTGTCGAGCATAGTAGCTCGTGTAAGGAGCAACCAGCTTCCAAAGCTAAAAATGGTCAATGTTAGTAGCGGAAGAAACAAATGATAAAGGTAGCCCCCAACCAGTGTCCAAGCCTGCCCTATATCAAAAGAGAAAGCTATACTTAATGCGTTAGGAGAAGACTTTGAAGTGCTACTCAAGGCCTGTGGCCATCCAAGAGCCCATGTTCTCGGAAAAGCTCCTGCATTGGGAAACCATTGCAGAAAGCCGAAGAAAACTACAAGAAACACTAGCCCCAGCCAAAATGTGGGTAAGGAGCCCAAGATCAGTGAACTAGTAACTGCACAGCTATCCCAGATGGTTCCTCTCCTCTGGATGACGGCTACTCCTAATAAGACGCCAAAAACAATTGAAAGTGCAGTAGCTGAGCCGAGTAGCAGCAGAGTGTACGGGATCCTTCTAGCCATCAGCTCTGCAATCGGAGTCTTCCCTACAATACTAATTCCAAAGTTCCATGTGAGCAAATTACGCATATACTTAGCTAGCTGTATATGAAACGGGTCGCCAAAACCCCATATTTCTCTCAACAAGTTCTGTTGCGCTTGAATTTCCTCAGGAGAAATTTTCCCCTGAAAGGGCCTTGTCAAAAACTGAATGGGATCCCCCGGCATCATCTTGAATATGGCAAAGTTCAACATGATGATAAGAACTACTAGCACAAAAGAGTATACCAATCTTTTCAGGATATAACTTCTTAGTCCCACATGCATCACAATTTTTTATGCGTAAACTTGTCTCTTAAGCTTTTGCCTTCCACGACCTAATATCCTTAAGCATTCATGTTACACTCCTTATAAATAAAGCCTTAAATACATGGCCTAACGATAAAAAACAAAGAAAAAGAGACGAAAGTTGAATGAAGGACAAACAATTCACTGCCACGTTCATATTCACACTAATCGGTTCTATTTTGATAATTATAAACGCTCTGTGGATCGCAACAAGCGGCGCGCCTCTAATTTTTTCATCCTCTCAAGCATCCACAGTAGAAGAAGTAATGAACTCCAAAAGTTTCTGGGGCCGCATAGTGTTCGGCGTCCCTGGACTGGTTGAAGGCCACTGGACGCTCTTTTGGCTCCTATTCACAGTGGTAATGCTCTCGTGTGCTGGGCTTCTCTATAAAAAGCCTCGAAAACACAAAGAATACGCTCTTCCGATCGCAATATGCTCGCTTTTTAGCCTGCCCATAGGCGGTGGCTTCTACATCGGAGCCATTCTAGGGTTCATTGGTGGCATCGCAGGAATGGAATGGCCGAAACCCTTCAAAGAAACTTTTTTCGGCAAGATTTTAAGCGCGGCTTTTCTGAAATCCGAGTTCTACAACGTGATCCGTGACAACCCAAAAACAATTGGAACAGCTGCCTTCGTCCTAATCCTTGTGGGTGTCCTAAGCGGAATAGGAAACGGATTATACACTTATAATGTTGATTTGATCAAAATGGGAAAAGATGCAGCCTATAGAATTATGTTGCAGGGATATGTGATATGGGACCAAACAGCTATAGTGACTACCATAGCCTTTATCGGAATAGCCGTAGTAAAGTGGCTCCTTCTCTCTATCGCCATCTACGCTATCGGGGCAAAAATTACCGGTTTCTCATCTAGCTACGATAAAATAGCTAGAATGGTCGCCTTTGCTTACGTGCCGGAAGGCCTACTGATGTTTTTGCCTGTCATATTCTCAAATGAGCCTGCCCTATCATTTAATTGGCCTCTAGGCCTCTATGTTGCTTCTAGACTTTGGATTTTTGCCGCTCTGGTGATCGCCATTACTCAAGCATTCGACTATTCGAAAAGAAAAGCGTTAGGAGTGGCAATATTTGGAGGGACAATCTATTGGGTAATATACCACATATTCATAATTCCAACCTTGGGAGTGCCAGGTGTACGAATTGAAATCTTGATGCCTGGTTCTCCATCAGCAATACTTGTACTAATGAGTATTGCATTCATAATTGCAACGTTGCTAGGTGTATTTTCCAAAGAATAGACGCTTATTCAACCTTTTGCTCCGATCTCGTTTGTGTTTGCCAATACTTAAATATCACATAAATATTTTCTAATCATAGAGTTTGAAACAGAATGCCAACAATTGAGAAGAAGCAAATAGTATTTTTCGGGACGAAAATCATTATTGTATTAGGGATCACCCTTTTTTTCGCACTTCTCGCAATTTTTGCAGGACTGGGTTATTTCGGAGCTGCACACACCAAAGTAATAGAAAGATATTCCTCCGGATACTGGTTAGTTGATGCAAGTTGTAACATTACATACAATCCTTTTCTCTACGCTTTCTCTTGGTCAACGGGCAGAGGGCGGTTTTCGGCCAATTTTACAATTGTCAGCACACCCACTTTCGTCGGTGGAGGAGAAACTAGGCACCCGCTTTGGCGGACCCCCGCAGACTTGGACGAAGAAGCCACTATAGCAGTTATCTTAACGGAGGTCTTCATAAACATTCCATGTAATTTTGTTATAATCCTTGCAATTGAACTGACAAAAACACGGTATTTCTACCTTTGCCTTTTCGGAGGCGCAATTGGCTTCTCTGCTGGGGAAGTTGCAGGCTCAATTGTCGGTTTCTTTGTCGGAGCATTGCTGATAGCGTTTGTGTTACCAAGGTTAAGGAAAAGCCCGCATGTGATCCGGCTACTGAATAGACTTGTGGGAAAAGATTAGTCTAGGTACATACATTACAGACTAGAAAATCGACGGACGATACAATCGCAATCTGAATATTGGCAAGCTAACTTTGGGAAACAGTATTGTAGTTCCTAAAACCGTACCGATTATCATTTATGGACAGTATTTCATTTCTTGACGGCGCAGAAAGTATATTAGGCTTGCGGTGATGCATTTTCCTCTTCCTTGCGTTTCGCTATCACCCAATCCTTATATCCGGAAAAAATGCCCCAGAGCACAATTATAGAAATCGTTGCGACAACTCGAAATTCAGGAGCCATCTGGAGAACTGTCCACACGACAATGAGCGGTACAACCAAAACTAAAACTATCGACAAAATAACAATCCAAGTCCATTTGTCGAGTATAGCACTAACCAATTGGCTTCACAACTTAGGACAATTCAAACAGAATATATATTGTTTTCGAAAAAGCTAAACAGTTTTGTAACTGCTATGCGCCACGAGAAAGTTCTATCAACATCCTTTGATCCTTCTAAAATACATGAACACAACTGCAAAAAGTACCAATGCTGCCATTCCAACTACGATGTATCTGATATCGACAAATATGGTGTTAGTTGATTTCTGAATTGTTATCAATTTAGTTTGAATACCCCAGAGTCCTTCATTATCAGTGATGTTTAAAGCAACTATAAATGTCGCCGCGGAATTGTATACATGTGTTATTAGGGCTCCGCTGGCAGTACTACCATCACCGAAGTCCCAAGTGTAGTTGACAATAAATCCACCATTTGAAGTTGATGTGGATGCATTAAAAGTTACTGTTTCACCCACATGTGGCTGTTCTGGCGAATACGTGAAATTAGCTATCGGAGGCAGAGGATGAAAGGGGTTCATAAGTGGGTATCTATCCTTATTATTCTCGTCGATAACGTACGGTGTATCACCTACTCCGTCACTGCCAGTCAGATTCTGGTAAGGACCACAGTATAAATCCACACCAGCATAGTCACTCCAATAATTGCCCCCGCTTGGATAACCATCATCCCAAACATTTACATACCCAGAAACAGACACTCGAAACGTGTTGTTAATGAAGTTATTATTATAAATCACATTGTATCGTGCTGGAGTAGAAACATAAATTTCAAGCCCGTAAGCCTTATTAGCGGAAATGGTGTTAGCGCAAATGACATTCCGTTCGCACCATGCTAGTTCAATGCCGTTCCACTTATTCTCTGAAACAATGTTGCCATATATTATGTTGCCATCTGAATG
>Ga0315282_10015002_pt1 | contig 11480 bp, 10 predicted proteins | sample YL17G07_20_MG_FD_203693 | JGI IMG/M metagenome (GOLD analysis project Ga0315282, IMG submission 203693) | Sediment microbial communities from Yellowstone Lake, YNP, Wyoming, USA - YL17G07_20 | ecosystem: Environmental > Aquatic > Freshwater > Lake > Sediment | place: USA: Wyoming | collected...
GTAGACAAGGAAGGTCTTGCAACCTGCGGAGGTCACGGCCACGGTCAGGCCGCGAAGTTTGGCGTCGTGGAAGTAGGCCCTTTTCCCCCTAGGGGGCAACGGCAGGCCGTCGAGGACCTTCTTTGTGAGGTTTCGGCGCGGCGCGTTCCTGCGTTCTTGTTCGGGGTCCGCCATGTCCCTCCTCTCTGCGGTGCTACCAAGGGGCTACCTGAGAGGTCTGGCACCATCAAGATTGAGGTAGCACCGGCAGGTTGAGGGTAATCGGAACGTCTAGCCGTGTCAAGGGGTAGCAGGTATCGCTAAGGCAGCGAGTGAACATCTGTTTTTGCCTTCTAAGTAGTAGGTCGGGAGTTCGAGCCTCCCCAGGCGCGCCACCAAGACAACCGGCCCCGCTCCTGCCCCGCCGCGGCCTACCCAGCCGCCACCCTTGATTCCCCGCTCGACCGCTGTCGCAGGCGCGGGGAGCCTCACGCGGCCGACCCGGGGCTAGCGGGGGGCGTCGGGGCGTCGGCAACAAAAAGGGGCAGCAGCCATGCAGCCGCTCCCCCTTAAGCCAGCCTAAAGATTAATAGTCGCCATGCCGGGCCGGGGCCTCAGGTGGCTACCACGGCTGGCCGCGTCACCTTCAGGCGCTCGGCGGCCCTCCTGACCACCCCCTTGACGTCATCGAGCCGGAAGGGCTTGGTGATGTAATCGAAGGCCCCCTTCTTCATCGCCTCCACCGCCGTATCGATGGAGCCGAAGCCGGTAATCACCACCACCAGGCAGTCGGGGTAGAGGACGCGCACCCGCTCGAGGATCTGCATCCCGTCCACCCCGCGCATCTTGAGGTCGGTGATGACGATGTCGAAGCCCTGCTCCTCCAGGCGGCGCAAGGCGCTGCTCCCGTCGGTGAAGGTGTCCACCTCGAAGCCTTCCTTCTCGAAGGAGTACTTCAGGCGGTCACCCACGATGGGTTCGTCGTCGACAATGAGTAGTTTCATGCCCCACCTCGCGGCTGATAGAGACCGTAGTCCCCGGCCATGAAGGAGCTGACGTAGCTCGTGAGCGCCTCTTCGCTGCTCAGGGCCACGTCGAGCTGGCGCGCGCAGCCCAGCAACCGGCCCAGCATGTTGAGCTTCTCCTCGGTCAGCCTTCGCTCGAACTTCTTTATCCGGGCGTTGACGAAGTCGCCCTTGCGCTCGACCAGGAAGTCCAGCCGCTCGAGCACCTCGCCGATGAAGCGGGCCCGCCGCACCCGCCGCTGCCGCCCGGCCGCCCCACCCTTGAAGCTGACGTGGATGTAGTTCTCGTTGCGCTGATCCGAGCAGTAGGCGTCGATCATGGTGTAGTGATACCCCAGCTTGAGGCTGAGGTTCAAATACTCCTTGGAGAGCAGGGCGTAGGAGTTCTCGCCGTAGCGGCGCCGCTCCAGGGCCGGCGAGACCGCCGTGCTGGACAGGACCGAGGCGAACCCCCGGGCGTCGATCGGCTTGACGGCCGTCCAGTCTACCCCCGGCCAGGTCATGCCCGCCCAGACGGCCTGCATGGGGATGGAGCCGATCTGCTCGGCCCGGGCCACCTTGACTCCCGAGGGCAGGTTGAGGCCGCCTCCCAGGTCGATCATGAACAGGCCGATGGGGATGGCGGCGTCGAGCTTCACCGCCAGCCCGCCGCTGACGATGTCCTCGTAGTCGTAGATACGAAAGATCTCGTTGATGGCCACCTCGTGCGAGAAGCGGGTGATGTCGTGGAAGGTCTGGCAGTTCTCGGGGCGGAAGCCGCGGTCCTTGGGGTCGATGAGGTTGAGGGGGGCCACCTTGGCCAGGACGCGCATCAGGGTGTTGAAGACCGCCGTGGTCCGGAACTGGTGGCTGCTGTCATTGGCCTGCAGGTTGAGCAATTCCTCTACGCGCCCCAGATAGACCTTGCCGTCGTTGGCGTCGACGGTCACCTCCGTGCCCGGGGCGATGACCCTGGTGGCACTCCCGGTGTCGACGATGGCCGGGACGCGGAACTCGCGGGCAAGGGAGGCCATGTGGCCCGTCGAGCTGCCGACGTCGGTCAGGATGGCCGCCGCCCGGCTCATCACCTTGCCGTAGCGCGGCGAGGTGTGCCTGGCCACCAGCACGGCCCCGCGCGGAAAGGAGGCCAAGTCCTGCTCCCGGTTCACTACCCAGGCCGGCCCCGCCCCTACCCCAGCCGAGGCGACCACGCCGCCCTCGAGGATTACCGGGTGGCGCTCCAGGGCCGCCCGCAGGGCCTCGGCCGAGGGGCGCTCCCCCTCGTGGTCGGGCAGGCGCAGCGGCCGGGATTGCAGGATGTAGAGGCGGCCCCGCTCGTCCAGGGCCCACTCGATGTCCTGGGGCCGGTTGAAGTGGCGCTCCAGGGCCAGGGCATAGTCGGTCAGGACGCGCAGCTCCTGCGGGCGTAGGCAGGGTATGAGCTGCCTGCCTTCCGGCACGGCCCGCTCCTCGGTCCCGGCACCGCGCGTCAGCAGCTCGACCTCCTTGCGGCCGATGTGGCTCTCGACCACGGCGTGGCCGTCGTCGCGTGAGATCCGGTAGCGGTCCCCGCTCACCCGGCCCTCGACGGCGTAGCTGCCCAGGCCCCAGACGGCGTTGACGAGCACGACCTCGTCCGAGCCCCCGGTGGGGTCCACGGTGTAGGCCACGCCGCTGGAGCGCGCGGCCACCATGCGCTGGAAGAGGACACCCATCTCGACGGCGAGCTGGCTGAAGCCGTGGCTGCGAAGATACTGAAGTGCTTGCGGGTTGTAGGCGCTGGCCAGTACCTCCAGGTAGGCGGGCAGCAGCCCACCCTCCTCCACCCCGAGCACGGTGGCGAACTGGCCGGCGAAGCTGAAGTCGCTGTCCTCGCCGACCGCGCTGCTGCGCACCGACACCGGCACGCGGCGCCAGCGGCCACCCACCAGCCGGTAGGCCTCCTCGATGGCCCGCGCCAGCTCGTAGGGCACCTCGGCCTGGCGCACCAGCCCCTGGATCTCGGCACAGATCGTCTCGAGCTGGGCGTCGTCCTCATCCCTGGCCAGGGTGAGCAGGGCGCTGAAGCGCTCTCTAAGCTGGTTGGCCTCGAGCAGGTAGTCGGCCGCGTAGGCGCTCACGGCAAAGCCCTCGGGCACCGGCAGCCCGGCGCGCGAGGCCACCTCGCCGATGTTGGCCGCCTTGCCGCCGACCATGCCCGAGAGGCCGCCGTAGAGCTCGCTGAGCGGCAGCACCATCTCGGGGCGCACCGGCTTGCGGATCTCGAGCAGGATCTCCATCAGCTCGGTATGGATCATCTGGTAGGTGTCGTAGAGGGCGAGGTAGCGCTTGCCCGAGATGATGTTCAAATCGTTGATGATGCGGTGAACGTGGTCTGACAGGGCCAGGCAGCTCGAGCGGACATACTGCATGTCGAAGATGTAGTCGCCCGCCAGCTTCTGCTCCATGTCGGCAATGATTTCCAGCGCCTTGCTGTCCTCGTGGAGGAGGTGCTTGAACCGGTTGAAGGTCTCCACCAGCCGCAGCCGCTCATTCAGGCTGTTGCGGTGCCCCCAACCGGTCAGCCGCGCCAGAAACTTGATCATGAATCAGCTTAGTCCCTTCGATTGATGCTAGCCACGCCACGGCTGGATGAGCACCGGGCAGGCCGCGTGCAGGGCCACCGGCAGCAGGGGGTGCCCCCCCAGCATCTCGCGCAGCCCGCCCGAGGCCTCCGCCTTGGCCAGCACCATCAGATCATAGTCCCCCTGGTGCGCCTCGGCCAGCACGTCGTCCCACACCCGCCCGGGGCCCTCCAGCACCCTGGCCTCGACACCCTCGTGGCGCAGGATCTCCTGCCCCCGCCGGGCCGCCGCCCCGTTGCCCTTGTCGGCGCAGGCCAGGAGTGTGGTCTCCAGGGTGGAGTTGCCGAGCATCCGGCCGCAGAACTCCAGGGTGCGCTCGGCCGCCGGCGTGCCGTCGGTGCAGACCAGCACGCGGCGCAGCGGCCGGTAGCCCCTGGCGACCAGCACGGGCACGGGGCTCCACTTGGCCAGGTGCCCCACGATGTGCCCAGTGCGGCCCAGGGGGCTCGCCCCGAGGACCACGACGTCGTGCCGCCCCTCGCCCAGGCGGCGCAGCAGCACGTCGTGCGGGTGGCCCTCCTCGAAGACCAGGGGGCCCGTCTGGCAGAAGTCGCCCACGGCCTGCACGAGCTGCTCGAGCTCCTGGCGCATCTCCTCCTCGCGCTCCTTGGCCCAGGTGCGAGGCGCCCAGCCGGCCCCGCGGGGCAGTGCCGCGGTCTCGATTACGTGGACGAGCTCCAGGTCGAGGTTGCCCAGGCGCCCGAGCTGGCAGGCCAGGCGCAGGGCATAGACCGAGTGGATGTCCGGTGACAGGGCAACCAGGGCCCTGAAGTGCTCCCGAGAGGTCATGGTGTCATCTCCTTGGGTTATGTTCCTGTCTAGTGACCCTTCGATGCACCCTTGAAGACAAAGCCGACCACCAGCCCCGCGCTCAGTGCGGTGGCGATGGCCAGCAGCCCGTAGGCCGCACCATGGTTCTGCGCCATGTCGGCCAACCAGCGGGCCAACCCCACGCGCTCCACTGTGAGCTGCCGGGAGGCCTGGCGCACCAGCTTGCCGTCCTTTACCTCATAGACCGTGACGGTATACGGGCCGGCCGGGGCGTTCGAGGGCCAGGCGAAGCTGGTCCGGAAGCTGCCTTGCCGGTCGACGGCGACCGAGTGCGGCTTGACCTCGTAGAGGCCGCTGCCCTCCTTGAGGCCGATGAACTCCTTGAAGTTGGCCGGGCTGTCCTCGGCCGCGGGCTTGACCGCTATCTGGCTCTTGAGCCCGTTGTAGCCCAGGCCCAGGGAGGACATCTGCTGGGGCGAGAGCGCGGGGTTGAGGGTTTCGGTGCAGTTGACCTTGTAGAAGGCCGGGGCGTTGTCGAAGGCCACGTCGGCGACATTCATCCAGATGGGGCCGACCTTGCCCTTGCGGGCGAGCTTCATGGGCCCGGGGGCGGAGGTGACCTTGATGATGACCTCGGCACCCGGCAGGGCGGCGCCGCTGACGTCGATCTGGTCGCCCATGTAGGTTGAATCGACGCAGATGCGGTCCTTGCTCAGCGTGCAGTAGTGCCCCTCCGGCACGGCCCGGGCCTGCGGGGAGGTCAGGATGAGCCCGGCCACGACCATGGCCGCCACCGAGGCGGCACTCGCTATCCAGCTCCGTCTCGTCATGTCTAGTGCCCTCCCTTGAGTGCCAGCAGGTGGTCGGGCGTCACCGACAGGTCGAAGATCATCTTCACCGTGACCACCAGCACTATCGTGGCCAGGAGGATCTTGAGCTGGTCGTGCTCGAGGCGGCAGCCCAGGCGGCTGCCGAGCTGGGCGCCCAGGGTGGAGCCGAGGAGCAGGATGACGGCCAGGGTGATGTCGACCGTGTGATTGGTCACGGCCTGCATGAAGGTCGTGTTGATGGTGGTGAAGAGGATGATGAAGAGGCTCGTGCCGACCACGGCGTGCATCGGCATGGCCAGCAGGTAGACCATCACCGGGGCCATGAGGAAGCCGCCGCCCACCCCCATGATGGCCGCGAGCACGCCGACCAGGGTGCCGAAGAAGAGGACGAGCACCACCGAGGCGCGCACGCCAGACTTGGCGAACTCCATCTGCCAGGGCAGCGAGGCCATGACGCGGGCCCAGCGGGTCATCTCGTTGGGGTGCATGGGCTTGTGGGCCTTGCCCTTGCGCCAGATGGCCACCAGGCTCTCGACGAACATGAGGCTGCCGATGGTGCCCAGCATGGTGACGTAGCAGAGCTTGATGACCAGGTCGGCGTTGCCCGTGGCCCGCAGGACCTTGATCACCTGGACGCCGGCGGTGGAGCCGATGATGCCGCCGATGAGCATCATCAGGCCCATCTTGAAATCGACGTTGCCCAGCCGCCAGTGGGCAAAGGTGCCCGAGGTGGAGGCGCCCACGATCTGGTTGGCGTCCGTGGCGGCCGCCACCGTGGGCGGGATGCCGAACATCATGAGGAGCGGTGTCAGCAGCCACCCTCCTCCTACCCCGAACAGGCCTGAGAGCAGGCCGACCACCCCTCCAACGCCGGCCATGATCAGGACATTGACCGTCAGCCCCGCTACCGGCAGGTACAGACCAAAGTTCATCGTCTTCCCCCTTCGCCTCTGCTTGAGTGAGCTACTTGCTTGGAATGGTTGCGAGAACAGGAACCGGACGCGGCGTCACGGTGATCAGGGGACACGGCAGGGCGTCCCGGATAGCCTCGAAGAGCTGGCTCCACAGCCAGCTCTCCTTGGGCTTGCCCGGCTGCTGCCCCTCCAGGATCACCATGCCGATGGACTTGTCCGCCTCGACGTAGCGGAGGACCTCTTTATCCAGGTTGCCACTGACGATGTGCCCTTCGACCTCGACCCCCTCCTCCTTGCCCATGTTGACGAGCATGGCCAGGGTCTCGCGGAACTGGCGCTCCTTCTCCTCGAACATGGTCTGCTGCACGGCGAGCCAATAGGTGTGCTCCACCGCGGGCTCGGCCACGGCCAGCACGCTGACTGCGGCGCCGACGCGCTTGGCCAGCTGCACGGCGTAGCGGAAGGCGTGGTGCGAGGTGGGGCGGCTGTCTTGGACGACCAGGATCTTTTCCGGCATGGCGGGTCACCTCCTTTCGCCCTGGGGAGAGAGCAGGAGATGTGCCATGAGAACTACGGCTTGTATTATCAGCTAGTTACTTGAGGCAGAGGCGACTTGCGGCGGGCTTTAGAGGGGCTGATTGTTCCAAACTGAAACAACAAGGCCGGGCATCTTTCATTAACTTGCTGATATCATGCAGGGCGGCCTTGTTCCAGAGTGAAACAACAGCGTGGGCGATGTTTCACTCCAGGCTATACTTCTTGAGCTTGCGCCAGAGGGTCGTGCGGGGTATGCCTAGCAGTTCCGCGGCCTTGCCCTTGTGGCCGCCAGTAGCCTGGAGTGTCCGCTCGATGTGCTCGCGCTCCTGGGCGTCGAGGCGGGCGACGCTGGCCGGGGAGCGGCTGCTCTCCACGGTCAGCTCGCGCAGGTCGGAGGGCAGCGCGGCCTCGCCGATGTAGTCGGCCGTCTCCAGGGCCACGGCCCGCTCGACGACGTTCTCGAGCTCGCGCACGTTGCCGGGGAAGGGGTAGTCGAGGAGCAGCCGCAGGGCCTCGGCGCTGAAGCCCTTAATCTTCTTGGCGAAGCTCGCGGCATACTTCTCCAGGAAGTGCTGGGCCAGCAGCGGGATGTCCTCGCGGCGCTCGGCCAGGGTGGGCAGGCTGATCGAGACGACGTTCAAGCGGTAGAAGAGGTCCTCGCGGAAGCGGCCCGAGGAGACGAGCTTTTTCACGTCGTGGTTGGTGGCCGAGATGAAGCGGACGTCGAGGCTGACGGGCCGGTGGCCGCCCAACCGCAGGATCTCCCTCTCCTGGATGGCCCGCAGGAGCTTGACCTGGCTGGCGGGCGACATCTCGGTGACCTCATCGAGGAAGACGGTGCCACCCGAGGCGGCCTCGAGCAGCCCCACCTTGGTCGAGGTGGCCCCGGTGAAGGCCCCCTTCTCGTGGCCGAAGAGCTCGTTGGCCACCAGCTCCTCGCTGAAGGCGCCGCAGTTGAAAGCGACGAAGGGGCGCTCGGCCCGGGGGCTGGTGTAGTGGATGGCCCGGGCGACCAGCTCCTTGCCGGTGCCGGTCTCACCCGAGAGCAGCACGTTGCAGTCCACCGGGGCCACCCGCTCTATCATGCCCAGCACCTCGAGCATGGCCGGGCTGGTGCCGAGTATCGGCCTGGCGTAGCGCTCCTTGAGCTCGCGGCGCAGCCGGCGGTTCTCGGCGGAGAGCTTCACCCGCTCGGCCGCCTTGCCCACCAGGGCGCGCACCTCGGCCAGCCGGAAGGGCTTGGGCAGGTAGTCGTAGGCCCCCTTCTTCATCGCCTCGATGGCCGTGTCGACACTGGCGTAGCCGGTGATGATGATCACCTCGCACTCAGGCCAGCGCTGCTTGACCCGCTCGAGGAGCTCCAGGCCCGAGAAGTGGCGCATCTTCAGGTCGGCCAGGACGATGTCGGCCGGCTCGCGCAACAAGCGCTGGAGGGCCTCCTCCGGGTCGGTAAAGGCCTCGACACTGTAGCCCGCCCCGCCCAGGTTGTCGGTGAGCCGCTCGCACACGATGCGCTCGTCGTCCACCACGACGACCCTGATGTCAGACTCCCTCACAGCCCCTCCCGGCCGCCAGCGGCAGCGTGACGACGAACTGCGAGCCCTCACCCGCCCCGCTGTGGACCTTGATGCTGCCCCCGTGCTTCTTGATGATGCCGTAGGTGACGGCCAGCCCCAGGCCCGTGCCCGTGTCCTTGGTGGTGAAGAAGGGGTCGAAGATGCGCGGCAGGACGTCGGCGCTGATGCCCGTCCCCGTGTCGGCCACCGTCACCTGGATGCAGCTGTGCCCCGGCACGAGCCCGGCGCTCACCTTGAGCTTGCCCCCCTTGGGCATCGCCTGGATGGCGTTGACCAGAAGGTTGACCAGCACCTGCTGGATCTGCTTGGGGTCCGCCGGCACGCACACCCCTGGGGGGGGCAGCTCCGTCTCGACGTCGATGTCGGCCAGCACGGCCTGGCGGCTGACGAAGCGCAAGGAATCCTCGACCAGGCCCCTCACCGAGCACGACTCCACGCTCGGCTCCCGCTCCCGGGCGAAGGTGAGCAGGTTGCGCACGATCTCCTTGGCCCGGTCGGCCTGGGCGGCCACGTCGTGGATGAGGGTGAGTTTCTTGGCCTCGGCCAGCTCGCGGAAGTCCTCCACCAGCATCTCGGCCGTGATGTAAATATTGTTCAGCGGGTTGTTGAGCTCGTGGGCCACGCCGGCGGTCAGCGTCCCCAGGGCGGCCATCTTGCGGGCCTGGACGAGCTGCTCGGTCCTCTCCTGGAGCTGGGTGACCATCGTGTTGAAGGCCATCATCAGGGAGCCGGTCTCGTCGCGGGCGAAGGGGCCGGGCACGACCGAGAAGTCGCCCGAGGAGATGCGCTTGGTGGTGCGCTCGATCTCGGCCAGGGGGCGCACGATGCGCTGGCCGACGAAGTAGGCGCCGATGAGGCCCAGGGCGAACAGGGCGATGAAGGAGATGAGCATCGCATCCTTGGAGAAGCGGATCAGGAACTCGACGTGGCGCTGCTCCTCGGCGGCCATGCGGGCGGCGAGCTCGAGCAGGCTGCGGCCGGTGTTGCGGATGTGGTCGGCTGTCTGCGGGGCGCCGCCGCGCTCGAGGGCAAGGAGGTCCTGGCGGTACTCGGCGAGCCTACGGTGGACGGCCTCGAGGCCCTCGGGGCTGAGCTGGGCGCCCTGCTGGTCCGAGAGGCGGGAGAGGGCGACGTCGGCCTCGTTGAGGTAGACGTGCGCCTCGCGCAAGGAGTTGGGATCGTGGTAGAGGAAGTAGTTCTTCTCGCTCCGCCGCAGCTCCAGGATGGCATTGGTGAGTTGGTCGCCCGCCTCCAGGAACCGGAGCTTGGCGGAGATCTGGCTCATGTTGTTGTAGGCCAGCAGCCCGATCGCCCCCATGAGGATGACGAACATCAGCATGGTGACGACGATCTTGGTGCTGATTCTCAAGGCCTGCCGCCCTCCTGCGCGACTGACAAACCTAGCATAATCGCGCCGCGGTGCAAGCACGGGGCCGCACAAGCGAACAATTTGCGCGGCCAGCCACCACCCTCCCCCCATGCGCCGGGGATGCGCCACGCCCCGGCACCGTGCTCACACCGGCCGTTGCCGCGCTGCTCATGCCGGCCAGCACGGTCTCCGCGGCGATCGACGCGAGAAGGCTAAGTTTAGATATTGCGGCGAGAGGCTGCTGGGTAGCGCTACGGGCGGCCGCAGCCGCCTGAGGCCTGGAGCTGGTCCAGGGCGGGCACGAGCCTGGCGACGACGTCCTTGAGGGCGCTGTCCAGGGCCACACTCATCGCCCGGGCGACCTCCTGCGGGCTGTGTCCCTGCATGGGCGCGCTGGCCTCCACCCTGCCCTGCCAGACGACCCTGGGCGTGAGGAGGCAGGAGAGCTGGAGATCGACGTGGAGGACGGCCAAGGGGCCCCCTTCGGTGTCGTCCTCCTCGAAGCGCGTCACGCGGCCCTGGAGGACCAGGTCGGGGTGGGTGGCCAGCCCCTGGCGGGTGACCGTGGCAAAGAGGCCGCAGCGCTGGAGGTAGCCCTGGAGCTGGTCGGTGACCATCTCGGCCGGGGTGGCCTCCCAGCGGCTGGAGCTGTAGTGGTCTAGCTCGTAGGGCGACGGGCCGTAGAGGACGGCGGTCTGCTGATAGACCGAGGTTGCCCGCAGGGGGATCATCGCCACGGTGTAGGGATAGGCGCGAGCCGCCGAGCGGCAAGGCGGCTCGACCAGCCGGAAGTAGGAGACGGGCGGGGTGCGCCCGAAGCTGCACGCGGCCAGCACCACGCAGGCCGCCGCCAGCACCACTGCCAGAGCTGAGAGCCTGCGCGCCATCATTTCCCCCTCGGGCCAGCCTCAGGCCGGTAGAGCAGCCGCCAGGGCTCCTCGCGCAGCTCCCGCGAGAGGGCCTGGAGGTTCTCCGAGGCCCCGGTCAGGTTCATCAGGATCTCGTCGCCGTAGCGGCTGCCCACCCGCTCCCAGTTGCCCAGGCTCTGGCTCAGGCGGTCTATCCCCGTCAGGGCGGTGTCGATCTTCTCCAGGTCGCCCTTGAGGGCCGTGACGGCGCCCTTGAGGGGCTCGCGCGTCTCCACCACGACGCTGTCCAAGTCCTTGATCGTCCGGTGGAGGTCCATGGTCACGGCCCGCACGTCGGCGATGAGCGGCTTGAGGGAGGCGAGCGTCTCACCCAGGGCGCGCACGTTCTTCTCCTCGAACACGGGCTTGACCGAGGTCACCAGGGCATCCATGCTCCGGGCCAGGCGCGCCGTGGTGGCCATGAGCTGCTGGAAGCTCTCCGTGGGCACCGAGGGGATGACCCCGCCCGCGGGCAGCGGCTTGCCGGAGCGCTGCTGCATGATGGCCAGGTAGTAGTCGCCGATGAGGCTCAGGCTCGTCACCGTCGCCACGGCGCTGTCCAGCACCGGGGTGCCCTGCCTGACCCCGATGACCGCCTCGACCCTGGTCGGCTCGTTCGGGACCGTGCTCACGCTGATGACCCGGCCCACCGAGACGCCGTTGAGCCGCACCGTTGCCCGGGGCTCCAGGCCGCTCGCGTCGGCGAACTGGACACGGTAGCGCACCAGCCCCTCGAAGAAGGCCCCGCCGCCCAGGACCACCACGACGAAGGCAAAGATGACCACCGCGACCACGATGACGACCCCTGCCTTTATCTCATCTGTGAGGCGGGCCACCGCACCCCCTTAGCCGAAGACGTAGAAGAGCAGCGTGAACAGAAAATCGGTCACGATGATCAGGAAGATGCAATCGACCACCGAGCGGGTGGTCCGCTGGCCCACCTCCTCGGCGCCGGCCGACACGGCCA
>Ga0315282_10015003_pt1 | contig 11479 bp, 7 predicted proteins | sample YL17G07_20_MG_FD_203693 | JGI IMG/M metagenome (GOLD analysis project Ga0315282, IMG submission 203693) | Sediment microbial communities from Yellowstone Lake, YNP, Wyoming, USA - YL17G07_20 | ecosystem: Environmental > Aquatic > Freshwater > Lake > Sediment | place: USA: Wyoming | collected...
CTACGTGGGCGACCACGGCATGGCCATCCTGTCGAAGCGCGAGAACCTGGAGTTTGAAGGCGCCATCGAGAGCGACACGGCCCCGCTGCACGGGCTAGTGGCCGCCATGCTCGAGGCCAGCTACGACCTTCATTGCCTGCGCGACCCCACCCGAGGGGGCCTGGCGACCACGCTCACCGAATTCGCGGCGGCCTCGGGCGTGGGAATCGAACTGATCGAGAGCCAGATCCCGGTGCGGGAGGCGGTCCGGGGCGCCTGCGAGATACTGGGGCTGGACCCGCTGTACGTCGCCAACGAAGGGAAGTTGGTGGCAGTGGTGGCGCCCCAGGCGGCCCAGCGCGTGTTGGACGCCATGCGCGCTCACCCCCTGGGCCGCGACGCTTGCCTCATCGGCGAAGTGGTCGCCGAGCACCCCCGCATGGTCATCATGAAGACCGGGATCGGTGGCTCACGCATCGTTGACACGCTGTTTGGCGAGCAGCTCCCCCGCATCTGCTGATGCTGTTTCGCGGCGCCCGGAAAACGATGGAAAATGTAGCGGCGACCCCGCCAAGCGGGGTCGCCGCTACAACTGCAAGCACTTCAAAAAGTTCCGATTGCATCCGGCCGCCTGCAATTAGAATAGCGAGCATGTCGATTCGCAAAGCATGCATGCTGAGCCTCGCACTGCTGCTGGCTTCGGTTTTGCCGGCGCAGAACCAGAATCCACCCTTCGTGCAGCCGGGCAACGTCGAGATCCAGCGCGACCTGGTCTATTCCAGCGTGGGCAGCCGCGAGCTGCATCTCGATCTGTTTCTGCCCAAGGAGGGCGCCGGCCCGTTCCCCGCGGTTGTTTACATCCACGGCGGAGGCTGGACCGGCGGCAACAAGAGCGCGTTCCAGCGCCAGGCGGCGTATATGGCCACCAAGGGATACGTGGGCGCCTGCATGGAATACCGCCTTTCGGGCGAAGCGCGCTATCCCGCGGCGGTGCATGACTCGAAAGCCGCGGTGCGCTGGCTGCGCGCCAACGCCGCCCGCTACCGCATCGACGCGAAGCGCATCGGCGCAGCCGGGGGCTCGGCCGGCGGACATCTGGTGGCCTTCCTGGGCACCACCGGCGAGAAGAAGGAATTCGAGGGCCAGGGAGGCAATCCGGGCGTTTCCACCCGCGTGCGCGCCGTCGCCGCCTTCAACCCCGTGCTGAACATGACCATGGTGAGGTTGCGCGATCCCGCGGCGTCGGCCAGCGGCGCCCTGGAGAAGTTTCTCGGGGCAAGCTATGCGGAGCGCCCCGACTTGTACGCCGAGGCCAGCCCCATAACGCACGTCAACCGGGATTCGGCCGCGTTCCTCTTTTTCCACGGCACGGCGGACACGACGGTCCCCTACCAGCAGTCGGTGGAGATGATGAAGAAGCTGAAGGAGACCGGGGTCTATGCCGACCTGTTCAGCGCCGAGGACGCCCGGCACGGCTTCTTCAACTCGCCGCCCTGGTACGAGCCAACGCTCAAGAAGATGGAAGAGTTTTTCAACCGGTTTCTGAAGTGAATTAGGCTGTAGGCTGCGGGTTGCGCGGTGCGCCGAGTTTAGCCTGCAGCCCACAGCCTACAGCCCACAGCCCACAGCCTATGACGAAGCCAGCCGAGCAACTTTACTGCGAGCGATTGAACCGCTATGTGACGGCGATGCGGAACGGGATGCCGGACCGGGTCCCGTTGCGTCCGCTGGCGGCCGAAGTCACAGCCAAGTACGCCGGCTACACCTGCCAGGAAGTCACCCACGACTACCGCAAGGCCTTCGAGGCCGTCATCCGCTGCTGCAGCGACTTCGACTGGGACGCGGTGGTGCCCAACATGGTCTACGTCTGGACCGGACTGACCCAGGCGGTCGGCCTCCGCTACTACGGCGTGCCGGGCATCGACGTGGGCCCCGACGTCGGCTTCCAGTACCGCGAGCCTTCCCAACAGGATGCCTTCATGAAGCGGGAGGAGTACGAGGAGCTGATCGAAGACCCGACGCGCTTCCTGTACCAGACCTGGCTGCCGCGCGTGTGCGGCGAGGTGAGCGCCAAGGGCCGGCCCGCCTCGTATCGCAACAACCTCTCCTTCGTCAAAGGCGGCATGGCCATGCTGAGTTACTTCTCGGCATTTGGGCCGCAGGTGGAGCGCATGCGGCGGGAATGCGGCACCGTGTCGGCCATCTGCGGCATGCTGAAAGCGCCGCTCGATATTCTCGCCGACAAGCTGCGCGGCTACGTGGGCCTGGCGTTCGACCTGATGGAAGTGCCCGAGACGGTGCTGCGGGCCTGCCGTGCGTTGATGCCCCACCTGGGGTACATCGCGCTCACCGGCGCCGACCCGCAAAAGACCCTCCCTATCCCCATCTGGATGCACCGCGGCTGCACGCCCTTCGTCAACCGCGCGCATTTCGACACCATTTACTGGCCGACGCTGAGACCCATTCTCGATGCCCTGTGGGCGCGGGGCAACCAGGTGCTGTTCTATGCGGAAGGCAACTGGGACGCGCACCTGGAGCGCTTCGCCGAGCTGCCCGCCGGCAGCATCATTTACCACATCGACCGGGGCGACCCGCAGGCGGCCCACCGGGTGCTGGGCAAGAAGTTCTGCCTCAGCGGCGGCCTGCCGAACGTGTTGCTGGCCATGGGCGCTCCCGATGAGGTGAAGGCCCACTGCCGGAAGCTGATCGAGACCCTCGGCGCCGAAGGCGGCTACATCATGGACGCCAGCGCCATCATGCAGAACGACGCCTCGATCGAAAACCTGAAGGCCATGACGGAGGCCACGCTCGAGTACGGCGTGTACCGGCCGGCGTCATCGCCCTCGCCGGCGGCCGGGGCCCCCGCCGGCGGCAACGGGCCCACGCCTGGGCTGCCGAGTTGGGTGACGGCGCCCGCGGTCCCGCCCGGCGTCTGCCTTTCCTGGGAGGCGAAGGCCAGCGAGTTGCCGCCGATTTCCGGTGATCCGGCGCTGGTGCGGCGCGTCTGGGAAGACATCGAGGGGCTGGCTTACCTTTACATCTGGCATCTGCTGCTGAGCTTCTGATTCCGCAGCCGTGGAGGGCGACCACAAGGGTCGCCCCTACACGGCTTTTAGCGCCGAAGGGTGAACCACAAAGGCGCGAAGAACACGAAGCTCACCAAGGTCTGCTGCGCGAAACTTTGTGCCCTCTGGTCTTTGTGGTTCAATCACGCCCTACCGCGGGCAGGGCGCGGCGGCCAATGCCGGCTGCTTGTCGCGAAGAGCCGGGCAGAGCGACGCCAAAATGATGTCGCCAACTTTGTCGGCTCCCTCGTTGGTGAAGTGGAAAAAGTCGTAGTAATACCGCGAGCTTTTCGGCATTTCGCGCGCCAGATCAACCACCGTGAGGCCTCGGCGGCGGCCCACGCTGCGTGTCACGTCGTTGTATAGTTCCAGCAGCCTCCAGGCCACATGGCCGTTCATGGGCTGGTACATTTCCAGGCCGACAGCGGCCAGGTCGGTGCCGGTGGCCTCGTCCACGGCGTCGCCCACCAGCGCCGGCTGGGTCAGGAGCACCAGCTCGATGCCGGCGGACCGCGCCATGTCGGCCAACCTCTCCAAACGCTCCTGGTACCCGCGGAGGCGCTCGCCTTCACCTTCCACCAGGGCCTGTTCCTGTTCCGGTGACATCATCCTGGTCTGTTGGAAACGCAAGGCCAGGGGCCGCGGCATGGCGCCGAGCACCTCGAAACGCCCGGTCCGCGCATGGCGCACCAGGTTGACGGCCAGCGCGACCACTTCGCTGTGGTCGGCCAGGCTCCCCACCAGGCGGCTCATAGGCGTCTTATCGAACTGCTTGGGGGCGTCGGTGAAAATGTCGTTGGCGCCGGCCAGCAGCAGCGCGAACTTCGGCCGCAGCTTGGAGATGTAGTTCGACATCAGCGCCAGGTGGCCGAAGGTGCTGTGCCCGTCCAGTCCGGCGTTGTTCACCCACACCGAGGGAAACACCGGCTTCAGCTTTGCTTCCAGGCGCGCCGGCCAGGTTTTGTCGTCGGAGAGGAAGAAACACTCGGTGGTGCTCCCGCCGATGGCGATGATGGTGAGCCGGCGGACGAAATCCTGCGGCGGCTCGGGGCCGCGAAGCCCCAGCGAGTTCTTGGTATGGATGATGACTTTGTCGAGCTTCTCCACCTTGTCCAGCCGGCTGTCCTCGATGCGATAGGTCTTGTTGGCCGGCAGGACAATGCGGTTCCCGCGCATGCGAAACCCGAAGGGATTGTGAATGCGCAGGCCGGCTTCCACCAGGGCGAAGGCGACGGCCAGCCCGGCGATGACCAGCAGGTAGTCGGCGGTCTGTGAACGGTGCCCACTCATGCGCGATGCCGGGCTATTCTGTTCGACGGCCGCGGCATCGTCAAGTGCCAGGCTGCAGCCTGAGTTCCGCTTGCAATCTGGCATTGTTTGCTGTACCTACATGGCAGCGCGGCCGGTTCGGGCGCGAGCTTGGCATGCAGACATTACGATCCACTCGATTTCTCGTGGCGGCGCTGGCTTGGCTGGCGGCCTGGCCGTGGCTGGTCCAAGGCGCTGAAGTGCGCGGCACGGTGGCCGACGCGCGGGGCGGCGAGCGCCTGGCGCGCGTCCGTATTCGCCTGCAGCCGACGGCCCCGGCGGCCAGACCGGAAGTGGCCGCTCCTGTCGAGGCCACCACCGGTCCGAACGGCGAGTTCGCTCTGGGCGAGGTGCCGGCGGGCGAATACGAACTGCTGGTCTCCACCGTCGGCTACCGCTTTTTCCACCAGAAACTCACGCTGCAGGCCGGCGACCGCCTGGAGATGGAAATCGCGCTGAGCCCCGAGGCCTTCACCCAGCGCGAGACGGTGGAAGTCACCGAGCGCGTCTTCGAGCCGCTGGTCAGCCTGGCGCCCATCCAGCAGACCCTCAGCCACAGCGAGGTGAAGAACCTGGGCAGCGTGCTGGCCGACGACCCGCTGCGGGCCGTGCAGGCCATGCCCGGCGTGTCGGCGGGCGATGATTTCGAGGCCCGCTTCTCACTGCGCGGCGCCGCCTTCCGCAACGTGGGCATCTACCTGGACGGCCTTCTGCTCCACGCCCCGTTCCACACCGTGCACAGCAGCAGCGGAGCGACCGGCTCGCTTACCATCGTAAACGGCGACCAGGTGGACACGCTGTCGCTGATGACCAGCGGGTTTTCGGCGCGCTACGGCGACCGCACGGCCGGGGCGCTGGTGATCGACTCGCGGGAGGGCGGCCGGGTGCGGCCCACCGCGCGCATTACCGCCAGCGCCTCCAATGCCGGCGCCCTGGCCGAGGGGCCGCTGCCGCCTTCGCGGCGCGGCTCCTGGCTGCTGGCCTTCCGCAAGAGCTACCTGGACTACATCATCCGCCGCACGGCCACCGACGCCTCGCTGGCCTTCGGCTTCCTGGACGGCCAGGCCCACCTGACCTACGACCTGACCCAGAAATGCCAGGTGAGCCTGACCACCTCGTCCGGCGATTCGGGGCTGGACCGCTCGCACTACACCAGGCCGCTGGGCCTGAACGCGGTGATGTGGAGCGATTCGGTCCTGGCGCTGGCCGACCTGGGTGTGCGTTACCTGGAGGGACCGCGCTTCCTGTTGACCGCGCACGTGGCGCGCATGCAGGAAACTTTCCGCGACACGAACTCGGAGAAGGCGCCGCTGGAAAGCGGGCGCTACCGGGAGACGGCGGCGCGCGCCGACGCCACCTGGTACTGGAAACCGGGACAGCCGCTGGAATTCGGCACGGTGCTGCGGCGCCTGAACGACGAAGGAGTGCGCTCGCAGGCGCTGGCCAGCCGCCGCTACAACGAGCTGGAACGCTTTCGCGGAGATGCCTGGACCACCGCCGGCTATTTCCAGCAGGCTCTGGCCTGGCGCGGCCTACGCCTCGGCGCCGGCCTGCGGCTCGATTCCTTTTCCTCCACCGGCGAGATCACGGCCGCCCCGCGCGCTTCCTTGACCGTGCCGCTGCCGGCCCAGCAGTCGCTGCATTTCGGCTGGGGCCAGTACAGCCAGTTCCCCGAGCAGCAGATGCTGAAGGGGGTGGGCGGGAACCGGCGTCTGTCGACCGAGCGCTCCACCCAGCTTCTGGCCGCCTGGGAGTGGCTGGTGCGGGAGCGCACCCGGGTGCGGATCGAGTTCTTCGACCGCGAGGACCGCAACGGCATCTACCGCCCGCTGGGTGACCCGCGGCGGCTCGCCGACGGAAGGATCTTCGCGCCGGCGCGCAATGCGCCCTGGGAGAACAGCCTCTACGGCCATGCCCGGGGCGCCGAGTTCCTGCTGCAGCGCCGCAGCGCCAACCGCCTGACCGGCTGGATCTCCTATTCCTACCAGGTGGGCGGGCTGAAGGACACGCACACCGGTCTGCGCTTCCCTTACGATTGGGATCAGAAGCACACCTTCAATATCTATTCCAGCTATCGCATTCGTCCTTCCGTCAACCTGAGCGGGAGGTTCCTGGCGGGCAGCGGCTATCCGGTTCCGGGCTTTTTGGAGAAGAGCGGGCCGAATTTCTCCTTCGCCAACGCCTACAACCAGAATTTCGCTCTCTCGGTGCAGAGAAACGGGGTGAAGCTGGATCCCTACGAGCGGCTGGACTTGCGGATCAACAAGAGCTTCCACACCAGGCGGCACCGGTTCACGCTCTACGGCGAGGTCGTCAACGTGCTGAACCGCGGCAACCTGCGCTTCAGCGAGCTGGCCTCGTACAATACGCGCACCGGCCTGGCCGATGTGCGCTTCGACCGCATGTTTCCCATCATCCCGTCGGCCGGCCTGGTCGTCGAATTCTGATCCGCACATTCGCTATCTCGGCGGCGGGGTGCGGGCGGCGGCGGTCAGTTCGTAGGCGCTCTGGATCAGCGTCCGCTGGCAGAAGGGCAAATAGGCCAGTGCCGCGACAGCGCCCAGCGCCGGCCAGCGCAGTTTCTGAAACAGCAAAAGCGGCGATGCTGCCCAGACGGCATCCAAAGCCAGCAGCGCGGGGAAAAGGCGCCTGAATCGCACCCCCGCGGCCGGATGATCCAGCCCCACGGCAGCCAGCAGATAGAGGCGCACGGCAATCCCGCACATGGCCAAAATGGCCACCAGCGGGACCGCCACCGCCCCCAGGACCGAGAGAATCCCCTTCTCCAGCGATTCGGCGTGGATGAGCGCGGCACCATATATGCACAGGTAGCCGAGCTGAATCAGCAGGAAAAGACCGCGGGCCAGGCCGCGAGGCAAGCCGAATTCCTCTTCCGGCGGAACCACGGCCGCGGCTGTCCCGCCGCTCAGGTTACGGCGGAGATTCTCGAGATCGACGAGCAAGTCGCGCGTTGACTGGTAGCGCTCCGCGCGCTGCTTGCGCAGGCACTTGTGAATGACCCGCACCAGCTCCGGCGGCAGTTGCGGCGAGGACAGGCTGGGGGCCAGCGGTTCTTCCTTCAGTATGTTGCCGATCGTGGAGAGCGGGCTTCGACCCAGGAATGGATGACGGCCGGCAAGCAACTCGTAGAGCATGATGCCGAACGAGAACACGTCGCTGCGGTGGTCCACCGACTGGGCCTCCAGTTGCTCGGGCGACATGTAATTGAGCGTGCCCACCACAGCGCCGGTGACCGCCGTCGCCGAGGCCAGCGTGCCCGCCTGGGCGCCCGCCGTCGCGCTTTCCAGCGGGCGATGGATTTTGGCCAGGCCAAAGTCGAGGATCTTGACCCGGCCTTCGCCGGAAAGCATCACATTTTCCGGCTTGAGGTCCCGGTGCACGATTCCCGCCTCGTGCGCGCAGGCCAGGCCGTCGGCAATCTTGATGCACACCGAAAGCCACTCGACCATCTCCATCGAGCGCTTGTTCATCACGTCGCGCAGTGTGCTGCCCTCGACGAACTCGTAGACGATAAACAGGCATTCATCCACCTGCTCAAAATCGTGGACGGTGGCGATGACCGGATGGTTGAGCGCCGAGGCGGCCCGGGCCTCGTTCGCCAGGCGCCGCCGCAACGAGGCGTCGGCCGCCAGTTCGGGCAGCAGCATCTTCAGGGCCACCGTGCGGTTCAGTCGAGTATCGACCGCGCGGTAGACCACCCCCATGCCGCCCTGGCCGAGCTTCTGTTCGATCCGGTAATGCGAAATGGTTTTGCCAACCATGGGACGCCTATCCGCAGATTAGCCGAAAGATTCCAATCTGCGCAATCTGCGCGATCTGCGGATCAGTCCCTCTCCCATCCCATCAAGCGGAACCCGCCGGCCTCGCGGCCCAGGTACACCTTCACCCATCGTTCCTCGAACTCAGGCTCAGCGCGTCGGGCGGCGATGGCCAGTGTGAACACGGCCTTCGCATCGGCGGCCGGCCCGGCCCACTTCATCAATTCATCGAGCGGAATACTGTTGCCGCGGAAACTGCGCGGCCGGCCAAGATAGCCCGCCTCTCCGAGCCGGCTGAACGTGTGTACATAATAAGTGCCGGCAGGCGCGGCGAACCCGTGCTTGAGAGCCAGATCATCAAACAGTAGCACCTGCTCGCCGCCGACGGTTTTTCCAAGCCGGAAGCCATCCAGCGGGCTGCTGACGGAAAAACCATACCAGCCTACCTTGCGCTGGCGCTCCAGAAGCGTGCGCACCAGGTACTCCTCGGCCTGGCGATCGCTCAACTGGCCCTCGCGCACCGCGGCCCGGACCTGCTCCTCGGTGAACGACATCACCAGCTTCGCCGCCCAGAAGGCGTCGGCGTTGTCCATGTAATCGAAGGCCACCAGGGGCAGGACCGGCTTCCAGAGATGCGGTGTGAACATCTCGCTTTCGAAACGGCCCACGGACGGGAACTTCACGCCGGCCGGATGCTCGCGCCAGCGCGGCTGGTAAATACCCAGTGTGAGAAACGGCTTGCCCATTTCGCGGGTATCCCAAACGTAGGAGAAACCCATGCGAGCCGTTTTCGGGAAAAAAGAAGCGCTGCCCAGCGCCGAGCCGAAATCGAGCAGGTAATGACGCAGAAACTTGCGGCCATCCTGCTCGACATAAGTGTCCATGGTATTGCCGGGCCGGATGTCGTAATGGTTCAGCCAAGCCGATAACAACCGCAGGCCGCGCAGTTCCCGCCGGTTCTGGTGGGGGATGAGGTCATTGGGGTCGTCCCGGCTCGTGCCGTGGAAGCGAAAGCCGCCCTTGACGCGGCCGGGCAGCAGCAGGCTGGCAACGGCGCGGTAGCGTCCGTCCGGCGCGCGGGCCGAGCCTTTCAGCACCTCTTCGACGTCCGCGCGGGTCATCTGCCGCTGCCGCCCGTTCTTGTCCCAGATTGTGGCCTTGGGGTCGATTTCGATTTGCTCGGGCCGGACGTAGATGATCCATTCCTGCGGGACGTGGAAGCCCAAAGCGTGGAAGAAGCGCGCGGCGATGACCTCGGAGGCCGTGGTCAGCTCCGGGTATTCGGCCGAATCGAACTTGATGAAATAGACATTGCCGGCCGAGTCGCGCGTCCGTCCAAAGCCCAGCGACGTGCCTGCGGTCTTGCCTTCCAGCACCGCCAGGCGGCCGGACAGATCGGGGCCGCTGTGCTGATTGGCGCCGCGGGCCACTTGCTCCGCCGTCATGGGATGCAGGTGATGGCGGTTGGTGTACCAGGTGGAATCGGGCACTTCCTCCCAGGCGTTCACGTTCCAGGCCGGCTGTTTCGCGCCCAGCCTTCCGACGAAGCTGCGCGGCGCCTGCCCGAAAGTGGCGTAAAAGAAGTCGTAGTGCAGGGTGTCGAACTTCCGGGCGGGCTCGGGAATGGACGCCGTGTCGTTGTCCACCCACAGCGCCGGCCGGGGACCGGCTTCCCCGCCCGGCGCTTCTGCCGCCACACTCAACGCGGAAAGCAAAAGGCAGAAGGCGGAAAGCAGAAGGCGGAAGGCAGAAAGCAGTGGCTTCGGCGATTTGGCTGCCTTCTGCCTTCCGCCTTCCGCCTTCGCTGGCAGGAATGCGCTTCTGCGAGACAACATCAGAATGTACCTCCCAGCGAGAAGTAGATCCGGGTGCCCTCGTTGCTGCGGCCCAGGAGGATCTTGAAAGGAGTACCTGCCTGGTTGAGGAATCGCAGGCCGCCGCCGTAGCCCGTCCGCAGGCCGCTCCAACTGAAATCGCCGGGCTGCCGCGCCACCTGGCCCTGGTCCACGAACAGCACCATATCCGCGTAGGCGTTGAGGTTGTAACGGTACTCGGCGGACATCATGACGCCGCTGGTGTCATAGAAGCGGAACTCCCGGAAGCCGCGCAGCGTGCTGCTGCCGCCCAGGATCACCTGCTCAAAGAAGGGCACGGAGCTTCCGCCCCGCGCCTGGTTGGTAATTCCCAAGAAGTGAAGCGCCAGCACGCGGTTGCGGCTGGCCAGCGGGACGTACCGCTCGGCCTCCACTTGATAACGCCAGAAGCCGTAGTCGCCGGAGTCCCCGCTCTGTTGCCAGGCGGCCGCCAGCCGGTGGTATCCGCCGGAACGCGGCCGCCCCGGAACGTCTCGCGTGTCGTGCACCAGGCTGGCCTCGCCCAGCCACATGCGTGCGCCATTGCGAAGACCCGGAATCTGGTTTCGCGCGAACCGCGCCGTGATGACGGGGAACCGCGCATCCTTGCCGTCGAACACGCTCGTGCTGCGATAGCCGAAATTAGTGGTGAGACGCACGCGTTTCGACAACTGGAAGCGCGGGCCGAACGTGAACTGGCGCGACTGCAGCATGTAGCTGGTCCTGTCGCCGGCGCGCGAGTTGTTCCCCAGTCCGAAAAAGTCGTCCTGGCTGCGCACCCGGTAGTGCGCGTTGGCGTCGAAAAAAACACGCTGGCCGGAGTCCACGGGAAGGCTCAGATCAATGCCGTAATCCTGATACAAGAGCGTGGAGGCACGCAGCGGGATGCCGATCCGGCCGCCGCGCCGCAGGAAATCGTTTCGGTAGTATTCCACGCCGAAAGCAAAGCCGGTGCCGATGCCCAGGCCGCCGAACAGCGGCTTGAAACCCCGGCCGTGTTCCGTCACATAGTACTGCGCCTTGTCCAGAAGATGGTTCCGGTCAACCGCAATGAATCCTTTCTCCATCGCGTGGCCGAACGCCAGAAACGGCATTAGCGGCGCCTGCCAGGCCCGGAAGCTGTGCTCGGTCTGTTTCGCGCGCTCGGCCGCTTCGATGTCGATGATCCGTTCGGTAGGCTGTGATGAAAGGGGAGTCGATTGTGCAAGCAGGGCCGACGCAGCCAACAAGACCGCGATCACTATCGCGGCAAGACGAGGAACCGGAGGACCCATAGTGCACCTCACGCCCATGAAATCGCCCGGAACACCCTTGGTTTGCAGGAAAGCCGGCCGAATTATACACCACTAAGTCAAGCTATGAGACCAAAGCATTGTCCAACAGGAAATGAGCCTGAAGCGTAAACAGTTTCCAACAGGAATGAGCCTGAAATGGCGGGTAAGGGGGCATTCTGCGGCGGATGCAAATCCAAATGCAGAACGTCGAAGCGTTGCCC
>Ga0315282_10015004_pt1 | contig 11479 bp, 3 predicted proteins | sample YL17G07_20_MG_FD_203693 | JGI IMG/M metagenome (GOLD analysis project Ga0315282, IMG submission 203693) | Sediment microbial communities from Yellowstone Lake, YNP, Wyoming, USA - YL17G07_20 | ecosystem: Environmental > Aquatic > Freshwater > Lake > Sediment | place: USA: Wyoming | collected...
CGTGGCGTCGGCGTCGCCTTTGGAGTCACCTTCGGCGTCGGGGTTGGCACGCCGGGTTTGGGGCGAATGATCTTTGGCGTGGGCGTGACTCTTGGCGCACCGGGTTTGACCTCGCCCGTGACCGGCTTCGGTTGGATTTTCAAATCGGGCTTGGGGAGAGTTGGTGGCGGAGGCAGCGGCGCAAAGGTCTTGCCCGGTTTTTCGACCGGTTTCGCCAGAACCGGCGAGGCAGGCAATTGGAGTTTCACCGGCGCCGGGATCTTGACCGGCTCTCCAGGCTTTTTGGCCACCACCTGCGTTTCCACCTTTCTTCGCTCGGCGCGGAAGTTTCGCATCACGTCTTCCGTCTTGGCGATTTCCTTGCGTCGTTCCTCGCTCAGGGGCTGGAAACGCACAGGGCCTCGCTTATTCCGGGCGATCTCGGTCAAGGGCTGGGCGAGGACGCGGTTCTGGGCCTTGGCCGCGCCGACGCGCGCGACAAGCCGCCTCTGCGCTTCGAACGTATCCGGCGGTCGGGCGTCAATGTGCTCGGCGCGATAGCGATACTGGGTCATTGTCCGGCTTTCCCAGTCGCGATCTTCCTGCATCCGCCGCCAACGGAAGTCGGCATACATGGGATCGGAGACATGGTAGCGCGTCGGACTTGCGAACCAGGGATGGATGCCCATGTCCGCGTATTGTTCGCTGTAGTAGTCTCCGAAGTAATAGTGGTGGTAGTCGGGCCGGACGAAGAAGTTCTCGGTCATGACCGTGACATCAATGACAAGGGAGGGCGTGTAGGAGAAAGCTCGTTCTCGATAGACCGGCCGCTCGAAGTAAACGGGAGCGAACACCACTCCGCGCTGGCGCAGCTGGTGATCCCAGTAGCCACCCACAAAGACCCAGCCCAGGGGAGTGGGCTGATAGTGGGCGGGGATCCACATCCAGTCGGGATTCACCCGGATCCAATAGCCGGGTCGCAAGGCATACCGACCCTCGAACGGAATCCAGCAACCCGGTTCCCAGATATACTCGGGGGAGGGGGGCGGCGTGGGGGGACCGATTTCGACCAGCTCCGGCGGCGGTTCGGGCAGATACTCGACGCCGCCTTCTTCTACACTCGCCCAAAAGCCCGGGACCCATTGAACGCCCCAGGCGGTCTCGGCCCAATAGCCGGGCACCCATTGGCGGCCGGGTGGCACGGCGCGCCAGATCCCGCTCACCCAGATGTAATCATCTCGGTCGTCGTCCCAACAATAGTAGCCCGGAATCCATGCGATGTTCTCTCCTTCGGGTCTCAGGTCGGGTGGAATCTCGGCAATGGGCGGTGGCGGCGGCACGGTGACCCCGATGCAGGGACTTGGGTCGTAAGCGACGACGCTGGCAAACGCCTCATGAATCGGTCCGCGGCATTGCACCTGGAAGCCCACCGAAACCGCGGCCCCCACCTCCAAGCCCACCGAAACCTCGCCCCGGTCGCGCTCACGGAGAGAGCGCCGCGCGCCCCCTGCCGTTGTGACCAGGGCGTTTTCGACCACCAGAATCCCGAAGCACAGCGCAACAACCTTTGTCCACGAACGATACGCTCTCATGTTTCCCCTCCCGCTTTCGCTTTATTGTGAACGGTTCTTCTGCGGCGTTTTCTGATGGAAGAGAGGATGAAACAACCCGGCGGAGCGAGTCAATGTCAAACAATGGACAACCGACAATGCAAGCCGGACGACCGAGGACGACGGACGGTGCAAAACGGATGACCGACAATGAAAAACGGACGACCGACAACGGACAACCGACGATGATGAAGCTCGTTTCATTTAATTTGGATTTCGTATCTTAGCGAGCCGGCGAGCGAGACAATTTTCCAGCCGGACGAGGTCTTGGCTGTGGTCGCGGAGCCAAGGTCTTTTCCGTCCATGTCAAAGGCGCGAACGGAAAGGCGGTTGGCTTTGGCCACGCGCGCGATTTCGGTTCGGACGTCGTTTGCCCCGAAGCTCTTTTTCGGCGAACTAATGGTGATTCCTTCAACGCCCTCGACCGCAATCAGCGAAAGGCCGTTGCCTTCTTTGTTTCGCCGGACCGCGAGACTGCCCGACGTGGCGACGCCATCAACCGTTTGTGGCGAACCGCGGCCATCCACAAAAACGTATTCGGGCGAGCTGACGCGATCGTAACGCTTGCCGTCGGAGGCGAGTTCGGAACTTTCGAGGAAGCCGTCCGCGCCGACCGCCAGCCATCCGTAGGGCGGCAGGACGTGGGTTGTTCCCTGGTGCGTGACTTTCCACGGCTCCGCGGCGTTGCCGTTGATCCAAATCTCCAGCGAGTTGGGATAGCGAATGGAGAGGCGCGATTCTTTCCACCGGCCGCTGAGAAACGCCTCCGACGTGCTCAATGTCCCGGTCGTGGTGCCGTAACGAATCTCCTTCGGTTTCTCCATCACGTAGCGGCTTTGCAATTGCTGAAGCATGTAATAGGACCGACATGTCTGACGGGTCCCATGTGCTTCTTCAACCAACCAGCCGATGTGGCCATAGGCGATCGTGGCGGCGATGAACTGGTCAATGCTCGCGACGATGGTCTCGGGTTTGTTCCAGCCCGTTTTTCCCTCGAAGAATCGCGCGGTCCACGGAACGCCGATGTCCACGCTCAACGGGTGCATTTTGAGAAGATCGAAGTGCGGCAGATACGGATACTCCCACAGGTGCAACTGACTATAGGTGAGGCCATAGTTGCCCGCGCAGAGGCCGGCATAGAGCCACTGGTGGTTGCCTTCGGACCAGCAATGGCAGTCGTAGACGTCCTGGTCGTGCAACAGCAGTTCGCCGTAGGCATAGAACGTCGCGGCGAACGTTCCGGCGCCGGGAACCCGCGCGTCGAAATCGCAGCGATCCCAGGGCGAAACCGAGGTGTGAACGTCGGTATAGGCGGCGTTGGTGCCGAATTTCTTCTGGATGAGCGGGGCGAGTTGGCGATCCATCTCGACGGCGAACAGCGCCTTGGGCGAATAGCAGCGCGGCCAGGCCGTGACGAGATCGCCGTTCGAGCGGCGCATCACCCTGTCCACGTCCCAGTATTCGTTGACCGGCGCGTAGTCGGTGTAATTGGTGTAGAGGCCCGAATGCCAGCCGAGCGAGCGCTGCGCCTTGACGTATTGCTTCAATGCCTCGTCGCCGCCCTTGCCGGGTGCGGCTTTCGAGCGGAAGGTGAAGCTCTCGCCGCCGTCGCGCCAGGTGATCTCGTGATTGCACTGCGTAAGCATCTCGATTCCATGGGCGCGCAACTTCTTCGAGCGTTCGATCTCTTTCTCGTAGTTCTGCGGTCCCCAGCTTTCCTGCCAGAGGCGCGTCCCGGCTTCTTTGCCGCGCTTGGCCGGAGGATTGGGAATGGTTGGGAGAGTCTCCTCGAAGGTCGGGGAGAAAGTGACAAAGACTCGCTCAAACATGTCGTTGCGCTTGCCGTCGGTTTTGGGCAAGTAGCGCACGCCGCCGTTCAAGCGAACTCTGTCGCCCTCGATCTTGTCTTCGGCATACGGGAGCGAGCCGTTCGAGCGATACCAGTCCATCCACACCGAGGCGAAGAAAGGCTTGGCCCCGCGCGACATCAAGACATGGAGATGATGGCCGCCGTAATTGAGGTAAGGGAGAAGAAGGAGTTCAGGCTTTTGCACACGCACGATGCGACCGTAGGAGAGTTCGGTCGCGAATCCACCGCGACAGATGTAGTCCACGACGAGGCTTTTTTGCCAGAGGCGCATGTCCGACTCGACGTTGACTTTCTCTCCGCCGAGTGATCCCTGCCAGATCGCGTGCAGCACGCCGTTGTTGGCCGTGATCTGAGGCAGACGAGAATCCTGGAGCTCCCGGGAAAAAATCGGTTCCGCGCCGACCAACGCCTGGGCAACCGTGATGCCATTGAGTCTTACGGTTACAGGTCCCCAGGAAGAGGTGGTCGGACGAACCTCATATTCGAGGCGCGTGTCCGAACCGACATAGCTGAAACGATAAGGTCTCTTGGCGCTCGACGGAGAGAGGCTTGTCTTGAATTTCGAAACGAGGTTTTCGGGGAGAATTGTCGCCTCGCGCGTAGGGAAGGGGAGACGCCCCGGGCCGCGATTGGCGCCGACGTCCTGGCCGGGAAAGGGATCAATGCCTCGTTTGGGCCGCGGCTCAAATGAGAGCGGCTTGAGCGACTCTTCGAAGAAACAGAGATCTTCGAAGTAGAGTTCGCGGTTGTCCTTGTTCGCGCAGCCGCCGATGCGGATTCCGGCAAATTGCAGCGGCGTTTTGGCGAGAAACTCCTTGGGGATGACTTTGTGAACCAGCCACCATTCCTTCCAGCCCACGGTGGCGATGTTGAGCGGGTGGGTCTTGCCCTCGGCGTCACCGAGCAGCAAACTCACGGCGACGCGCGGGGTGGTCGGATCGGGAGTCCACGACCAATTGTTGCCGTAGATCCAAATGGTGGTCGCGGAAATGGGGCCCGGAATGGGGATGGGTTTGGGAGGCCGCAGAACCAGCGCGCTTTTCTCGGAAATGCCATGATACATCAATCGCGCGACGGGCGACTCCCACACGCGCTGTTTCTGCGAACAGCTCAATTCACCCTCCGCGCCGGCGAGACATTCGAGCGTCCAGCCCTCGAGCGAATCGAAACGGACGAGCGGCGTTCGGGGCGGCTGGCGATTGGCCCACACTATCTCGTAGGGCCGTTCGCCCGGTTTCTCGTCGGTGGGGAGCGGCTTTGCGGGAACAATCGTCGGCGATGTCTCCGCAGCGAAAAGACGCAGCGAGAACAGAATAACACCGGCGCTGATGGCGGCACGCATCGTTTTGGCAATCACGGCAAATCGCAGCATGGCTTTCCACCTCGCAATGACGGTTGCCGAAGAATTGTCTATCGGGGGCCGAATCGTCAAGAGGCGAATGGGTGGCGCGCGGGCGAGTCAGAGTTTCGTTGACACATTGCAGACATTCGTGCGAACGAAGCGCCGGAGCGGGACTTCCAGAGCACCGGCGAGGCCGCCGGCGTTCCATTCTGATGGGAGACATAGTCATGAAATCGAGATGGATGCTTGTCGCTGCATGGATACTGGCTTTTTGCTCGAGCAGGGTTTTCGGGGAGGAGCTTCAGGCGCAATTTGCCGCGGCGCCGGCCGAGTTCTCACCGGTGCCGATCTGGTGGTGGAGCGGCGACCGAATCGAACGCGGGCGGCTGAAGTATGAGCTGGAGCGGATTGCCGCCGGCGGGATCCATAACGCGATCATTCTGAATCTCGCGCCGTCGGGGCCGCTTTACGGCAGCGCGGGCGATGAGCCGCCGTTTCTCTCGGAGGAGTGGTGGGACCTGTTCGGTTACGCGGTGCAGGAAGGCAAACGGGTCGGCGTGAGGATCTGGTTCTACGATCAGTTGGGGTTTTCGGGCGCGGGGCTCCAGGCGCGAGTGGTGCGCGACCACCCCGAGTTTCGCGGGATCGAGCTGCGGCGCGAAGTGCGTGACGTGGCCGGTCCGGCCGAGGTCGAGCTTCGCACGCCCGCCGGAGGGACCGCGCTGGCCGCCTTCGTTGCCGCGATTGTCGAGGAGCCATCGTCGGAAGGGCCTTCCTGGATCTGGGATCGAGCGGCGGGGCAGCAGGTGACGAAGCGTTACTTTCGCCGCACGTTCGATCTGGCGGCGGCGCCTGCTCGCGCGCAGCTCAGTATCACTTGTGATAACGGCTACGTCCTTGATGTCAATGGCGCGAAAATCGGCGAAGAACACCTCTACGAACGCGAGGGATGGAGCCGCGCCGAGCAGTTCGACGTTGCGCGCCACCTCCGCGTTGGGAAAAACGTCATCGCGGTGGAGGGCGAAAACCTCGGTGGCGAGGCAGGCCTGCTCCTGGAGCTGGTTCCCGGCGACCGTTCTCCAAAAGATTCCAAGAAGGACGCGAGCAAGCCGAAGGAACCACGGATCGTGAGCGACGGCCAGTTTCGGATGAGTGTGCAGGCGCCGGCGAATTGGACTGCGCCCGACTTCGATGACGGCGCCTGGAAGCCCGCCGACGTGCTTGGCGCCCCGCCCATGGCGCCGTGGGGACACATCGCGGGGATGGCGTCTGGGGCGGATTCTTCGCTGGGACGGAAAATCAAGAATGTCCGAAACGTCACGAGCGAAATCGCGGACGGCCGGGTTCGCGCGAAAGTGGCGGCGGGCCGCCATCGCGTTCAGCTCTTCTACACGGTTCCCGGCGGATTCGACTATCACAATCCCGCCGCATGCGCCGCTTTGATGAGCGTGGTCCACGGCGAGATGGAAAAGCGATTCGGCGGCGAATTGGGCAAAGAAATCGTGGGATCGTTTCAGGATGAGTTTCCGAAGATGCCGCGCTACTCGCGTCGTTTCGCCGAAGAGTTCCGCCGTCGCAACGGCTACGACCTGCTGGAGCGACTGCCCGCGCTTTACGACGACGTGAGCGACGGGTTCGGCGACGCCAAGGGGCCGACGATCGCTCAAATCCGCTGCGATGCCAACCGCGTGGCCGCCCAGCTGTGCGAAGAGGCGTTTTTCATTCCGCTCCACCAGTGGCACGAAAAGCACGGCCTGCTTTGCGGCTACGACCAGACCGTCCGCAACGCCGATCCGGTCGGCGGCGAAAGCTACTATGTGGATTATTTCCGCACGATGCGACATTACTCCGTGCCGGGAAACGATCAGAGTGGCAGCGCCAAACCCCACCAGTCCATCGCCGATCTTTATGAGCGCCCGCGTGTGTGGCTCGAAGGGTTTCATTCGAGCGGATGGGGCCAGACCCTCGAAGAGATCGCGACGCTCCTGCGACCGTGGCTCGCCGAGGGAAGTACGCTCTATGATCCGCACGCGATCTACTACTCGACGCACGGATCGTTCTGGGAATGGGCGCCTCCGGACAATGGGTGGCGCCAGCCCTATTTCGTTCACTACCCGATGATGGCACGCTACGTGTCGCGCCTGTGTTACATGCTCACGCGCGGGCGACACGTCGTGGACGTCGCGTTGCTCCACCCGGCGAGCACGGTTCATGCTTATAGCGGGTTTGGGTCGGCCCTGCCGGCGGCTCAGCGGGCGAGCGAGGCCTACTGGGCGGTCCAGGAATCGTTTCGCAAGGAACGGATGGACTACATCATCGCCGACGAGGATTCGATCCAACGCGCAACGATCAAGGACGGGGCGTTGGCCGTGGGCGCAGTGCAATTGCGCGTGGTGGTGCTTCCGGCGGCGCGTGTGCTCGAAGGCAAAACGCTGGCGAAGTTGGCCGAGTTTGCGGGCTCTGGTGGGACGGTCATTATTGCCGGCGAGCCGCCCGCGCAGCCTGCCGACCGAACGATCGCACCGGAGGAATTCTCCGGCGCGGCCAAATCCCTCCAGTCGCGGGCGGTCAGCCTCGAGGACCCGGCCCAGACCGCCGAAGCCGTGCTCAAGAAAGTCCCGCGCGATCTGGCCGAACGCCTGCCGTTCCTCCATCGGCGCGTCGGCGACCGCGATTTCTATTTTGCTCTCTCCGACGACAGCACCGCCCCCAACTGGGACGCCGAGTTCGCGATCAACCGCCGTGAGTTATGGAAGAGCACGGCGGCGAAAGGTGGGCGGATGTCGTTCCACGTCGCGGCCAATGGCGTGCCGGAACGCTGGGACGCGGTCGGTGGCAAGGTGATTCCGGTTTACAATTATCGTCGCGCCGAGGGCCGCACGTGCGTGGAAGTTGAGCTCGGCGACTCTCCGGCGCCGCTGATCGCCATTCGCCCGGCCAAGACCGATGAACCGATCGCGATCGAGTCCGACCTTCAGATTCTCGATTGGCAGCGAAAGAGCGGCGATGCGGAAGGCGTTGCGATTCGCGGCTTGGAGCGGCTCGATTTTACCACCACAACCGTTCCGTCCGAACATCGCGTCCGTGTCGAGTTCAGCGACGCGACCTTCGAGGGCTCACAACGGGCTTCGCCGCCTCAGCGCATTGACGTGACGGGGCCGTTTGCCTCGCGGCTGGCACCCACGTGCGACAACCTTTATGGCGATTTTGCCTGGCCGCCGTCGCCCGGGCCGATCCCCGTCGAGGTGCGCAGTTTCCGCTATCACCTGGAGCAAAAGGGCGAGCCGGCCGCACAACTCGCATCGCCGGACCTCGACGACAGCCGCTGGGAGGCGGTCATCGCATCGTTTGGTCCGCGTGCGGAGTGGGCGGGCCTCATGGCGGCGGACAAGAAGCAGCGCTTCGAAACGATCGCCGGTCCGCAAGCCCTTGCGGGAGCATCGAAGCCGCTGGTCTATTCGCTTCGATTGGGGATCAACGAGGATCCGATCTATCCCTCGGCTTTGGGAGGGAAAGGCCGGATTCCCGAAGAATTCATAGAGCTGGGGCCGGCGAAGGCAGGCGACGTGTATTTCGTGCGCACCAACGTGACCGTGCCGAACGGCGCGGCTCCGCTGGCGGCGACGCTGCGGATCGGCGGCGAGGCGCGGAAACGCGCGTTTCTCAACGGCGAAGAAGTCAAGTTCGGCGGCAACGATGGCGCGCGGACGCTGGTGGCCAAGGTGACGTTGCGACCCGGAACGAATCGCCTGGAGCTGTTGGCCGCGCGAGTCACCGACGGGAGGCTTCGGCTCTTCTATCAGTTCCTCCCGGCCGAAGGGGTGCCGCCCGACCCGCAATGGATTTGGAGCGCGACGCCGAGCAAATCCGGAAAGGTGCGATTCGCGAAGGCCGTCGCAGTTCCCGGCGAGATCGAATCGGCGGCGATGGTCGTCGCGCTGGGCGAGGCCCATCAGATCCGCATCAACGGAAAACTGGTGGCCGACCAGGGAGACTTCGAACCGTACTTCATGAGCCGCGCCGAACGTTATCCGGTCACGGCCTTCCTGCATCAGGGAGAGAACCGGATCGAGATCGAGGCGCACGATCCCGGCCATCCCGTCGGCTTGCTGCTGGATGGTTTGATCCAACTGAAAGACAAGAAGGAGATCGTGTTCGTTTCCGATGCTTCGTTTGTCGTGACGGCGGTGGGCGAGGATCGAGCGACCAGTGCTCCGGCGCGCATCCTCGCCGGTCCGTCGCAGGGCTACATGGGCGAGACGGCCGCGTTGCTTCTGCGGCCGCGGCCGCACCCCCTGCCCGAAGCGGGATGGCTTCTCAACCAGCCGCCGCCCCCCGCGCCGTTCAATCAGTTGGTGTTCTCGGTCGGCGAAGGCGAGCCGCCGGTCGGCTGGTATCGGTTTCTGGTCCCGCCCGGCGCGACCTTGCTCGCGCTCAATACGCCGGGCCAGGCCGAACTCTACGTGAACGGTGAGGCGGTGGCTTTGGAGCGGCGCGGCGCGACGCAGACCGCGCGCCTGCCGCAAGCCGATGCTCCGCGGCGCGTGGCTGCCCTGCGGATCAAGTCGGTCAGGGGCTTTGTCGAAGGGGCGGCGATCACCGCGCCGATCACGTTCGAGCTGGGCCCCGGCCAGATTCCGCTGGGTTCGTGGGACGAGATCGGCTTGCCGCACTATTGCGGCGGCGTTTGTTACACGGCCGAGGTGACGCTGCCCGAAAGCCCGTCGTCGCGACGGATCCTCGATCTGGGGCGGGTCCGTGGCAGCGCCGACGTGAAGGTCAACGGCAAGGAGTGCGGCGTGTGCCTGTGGCATCCCTATCGTTTCGACATCACCGACGCGGCAAAGGTCGGCAAGAACCAGGTCGAGATTCGGGTGTTCAACACGCTGGGTCCGCATTTCGGTGTGGGCCATCCCAGCGCACATGTTTACGAGGGGCAGACGCGCTCGGGGTTGTTTGGCCCGGTTTCGATCAACGCGGTGAAGGTCGTGGAGATGAGTCTGAAGAAGATTCGCTGATCGCTTCGTGATGATTGAGACCAAGGGCATGCTCAAGGCTCGATTTCGTCAGTGCTTCGGCTGCGAACCGACGGTGGTCGTGCGCGCGCCCGGCCGCGTCAATCTGATCGGCGAGCATACCGACTACAACGGCCTGCCGGTGCTGCCCTTCGCCCTCGTGCAATCCCACCGGCTTGCGATTGCCGCGAACGACAAACCGCTGATCGAACTCGAAAACGACGATCCGCGCTATCCTGCGAAGAGAATTGTGCCCGAACAGCTGAGCGCGTTTTCGCGGGCGGGGGAGTGGGACAATTATCTGCGCGCCGCGCTGCTGGGGTTGATGGATGCCGGTCTGCTCGATCGCGGTCGGTTGGCACGGGGGATGCGCATCCTGGTGACGAGCGATCTTCCCTCGGGCGTCGGGCTGAGTTCGTCGTCGGCGCTGGTGGTCGGATTTGCCCTGGCGGCACTCCAGCTTCATCAGATGGAGTTTGATCGGTCGTATTTGGCCGACGTTCTTGCCGAAGCCGAGCATTATGTCGGGACGCGCGGCGGCGGCATGGACCAGACCGTTTGCCTGCTGGGGCGTGAGGGCCATGTGCTGCGGATCAACTTCTTTCCACTCGAAGTCGAAGCGGTCCCGTGTTGGACAGGTTGCCAACCTGTCCCACTCGAAATCTTCCTGTCCGACAGCGGCGTGAGGATCGAGAAGTCGGGCGCGGGGCTGGCGCTCTACAACCGCCGTCCGCTCGAGTGCCGGCTGGCGCTGGCGGTGTTCAAGTCGCGGGCGCGCCGGAATGATCAAGTGGCGCTGACCGCCGTGCGCTACTGGGGCGATCTGGCCAAGCCGCCGATCGCTCTCAGCCACGAAGCGGTTCTGGCAATGATTCGTTCCGCGCTGGGCCAAACGGCTTACTCGATCGTGGACCTTTGTCGGGAGATTGAAATGAGCGAAAGCAGTCTGTCCGAAACCTATTTTCAGTCCGGTGCCGGAGAACGGCTCTGGCAGGAGGCCGGCTCCGTTGGCCTGAAGTTGAGGCAGCGCGCCGAGCATGTCATGGCCGAAGGACGGCGCGTTGACGAGGCGGTGGAGGCGCTGCGAAACAGCGATTGGCCGCAGTTGGCCGAGCGGATCGCCGCGTCGCATGTTTCGTGCCGCGACCTCTACGAGATCAGCTGTCCCGAACTCGAACGATTGGTGGCGCTGGGGAAGGAGGCGGGCGCGCTGGCGTCGCGGCTGACGGGCGCGGGGTTCGGCGGCTGCGTGCTGCACTTGGTCCGTCGCCAAGACGTTGAGCGTTTCCAGAAACTGATGAAGCCGCAGCTGGGCGAATCGCAGAAGCTGTATCGCGTCGCGCCGTCGGCGGGAGCCGAGGTGCTGTGAGAGACGATTTTGGCGACTCTGGATAAACCTCCGTGCCGCTCAGCGGGAAGACTGTGAAGGGGGGTGCGGAAGGGGTTGTGGCGTGCGTTGCTAGTGGTTCTTCAAGTCGAGAATGATGGATTGACGAAGCCAGCCGCTCCCGGGTTTCTGCGAACCCCGAAGGGGTGGCCGCAAGTAGCCGGGGGTGATGGCGGCGCCCCGCGTCGCCGAACCCCCGGAAACGTCTCCGCGCGCTCAAGCCCCGAACGGGGCGGCCGAGCCGTGGTCGGCCGGTCTTGGCTGTGCCTCTGTCGC
>Ga0315282_10015005_pt1 | contig 11479 bp, 7 predicted proteins | sample YL17G07_20_MG_FD_203693 | JGI IMG/M metagenome (GOLD analysis project Ga0315282, IMG submission 203693) | Sediment microbial communities from Yellowstone Lake, YNP, Wyoming, USA - YL17G07_20 | ecosystem: Environmental > Aquatic > Freshwater > Lake > Sediment | place: USA: Wyoming | collected...
GAAGTTGCCGGTACCGAACTGCAACTGCCCCGACTGGTTGTAGTAGGCCAACGAGGTGTCGTAGCTCGCGCCCCCGGACAGCGTCGGCCCGATCACGGTGTAGAGCGAGATCCTGTCCTGGATGCCGGCTGTGCGCACCGTCGCGCCGGTGGTGTCAGGGCTGAAGCCGCCGTCATCGGACCTGTCGTGGCGGAGCTGAAGCGCGTTGTTGCCGGCCGGCACGTCTGCGGCCGAGTTGACGGTGAACAGCCATCGGTCGCCGCTCTCAAGCCTGTCCCCGATGCCGCCAAGTTGGACCGTGGTGGCCAGCCCGCTCTCGAGGCTCGAGAACCACGCGATGCCGGCGCTCGAGATGTCGTTCTTCGTGGTCGTGATGCGCTTGGAGTCGAGCAGCAGGCCGTTGGCCGAGTACTTCCGCGCGGCCACCGTCACAGAGCTCGATGAGGTATCGAGCAGCGAGCCGCCGTCAACGTCGATGATCTCGAGCTCGTAGTAGCCGCTCTGGCCGGCCGTGAGCGCGCCAGGCGTTGAGATCGAGAACCCGACGCGCGCGCCCGGGGTCCCGTAGTAGTGGTCGACAACCGCGACCTGATCGACAGCGTGCCCCGGAGGCATGACGCCGATCCGGAAGTCGCGATTCGCGTTCCCGAGGGCTCCGTTGGGGAGCTTGGTGAACTCCAGGCCGGTGAAGTTGGTGAAGTCGGCTTGGTTGAGGGGGCCGACGCCCTTGGCCAGGTTGAACTCGACCGTCCCCAACGTCGGGATGCTCGTGGTTTCGCCCAGCCGGAAGACGCCCGAACTGAACTGCAGGCCGCCGTCGGCGGAGAAGTACGCGAGGTTGGTGGCGAGGCTGGCTCCACCCGTCAGAGCGCCGGCCTGGGTGTAGACGGACACCCGGTCCTCCGACGTGTCCGCCGCCGCGCCGGCGCCGGTAGTGTCCGGCGTCCAGCCCGCGACGCCGTTCTCCTCTTGGCGGAGCTGGACGACGTTGCCCGCGAAGTCTGCCGCGGCGCTCACCGCGATCAGCCACCTGTCGCCTGTCTGGATCGTGTTCCCCGCGGTTCCCAGCCGCATCCTGGTGGCGTTCGCGGTCGCGAGCCCGCTGAACCACGCGTAGTTCGCGCCGGTGATGTTGGCCTTCGTGTCGGTGATCGTGTCGCTCTCGATGAACTGCCCGGACGCGCTGTAGTGGCTTGCGACCGCGGTGACCGTGTTCGCGCTGCCGTCGAGCACATTGCCTCCCATGACATCCGTTATCTCGAGCGTGTAGTAGCCGCTCTCACCGGCGCCCATCGCGCCGGCGGGGGTCATGAGGAAGTTGCGCGCGCCGGGCGTCACGTACCGATGGTCCACGAGGGCGACCTGGTTCGTGGGCGGGTTCAGCAGGGCTATCTGGAAGTCGCGCGGCTGAAGCGGCGGGGTGTTGATCTCCAGGTTCGAGAAGCCCTGCAAGTGCGACTGGTTGAGCTCGGGCACGCCGATGCTCTGCTGGATGTCGCTCGCGACGATCTGTTGGACGTCCGTGGCGCGGCCTCGCGTCGCCCCGTTCGCAAGTCCGAAGATGTCGCTCTTCAGGACATGAGCCTTGCCCGGGGAGTTGCTCTTCTCGACGGCGTAGTTCCCCGCTTGTGGGATGCCACGGAAGACAACCTGCATGTCGTTCTTGTCCGAGCTCCAGAGCCCGGTCGCGGTTCCGTCCAACAGCCTTCGAGTGTTGAACTCCGTCTCCGACGCCACGCGGTCTACCTCGGCGATGAGCTGATCGACCTCGCTCTGTATCTCAAGACGGTCGTCGTCCGTGTACACTCCGTTGGCGGCCTGGACCGTTAGCTCCCGAACGCGCTGGAGGATCGAGCTGACCTCCGACAGTGCGCCCTCCGCGACCTGGAGCATCGAGACGCCGTCCTGCGCGTTCAGCGAGGCGCGCTTGACGCCGTCCACTTGCGCTCGCAGCTTCTCGCTGATGGTGAGGCCCGCCGGATCGTCCGCGGCACGGTTGATCCGCAGACCGGACGACAGCCGCTCGACGGACGTGCCCAGGCGGTCCGTGGTCAGGTTCAGGTGCCGGAGCGAGTTGAGCGCGATGATGTTGTTGTTGATCCTGACGCCCATGCGTGCACTCCTCGCGGTCTGCCTGATGGCGACAACGGCGACACATTGTCTATCGGGGGGGCCGACTGCGTTCTTGAGGAATCGGGGGCATGTGAGCGCGATTCGCGGCCCCGTAGGCCGGCTTCCGGGCCGTGGCAACTCACTGGTATCGGCAGGGCGCCGCCCGGCCTTTAGTGAAGCCCCGGGCGTGACGGCTGAGAGTCCGCGATGGAGGCAGCGCTCGTGGGAGAGATCGTGGTCCGTTCGCATCGAGACGAGCCACCGGAGGAGCTTGTGTCCCTCTGGAACAGGTCCGTCAGGCATGATCCGATCGACACTCGCACGTTCGTCCGCAAGGTGTTCCTGGATGCCAACTTCCGGCGTGAAGGGCTGTTGCTCGCTCTGGAGAAAGGTCGCCCGGTGGGCTTCTGTCTGGCGATCACCCGACACGTTGCTCTGGAGCACGACCCGCCGGATGACCCAAACGGCTACATCACGGCTTTTGGGGTGGACCCGGCACATGCGGGGGCGGGCATCGGCGCGCGGATGTTCGAGGCAGCGGAGCGGTACGTCGCCTCGAAGGGCAAGGCGCGCGTCCTCATCGCGCCCTATGTTCCGAACTACTTCGTGCCCGGCGTGGACGAGAAAGCCTACCCGGGCACCGGTGGGTTCCTTGTCGCGCGCGGCTACGGTCGCGCCGGCGGAGCGCTCGCGATGGACGCTCTGCTTGGGGAGCGCGACCCACTCGCCGGGCTGGACGAGCCCGAGGCGACCCTCGAGGCTCGCGGCGTCAGGGTGCGGCCCCTGACCGAGGGCCTCATCCCCGCCCTCTTCGAGTTCCTCAGGGCCGAGGCGCCTGCCGACTGGTGCCGGCACGCGCGGCAGGTACTCTTCGAGGGCGCGCCCGCGGCGGACGTGACGCTGGCCGTGAGCGGCGATCGCGTGGTCGGCTACTGCCAGTTCGAGGGGGCGCACTTCGGCCCGTTCGGGGTGAGCGAGTCCGAGCGCGGGAAGGGGATCGGGACCGTCCTGCTCGCCCGATCGCTCGCGCGGATGAAGGCGCGCGGAGAGCACTGCGCGTGGGTCGTGTGGACCGGGGAGAAGGCCGCGCCCCTCTACGAGCGGCTGGGGTTCCAGAGGACGCGGGCGTTCACGTTGTTCGCGAAGGAGTTGGCGCTCTGATGTCATCCGTCCTGTTCGTGGGGGCGCACTGTGGAGACGCGGAGATCAGCGCGGGCGCCGCTCTGGCTGGAACGGTGAGGCTGGGAGGCAGTGCGTCGGTGTTGCACCTCACTCCCGGCGAGAAGGGCCATGCGATCCTCCGGCCTGAGCAGTACCGCGAGACCAAGGTGGCCGAGGCCGAAGCCGCCGCCGAGGTGCTGGGCCTGTCGCATATGCGTGTGCTTCAATACCGCGACGCGGAGCTGCTCCCGACCGAGGAGCTGGTCGACCAGGTCGCTGATATGATCAGGGTCGCGAAGCCCAGCGTCCTCATCACCCACTGGTCGACATCGATTCACCCCGACCACGAGGTGGCGCATGTCGTCGCGCAGCGGGCGGCGTTCAAGGCGGGCATTCCGTGGATCGAGACCGACATGCCGGCGCACTACGCTTGGCGCATCCTGTTCGCCGAGAACTGGGAGGACCGCTTCGGCTTCGTCCCGCACACGTACCTCGACGTGACAGAGGACTGGGACACGTGGCGGCGCGCGGCTGAGTGCTACTCCCTCTTCCGCGGCGAGGTCGTGAAGTTCCCGTACGTGAGCTACTACGACGGCCTGTCACGCGTCCGTGGCCCCGAAGCCGGCTTCGACCGCGCGATCGTCTTCGCCGTTCCCGCGCAGGCGAACCGGGTAAGCGTGAGAGAGCTGTGAGGACTGGGGCGGCACAGCGCGGCAGCAGCCCGCCCCTCCCACGTTGCCCTACTCCTCCTTGGGCAGGTCGAAGAGGATGTGGAGGATTCCCGGCTCCCGGTAGATGCGACACCGGCCCCAGGGCGTGTCTTTCACCTTCACGCGCTCCAGCAGGCCTATCTCATGCTCCTGTTCCGGCGTGGCTACCCACCAGCTCGTGCCCTCGATCTGGCGCAGGTCCATGGGGACCAGCACAAGGCGTCTACCGTGCTCGCCGAGCAATAGCTGCAGATCGACCGAAAGATCGTCGATGACCTGTGGATGAGCGCCTGGGCGCGGCCCGTAGTACGAGTCATCCGTGGCAAGATGCGACAGGACAGTCACACATAGCTGGTGCTTGCTAACTGACCACTGCCCGTAGGTCCCGACCATCAGTGTCTGCCCCAGGAACGGGAGCCCGCCGCCACGGTTGTTCGGGGAGCGCAAGAGCCCAGACACAGTCGCCTCGGAATCCGGCCCGGGCGAGCGGACCACGAGCGTCGGCTCCATGGCGAGGCCGCCGAGGTAGCGACCCACGACAGCGGGCAAGTCCTCGACTGACGCGTGAGGCCACTCGTCCAGCGCAACGAGCGTCGGTCGGTCCTCCGGGGGCAGGCGGTCGACCTTGGGCTGCACGGCGGCCACCAAGTCGACGCCAGGCTGGTTCCAGATCGGTTTGTACCCCCTGAGCACTTTCTCGTCGAACTCCGTCACACCCCCGATCCTAGCACTGGGTGGCTCATGGGGCAAGGCGAGCGCGACCTCCTCGTAGTGAGGAATCCCGTGGACCCGGTCGCCCCGTAGCCCTCGCGCCAAGTCGCTCATGCAGTAAGCGTCGGCCTGGCACCACTCCTTGACAAGAACTACGAGATGCTCTCCGTCGGACCACGCCGCCACCAGCATAGGCCAGGAGGACGCCATACCCCAGTCCAGCACCCTTGCCTCAAGTGGTGCCTGAAGCCACATGCTCACTCCGTGGGCACTGGTAGACTCGGTCGTCTTGCCCATGCCATCGGTCCCGCGAGGCCAGTTCATCACCGAGGCTCCCCCACGTGTCGCGAGCCGCTCGACAGGAGCGCCGTCGGTGACGCGGAGCGAGACCGCGAAGAACCATGCGCACCGGCCGAAACGACCTTCCACGGGGAGCTGCACACCGTCCAGCGTGGTCAGGACCCCGACGAATGGCCAGGTCGCCACCGGGAACGGTCGCTCTTCCGGTGCGACCCAATGCACCTCGGCGCCTGCACGGGCCTGTCGGAACTCGCAGGGAAGTGCGCTGAGATCGCCGTCGAGGCTGAACAGCCCCGGGAGCGCTCTGTCCCGTAGGGTCGCGGCGTTAGCGGCGGTCTCCGGCGGAACGCCTCGGTCCTCACCTCCGCCGGCAAGCACCGTTAAGAGTGCGCGCGCCATGGGGTCTGTCTGCGCCGAGGGGTACGCGGGTGCGCTTCCGTCGGCCGCGAACAAGCCTGGCGGCGCGTACTGCGGCGGCGTGGCGGGCGCCCGCAATGCCCCGAGCCCTGAGAACGCCCGGCCAGGTGCGATGAGCAGAACGAGCCCCAGGCACAGGGGTGCAAGGCGTATAGTGGCTCGCCTTGGTGCACACGCAGTCAGGGACACGCAATGCCACCTCGCCATCGGTGCCGGTTGGGCCACGTTGCACACACAGCGGCTCTCCTGCGCGGCGTTCATTCTGGTCTCCCCGGTTCCGGTACCAGGTGGGTGTGCTCCTGTCCCAGATACGTGTCAGGGGCGCCGTGGTACCACCAACGAGGCCGGGCCTCCCCCTCGTCCTCTAGGCCGTTCTCGTTGTCGTCAAACCAGAAGAGGCCTGTGCACCCCCAGCCCTCTGGCCCACCGTTGGAGTTGTAGGCGATGTCCGTGAGCATTGCCTGAACGCAGTCCCAACCGCCAAGTGGTGCCGCCTCCGGCTCTCCGCCCTGGAGGTGTTCACCCGGCTCTGGCGCGCACGTCCACACCCGGTCTGCGGCCCCGAAGTACCCCTCGAAGTTGCTGTTTGAGACGTACCAGAACTCCAGGTTCCGCGTCGTGTGGTCGAGGTAAAACGCGTCAGCGTTGTACGCGAAACAGGGCATCGGCTGGTCCCACTCGCACGCCCACTCGTCCTGTGGATACGCCACCCCAGTGGATGCTTCGAGCCCTGCCAGCCGGCACGCGTCTGCTGCCAGAACAGCGAGCGTGATGCAGTCCCCACCTCGCCCGCTGCAGCGGAGGCACCACGCATCTGCATCGTCGCGGTGGGGGTGGAAGTCCCTCCAGGAGACCGCGTCTCCCGCGAACCCCGCCGTGCGCGCCCACTTGGCCGCCTCCCTCGCGACTGCAATGTCGGTGCCGCACAGGCTCATCGCGGTGTAGACGGCCTTGACTCTCAACGGCGTCACCTCGACCGGCTCACGCGGGCCCGCGTACGACGTGGCCACGTCCTCCATCGCAGGGTTGTCGACCAGATCGTGGTTGTTGGTCTGGTACGCCGAGCCGTACGGTATGTCGTACTCCCAACCCCACGTGACGGTGTCGTAGAAGCGCACAACTTGGTCGATGGGCTGACTGGTCGCGGTGTTGAAGCACTGCGTCGGAAGGTGCTCGACGGTACCTGACGCTGAGAACTCCAACCCAGCGCCTTCGTCGGTCCACGGGGCGTGCAATCGGATCGTCTGTGGGATGACATCGACATCGTGCCCGTCGGCGCACCGGAGCTGCACAGACACGTATGCAGTTCCCCCGCCGTCGAAGGGAACCGGGTTCGTGGTCAGCTCCGGGTCCGGGTTCATGTCCACGCCACGCGAGTACTTGTGGTAGGGAACTTGGTTGTTGGGGTCATTGTCCCACATGTCGCACTGCCAATGGTGTAGCTCCTCACCGTCCCAGTCGCCATGCCAATCGTCGTTGGTGGCGTCTCGCTCCTGGTACATCTCGAGGCCGCCCCACACGTTGAGGACCTGGAGCCGGTGAACATGAACGACGCCCGCGAGGTACTCGACGGGGTTACCTTCCTCGGAGCGAGAGGTCGGGGCGTTGTCCGTCCCCCAGTGCTCGTTCGCGGGGGTGCAGTCCTTGGCCATGAAGGTGAAAGCCACATCACCTTCTTCGTCGGGGGCACGCCAGGTGAACGTGCGGTCCGTGCGGTACTCGCTCCAGTTCTCAGGGACCAGGATCTCACCGTCGCTGGCTACGACCAGGTATTTCCAGGTGTGGTCTTCCACCTGAGTGCCGAGTGGGACGCCGGCGGCGAGAGCTCCTTGGTCCGTGTAGGTGTCTAGGTCGCGGATCTCGGGAGCGGTCAGCTCCACGACCGATCCGGCGATCACGTCGTACTCCCACACCGGCGGGCCGGACTCACCCCAGGTCGGGGCGGCGGGATTGGGCTGGAACCAGATGATCTCGACGGGGGGCGGCGGGCCGCCTGGTTGCGCGACACAAGGCACTGAGGCACCAAGGACGAGGACGAAGCTACCGAGGATCAGCCGGAAGTGCGGGGGGGGAGGTGCATCGAACCATCACATCCCTTCGGCAAAGCGAAGTCACCCATTGCAGCGTGCGACGCGAAGCGCGTTTGGCCCGGCCCAACCCGGGCCACCACTGGTGATGAGACGTTCCCGGCCACCGGTTGTTACACCTCCAGCCGCCACGCGGGACGCCCGTGCCGCTGGCCGGAGGCGCTCCCGCTTGACGCTCCAAGGGCCCGAGCGTATCTTCAGCCTATGCCCCATTGTGAGACGCTCCAGGGCCCCGAGACCCCGTCGGCGTCGCCCGAACCAGAGCCAGCGGCCCCGCACGAGCATGCACTCCCGGAGCAGCCCGGCCCGCGTCTGCCCAGGCAGCTCACCGCCCTCAAGCACCGCAACTACCGACTGTTCTTCTCCGGGCAGCTCATTTCCGTGACGGGAACGTGGATACAGAATGTGGCGCAGGGCTGGCTCGTGCTCCTGATCACGGACCCGTCGAACCGCGCGCTCTTGATGGGCATCACGTCCGCGATAGGCTCTGTGCCTGTGCTGCTGTTCTCACTTCCGGCCGGCCTGGTCGCCGACCGTGTGAGCAAGCGGAACCTGCTCGTCCTGACGCAGTCCTCGGCCATGCTGCTGGCGCTGGCACTGGGCATCCTGACCCACACGAATACGGTCACCATCGGCATCGTCATGGTGATAGGTTTCCTCACAGGCACCGTAAACGCGTTCGACGCGCCCGCGCGCCAGGCGTTCGTTGTGGAGATGGTGGGCAAGCGCGACCTCATGAACGCGATCGCCCTCAACTCCGCCATGTTCAACGGCGCCCGCATCACCGGTCCCGCGGTCGCGGGTGTGCTCATCGCCGCCGTCGGCCTCGCGGGCGCCTTCTACATCAACGGGGCCAGCTACATCGCGGTGATCGTCGGACTGATGCTGATGCGCATTGAGCCCAAGCCTGCCGCCCGGCCGACGTCGGCGCTCAAGGGCCTGGGAGAGGGGCTACGCTACATCCGCGCCAACCGACTGGTGACGGCACTGCTCGCGCTGACCACCACAGTCAGCATCTTTGCCATGTCGTATGCCGTGCTCATGCCGATCTTCGTGAATGACTATCTGAACGGCGGCGCCAAGGAACTGGGCTACCTCGTGTCGTCAGTGGGCCTCGGAGCGTTGGTCGGCGCCCTGACGCTCTCGTCCGTATCGCCGGAGGGTTCGAAGGGCAAGCTGCTCCTCGCCGGTAGCGCGGTGTTATGCGCGGCGCTCCTCGCGTTCAGCTACACCCGTCAGCTCTGGCTCAGCATGTGCATTCTGCCTGCCGTCGGCTGGGGAATGATGACGCACCTGGCTTCGACGAACACGCTTATTCAGCTCTCGGTGCCGGACCGCATTAGGGGACGCGTCGTGAGCTGCTACACCCTCACCCTCATGGGGATGGCGCCGATCGGCAACCTGCAGGCCGGCGTCCTCGCGCAGTATCTCAGCGTGCCGTCGGCGATACGCATAGGGGCGCTCGCCTGCGGCCTGTGCGCTCTGCTACTCGGCGGCCGGGTGCTGCGGGGCGCGGAACGCGTGCGGGTACGGACGAACGCGCGCCAGCAGGGGGTCGCGCCGTGAAGCTGGCCACTCTCAGCGTGCTCTCAGACCGTGAGGTAGAGGACATCCACGAGGCATCGCTTGATGTGCTGGAGCGGGCCGGGGTGCGGATCCGAGACAGCGAGATGCTTCGCTTCCTTGGGATGCACGGCCTCCGCGCCGACGGGGACGAGCAGGTCGTCCGCATCCCCCGCTCCGCGGTCGACGACGCGCTTGCCGCGGCGCCTGCCGCGTTCCCGGTATACGATCGGGAGGGGGCCTTCCTCTACGAGCTCGGCCGCGGGCGTCCCCGCATCGCGGCCGGCCACAACGCCGTGTTCTGGGTCGACTCGGACACCGGCGAAACGCGCCGGAGCACGGTCGCGGACGTCGAGGTCTTCGCGCGCATCTGCGGGCAGCTCGAAGCCATCGACATGATCGGCGTACCCGTCATGCCTCACGACGTCCCCGACCCGCGCTGGACCTTGCTTCACGCGGTGCGAGCCGTGGCGCGGAACAGCCGCAAGCCGGTGTTCTTCTCCACCGATAGCCCTGAGGTGAACCGCGCAGTCATGCGGATGCTCGCCTCGGTCTATCCCGGCGACATACAGCGCGAGCCCTACGGCATCAGCCAGCTCTCGCCCACGAGCCCGCTGTCGTGGGAGCCGGGTGTGCTGGACGCGCTCGTAGACACCGTGAAGGCCGGGACTCCCGTCGCGATCCTCCCAGAGCCTAACGCGGGGATCAGCGCGCCCTACACTCTGGCCGGGCTCCTCATAGTCAGCAACGCCGAGTGGCTCTCCGGACTTGTGATGGCTCAGCTTGTTCGGCCGGGCGCGCCCGTCATGTACGCGAACTCGTGGACCACGACGGACATGCGCAGCGGCGCGGCCTGCGTCGGCTCCACGGAGACGACCATCTGCAGGATCGCGGGAGCGCAGCTGGCGCGCCACTACCGGGTGCCCTCCCATACCACCGCGCCGAACTCCGACAACCACGCGCACGACGAGCAGAACGCGTGGGAGAAGGCCTTCAGCGTGCTCTGCGCCGCGGCGGCCGGGAACGACCTGATCGTGAACTGCGGCATGTTCGCCACGGGCCTGACATGCAGCCATGAGCAGCTCGTGATGGATGAGGAAATGGCCGCGATGTCACTGCGAATCTCCGGGGGCATCGCCGTGACCGATGACACGATGGCGACGCGGCTCATCGTGGACGAAGGCCCCAACGGGGACGGCTACCTCACGAGCGACCACACGCTGCGGTGGCTGCGCTCGACGGAGTACCTGATGCCGCGCGTGTCGGTTCGCGGGGCGCCCGCGGCCTGGGTCGCGGCCCGCTCGAAGGACACGTACCAGCTCGCCCGTGAGCGCGCCCGGGATCTCGCCGCAAGGCCCGCACCGCCGCTCGGAGCCGAGCGCGCGGCCCGCCTTGACGAGATCCTGGGACGGTACGGCTCTACCCCCTCCCCCCCGGGCGGAACACTCCGCGAGTAAGCAACAGCCGGGCCGTGCGAACGGGGTCGGCGGCGGGGGAGGCGTTCATAGGGTGCCGTGCCTCACGGGAGCGGGCTACAGGTGCTCATTATCCCTATCACCAACCAGCTCCCGGCCATGCGCCATCTCCATGACGCCCCCTGCGAACGGGAGTAGCTCGTCGGGCTCGAACGGCTGGGTGAGGTACATGTCCAGGCCCCGGTCGCACACGCGCCAAACGTCCGATTCGTCGCCGAGGGCCGTCAGCATGATGACCTGGGTGTAGGCGATGGAGTCGCCGTTGCGGATGGCCTCGAGGGTTTCCCAGCCATTCATCTTGGGCATCATGACATCGAGGATGACGCAGTCGGGCCTGTGTTCTCGCAGCTTCTCCATGGCTTCGCGGCCGCTGAAGGCGGTGATGACCTCGTAGCCGGCGATCTTCAGGTTGGCCTCGATCACCATAACGACCGGCTTCGCGTCATCGACGACGAGAGCTCCGCCCTTGGCCATCCGACACCAGCCCCCTGACACGGAGAACCAACGGATAGCAAGTCATGCGTGCATCGCCGCGATCCGGCGTAGTCCACCCCTATGGCCGCAGACTGTGAAGTTGGGCTTGCCGCGGTTGGCGGCGTTGCGGGTTAGCGCCTGGTTGCGAAGGGGGGTGGGGCTTGCAGAGCGTAGTATCCTTGCCGCCCATGAACAGCGACTACAGCGCTGTTGGCCTCGACCGGTTCCGGCTGTGCTTGCGCAGACCCGCGATGGGCTCATACTTCGAGCTTATCGTCGACGGCGACCGGCCGGCGGCGGAGCTGCGCGTGCTGATGGACGAGGCGTGGGAGCTTGTGCAACACCTCGTCGACCGCCTCAGCGCCCACGTGCCGGCGAGCGACATCTGCTTCATCAACGAGCACGCCTTCGCCAGGCCGGTACTCGTCGCCCCCGATCTGTTCGGACTGCTGCGGAAGGCCGCGGAAAC
>Ga0315282_10015006_pt1 | contig 11478 bp, 7 predicted proteins | sample YL17G07_20_MG_FD_203693 | JGI IMG/M metagenome (GOLD analysis project Ga0315282, IMG submission 203693) | Sediment microbial communities from Yellowstone Lake, YNP, Wyoming, USA - YL17G07_20 | ecosystem: Environmental > Aquatic > Freshwater > Lake > Sediment | place: USA: Wyoming | collected...
TGGCCGTGGGGCCTTTGGAAAGCACCGCCAGTGCCAGCAAGGCGTAAAAGGGGTAGAGCAGGGTATCGCGCCCGATCCATACCCAGAGCGCGAGCACCGCCAGCGCGCCGGCCAGAGAGGCGGTAAAGAGGATTTCCGGGCTGGCCCCGCGCGAATAAGAGAACCATCCGGCCGATGAGGCCAGCAGCAACAGCGCATACCGGGAGGTTTCCCCGCGGTATAGCCATCCCACGACCCAGCCGAACAGCGGCAGGAAGGCGGCGCCGAACAGGGCGGCCGGCAGCCGCGCCGCCCATTCGCTGACGCCGAACAGACGGAACGACGCGGCGGCCAACCAGTAATACAGCGGCGGCTTCTCCAGCCACGGCTCGCCGTTGAGGCGGGGCGTGATGTAGTCGCCGCTGCGCGCCATTTCGCGCGCCACCTGCGCGTAGCGCGGCTCGTCCGGCCCCAGCAGCCCCACGCTGCCGAGCCCGAAAAACATCAGGAAGAACGCCGCGACCGCCAGAAAGATGCTGAAACGCATATTGGTCCAAAGTCCAAAGTCCAAGGTCCAAAGTCTGAAGCCGGGTCGCTGGATTCGGAAGCGTTGGTCGAACCGCCCCGCCAGGACAAGTCGCGGTCCCGGCTGTCCCCCTGACCTTGGACTTTGGACCTTGGACTTCCGGTTCAGTGTACAATGCCCGTTTGCTTCGCCACAAAGCCGAATCCGCGCTGGCTCATGCCATTTTGGGGTTTCTGGGCCGGGTGCCGCGGCCCTTGGGCCGCTGCCTGGCCGCCTTCACCGCTATCCTGATTCAGTGGCTGGTGCCCAGGTATCGCCGCGTGGCGCATCGCAACCTGCGGCTGGCGATGCCCCAATTGACGGCCGCCGAGCGGCGCCGCCTGGTCCGCGGCATCTATCTGAACCTGGGGCGCATGCTGGCCGAGTTCGCGCACTTCCCCGATTACACCCGCGAGAATGTGTCGCGAACGGTGACCTACGACGGCTTTGAGAATTACGCCGAGGCGGTCGGGCGTGGCCGCGGCGTGCTGTTCCTCACCGCGCACCTGAGCGCCTGGGAACTGGGCGCCTTCGCCCACTCCATCTATGGGTACCCGCTCAGCGTCGTGATCCGCGCCCTCGATAATCCGCTCATCAACGAACTGGTGAACCGGTACAGGATGTTGGGAGGGAACCGGATTATCGAGAAACGCGACTTCCTGCGGGGCATCTTGGAAGCGCTGAAGAACAACGAGACGGTCGGCATCCTGATGGACCAGAACGCCTCGCCGCAGGAAGGCGTGTTCGTGGAGTTTTTCGGCCGCCCGGCCTGCACCTCCGCCGGCATGGCCAAAATCGCGCTGCGCACCGATGCCGCTGTCGTGCCGGCCTTCACCATCTGGGACGCCGACCGCAAGCGCTATCGCATCCGCTTCGACCCGCCCCTGGAGCTGATCCGCACCGGGGACAACGGAGCCGATGTCACCGCCAACACGCAGTTGTTTACCAGCGTGCTGGAGAAGTACATCCGCAGCTACCCGGACCAGTGGTTGTGGATTCACCGCCGCTGGAAGACCCGCCCGCCCGGCGAACCGCCGCTGTATTAGGCTGGTCCAAGGGTCCAAAGGTCTAAGGGTCCAAAGGTCGAGAGCTGCCGTGACCCTTGGACCTTTGGGCCTTTGGACCCTTGGACCGCCTGATACAATGGGGGCAATGCCGGAGCGCTTCCCGGGATACCTTAGGCTGCTGGAAAGCGGAGAGCTGGGCGAGCGGGCGGATCAACTGGAACGGATGCTGGCCCGCTGCACCGTCTGCCCGTGGAACTGCGGCGTCAACCGCCTCCAGGATGAAACCAAGGTGTGCGTGGCCGGGCGGCTGCCCATTGTATCTTCCTACGCCCCGCATTTCGGCGAGGAGCCGACGCTGAGCGGAACGCACCTGCCGCGGGGGGAGGCCCGGGGCGCGGGCAACATATTCTTCGGCCACTGCAACCTGCGCTGCGTCTACTGCCAGAACTGGCAGATCAGCCAGAACCTTCGGCAGCGGCCGGCCAACGAAGTGACGATCGAGCGCCTGGCGGGGATGATGCTGGAGCTGCAGGACCGGGGCTGCCACAACATCGGTCTGGTTTCGCCCACGCATTTCGCGCCGCAGATCGCGCGGGCCGTGGAAACCGCCGCCCGCCGCGGCCTGCATCTCCCGCTGGTCTACAATACCAACGCCTATGACAGCGTCGAGGTTCTTCGGCGGCTCGACGGCGTGTTCGACATCTACCTGCCCGACTTGAAGTACGCCGACGACGAGGCCGCGCGTCGCTATTCCAAGGCGCCCCGCTACGTTGCCGGCGCGCGGGCGGCCGTCAAGGAAATGTACCGGCAGGTGGGCGGCGCGGCGATCTTCGACCAGCGCGGTTTGCTGCGCCGCGGGCTGGTGATCCGCCTGCTGCTGCTGCCCAACGGCCTGGCCGGCCTGCGCGAGAGCCTGGAGTGGATTGCCGGCGAGTTGTCCAACTCGGTCACCCTGAGCGTGATGTCGCAGTACTATCCGTCGCACAAGGCCGGCGGGTCCGACGTGTATCCGCTGTTGAGCCGCAAAGTGCGGCCGAGCGAGCTCCAGCAGGTCGTGGAATGGATCGACGAACTCGGCTTTGAAAACGGCTGGATCCAGCCGCTGGAAGAGGCCGCTGCCGATTACTACCGGCCCGATTTCTCGAATCGCGCCATGCCCTTCGCCGACGCCCGGGATTTTCAGTAGGCGGTAAGCAGTCTCTGACGGCGCAGCAACAGAGCCGCGAGCCGTCAGCCGCAGGCTGCTGCCTAGTGCCTGCTGCCTACTGCTTGGTCCTGGGAAGCGGAGGCCACGGCGAGCGTGACCGGATTGCTGCTGCTGCCCGCCGCGATGATGCGGAGGGTATGAGGGCCGCCGGCTAATGGCGGCACCTTTATATTCACCTGGTACAGGCCGACGAAACCGGGCGCCAGGCCGGCGAACTCCGGCGACAGGGGGGACCCACTGCCGATTTCCACCTGCACCTGCGCGGTGACCGTCAGCAGCGGCGAGGCCGGCGCCGCCTGCCCACAGTTAATCTGCCCGTTCACCTGTCCCAGCCCGGTCACAAAGATCAAAACCACCTCGCCGCTTTTGGCCGGCGCCGAGGGCGAGACCAGCGTTCCGTCGGCGTGCAAGACCGCCGGGAACTGCCCCTGATCGGCGCTGGCCATGAAGATTGCCGGCGCCACGTCGGCAACATAGACCGGAATTTCGCTGAAGCCGTTCGGCGTGGTTATGCGCAGAGTCGCCGCGCCCCTCACATCGAAAGGCAACTGGGCGTTGATCTGGGTGCTGGAAACATACAGCAACGGCAAGGGGGAGCCGTTCAGCGTCACGCCCATGCCCGGGAACTGCGTGGGGAGCGGGAGGCTTTCCGCGCGGCCTTCGTCGGCGGCCATGTACCTTCCGAAAATGCTGAACAAGGCTCCGGGCGAGAGCGCCGGAGCGAAGGACGCGGCGTTGACGGCCGCATCGACCCGCGGCTTCGGCGCCAGCGTGAGCCGATCGATTTCCTTCCCATCAATGCGGATGGCGCGCAGCGTGATCTGGTAGGACTGCACCTCCACCCGCATGTAATGGAATACCGATTCGCCATAGGCCGTCATGTCGCCGACCTGGGACGGGGGTGTCAGGGGATAGAGCGCGTAGCCGCCGCCTCCCGTGGTGATGTATACGGTGCCCTCGCCTGCCCCCACGGCGACGTTGTTGCGCACGGGTTTGCTGCGCTGGTAGCTGTGTTCGTGGCCGTTCATCGCCAGCGGCACCTCGTGACGATCCAGGATGGGCGCGATATAGTCGCGGATCGCCTTGCCCGCCGGATCCTTCACGTTGTTTCCGCCGGCATAGGGCGACTCATGGAAGAACACGATGCGCCAGAACTTGCGGCTGCCGGCCAGGTCCTCGTCCAGCCACTTCAGCATGTATCCGTCGCCGTTGATGGCGCTGGTAAGCGGCGTGACGGCGCGTACCTTCCACTGTTCGTTGGGCTCGGCCGACTCCTTCAGATTGGTGTCCAGCGAGACGAAATGGGCGTTACTCCAGTCGAACGAGTAGTAATAATTGGCGTCGGCCGCAGGCACTCCTTCTTTGGGAAACGAATGCAGCGACAGGTAGGGGAACAGCGTCCAGTCCGGCGTGTAGTACTCGTGGTTTCCGGGGGTCAGGAAGAACGGGAGGCTGCGCATCAGGTTCCCGTTCAGGCTGGGCGAGATATTGTCGTAGATGTCGAAGTGATTCGACTGGAATTCCTGGAAGGTGCCGTGCAGGTAGGCGATATCCCCGGTGTGGATGATCAGCGAGAGATTCGGCTCGCGCATCATCATGCCCGCCAGCGTGCGCTGCTCCGTGGAATTGATGCCGGAGTCGCCGAAGGTGAGATAATTGAAGGGCCCGGGCCCGGCCGTGCGGAAGCGAATCGGCTGAATGATTGTTCCGGTTCCGTCGGCGATTCCCGCGCCGTCAACAAGGACTTCGTAGTAGTAATCGGTCGCCGGCGACAGCGGCGACAGGTCCGCTTCGTACTGGTAGTAGGCAAATACCAAGCCGGTTTGTACCGGCAGGAAGGCGCGGATGCGCGCCGCCGCCGTGCGCCACGTTTTCTGGTCGGTGGAATAGCGAACGCTGCCGGAGCCGCTTTCCAGCGTTGCCCACATCACCGTGGCCCGATCGGAAGCCACGTTCTGGAGGTAGGGATAACGGCTGAGGGTTGCCGCCTGGGCCAGCGTGAGGGTGTAGAAAACCACCAGAGCCACGCCGGCCGCGATGCGCAGCGCAACTCTTCTGGAAACCCGACCCGGGCTCGGCCCGGCGCCTGCAACAGGACGAGTCACACCCTACTCCGCCGGCCGCCTACTCCCGCGCCGCGCCGCCATGCTGGCGGCAAACTCATGCGCCGGAAGGCGCGCTAAGCGGCCCCCGAGACCCACTCGCTTGTCTCCTCCGCCATACTACCACAGATCGCAAGATGACACCGGCCCCGGCAGGGGACGAAGTGTGCTAAAAAGCACGTTGGACTGCCATGCGAACAATCCACCGCTTCCAGATATCGGCTGCTCTGTTTTTTGCTTTATCCGCGGCCCTGGCCGCTTATTCGCCCCCGGAGGACACCGCCGGGCCGCTTTCGGTGCGGATCGAAGGCCCGGCGGCGATCACACAGGCCGGGGCCACGCTGCCCATCACCGTGGTGCTCGACAACAAGGGCGACGCGGCGCTGCAGGGCACATTGCGGGTTCAACTGATCGACGGCTGGCGCGCCGAGCCGCCAGGCGCCACCGGCTTCTCCATCGGGCCGCGGGCCGCAGCCCGGCACTCCTTTACGGTCACGCCGGCGGCGGGCAGCTACAGCGCTCACTACCCCATTCACGTATTTGCTGAATTCCAGGCGGCCGGCCAGGAACTGGTGGCTCATCCCGTGCTCATTGTGGAAACGCGTCTGCCGCGCCCGCCGCGGGCCCAGCCGGCGGTCGAATGGAGGCCGATGGAACTGCTGGCCGACCGGGGCATGGCTTTGTGGCGCCTGCCGGCCCACCAGGCGGTGATCCAGGTGTTCGGCGCCCGGCCGCTGGTCATGCCGGTCGGCTGGCAAGGTTCCGAAGAGCAGACGCTGGCCTCCGTGCAGTTCGGCCTCCGCGTGGACCGCGGCGGCGCGCGGGAAGCGATCGGCATTCATCCGCCTTACGCTCAGGGGCGCGTAGGAACGGCCCTGGTCGAATTCCCGCTGCGGCTGCCCCAGTCGGCGCCGCTCAAATTGCGTTTCGCCAATGCCATTCGAGATCACAATCCGCCCAAGGAGCGGCCCAGCGATGGCGTGACCTTCCGGGTGCGTGTGGTCGCTTTTGACGCGCCGGCCGGCGCCCAAGGCGAGGTGCTATTCGAGCGCCACACCGACGCCAAGACCTGGCAGGAGGGTGAAGCCGACCTGGGGCGCTTCGCGGGGCGCGACATCCGCCTGCAACTGGAGTCTCATCCCGGGCCCAAGAACGACACCAACTGCGACCAGTCGTACTGGGCCGAGCCGGTGGTGGTGGCCGGCACGCCGCCCGCTGCGCCGGCTTTTCCGCCGTCCGCCGCGGCCGGTTCGCGCCTGCTGGGGCGCCTCCCGCGCGCCGGGCAAGCCTGGGAAGTCCGCCTTTGGCCGGGCCGCCGGGGCCTGCTGGATTCCGTGATCGCTTTCGAGCGCGATAACGCCAGGCTGTTCTTGCAGGGCTTCCGCGTGCGCGTCCTGGACGACGCGCTGGAAGACTGGCGCTCTCCGGCCGCTTTCATCGAGGCGCGCGAAGAGGCGGCGGCCGGCCGGTATCGCGTCCGTCACCGCTTCCAAAGCTGGGCCGGCGGGTTTGATCTGGTGGGGGAATTGTGGACTGAGGCGGGCGCCCTCCGCGCTCACTTCCGGCTGGAAAACGCGCCGGCGGCCCGGCCCTGGCTGGCCGTGTACCTCGAAGACGCAAGCGCCGGGCGCTGGAGCCAGACCGCGCGCCGCGTTTACGCCGGAGCGGGCAACGTGCTCCAGGAGCCGCAGGCCTTCTCGCTGGACTTTGATGGCCACCGGCTCTCCACCTCGTTCGTGGGTTTTGATTTCGCGGGCGGCCTGTCGCTTCTCCAGGCCGTCGATGTGTCGCCGACGCGGCTGGAGGTGGATCCGGCCTCCGGCCTGTACACGCTGCACGCGGCGCACGAACAAACCCTCACCTTCATCCCCGCCGACAACGTCTGGGAGGCGGTCGCCGCCTGGCGCGAGACCAACGGGCTGAAAGCCGCGCCCGGAGTGGCTTCGCTGGCGGGCCGGTTCGTGTTCGACCTCTGGGGCGGCCGCTACGGCGAGAGCGCGGCCGCCTTGCGGCGCGCCGCCCGCTACGGCCTGCGCGACGCCCTGGTGGCCTGGCACAACTGGCAGCGCTGGGGCTATGACTACCGCCTGCCCGACATCTATCCGCCGAACCCCGGGCTCGGCACCTTCGAGGAGTTCCAGGATCTGGTGGCCGCGGCCAGGCAGAACGGGATGCTGTTCGCCCCGCATGACAACTACATCGACTTTTATCCCGACGCCGAGGGCTTTTCCTACGAGAAGATCGCCTTCCACAAGGACGGGCAGCCGGTGAAGGCCTGGTTCAATAAGGGGCGGGAGGCGCAATCCTACCGCTGGAGCACGGAGCGCCTGCGGCCCTACCTGGAACGCAACTTGCGCATGATTCGCGACGGCTTCGCTCCCACAGCCTTTTTCATCGACGTCTGGTCATCGATCGGCCCGTACGACTCGTGGACCGCCGACGGGCGCTTCATCGACCGCGTGGTCACCCGCGATACCTGGGGTGAGGCCTTCGACTGGATCCGCCGCTACCTGGGCAACAACGCCCCGCAGATCTCCGAGAGCGGCCATGACCAGTTGATCGGCCGGCTCGACGGCGCGCAGACCAACCACCTGCGCGTCGATGTGCCGCCGCCGGGCGAGTACGGCTGGACCACGTGGCCGATCCGCTGCGCCGACGCCGAGCGCATCCCGTGGTTCGACGCCGCCCATCACGACCGCTTCGTGCTGCACGGCGCCGGCTACGAGGCCCGCTACGCGGCCGGGCTGGACCGCAATGCGCACGGCATGTACAGCGATGACTACATGGCCACCGAGGTGCTCACGGGGCATCCGGCGATGGTCAAGGCGCCGTTCGGGCGCGATGTGGTGCGCAAGTACTGGCTGTTGCACGATGTGATGCGGGCGCTGGCGCTGCGGCGAATCCGCTCGGTGGAATTCGCCGCTGGCAACCTTCATCGCCAGCACATCACCTGGGATAACAGCGGGGAAGTTTGGGTGAACCGCGGCGCCGACGATTGGACCGTAGCCGGACACTCGCTGGCCCAGTACGGCTTTTACGCGCGCATCCCGGCGGGCAAGGAAAACGCGGAAGCGGCCGTGGAGCGGCTGGGGGGCGCGGTAGTCGAATGGGCGCGCTCGCCCGACATGCTGTACGTGAACCCCCGAACCGGCGGCCCCGTCAGCATCGGGCCTTTGACCGCCGCCGCCGCCGTGCGCCTGGCCTGGGACGGTAAGAATGTCTCGCTGACGCCACTGCCGGAAAGCGCGGCATTCGATGTTCGCCTGCGCTGGGCGCTGCTGCCGTGGCGCGCCGCGCCGCCCGCGCAGGCCGAAGCCATTGACGAAAGCGGAAATGTGCTGGAGACGTCCCGCCTGGCCGCAGAAGGCGCCGACGTTACGCTGTCGCTCAATCGCGGCGTCTTCGCCTATCGCCTGCGGCAATGAATGTTTGCTAAGATGGCGCCGCCTTGTGAAGCGACTTGTCTCATGTCTCGGGCTTCTCGTTTGTGCCGCTGTTGGTGCGCGGTGTCAGTCAGCGCCGCCCAGAGCGCCTGCCGCGCAACAGCAGGAGCCCGGGTTCATAATCCGGACGGAAACGAAACTCGCCCTGGTGAATTTCCACGTCGTTCAGAAAAACAGGTATGTCGATGACCTGCGGCCCGAGGACGTCCAACTGCTCGAAGACGGGAAACCGCAAAAGCTGGCCGTCTTCGAGGGCCCGCGGACCGGGCGGCGCACCCCGGTGGAAATCCTGCTGTTGTTCGACGCCAGCCTCAGCGTGATGAACATCGGCCTGCTGGACCCTTTCGCTATCAAGGAAACGCTCCTGGACGGAATCGGCGAGCACGTCAGTGTTGCTGTGTACGCGTTCGCAAACCGCTGGCAACGATTCGTAAAGCCGACTCGCGAGATCTCTCAATTGAAGTCGGCCCTCACCGGGGTCTTCGACTTCACCCATGCGGGCACCAGGCTCTACGAGAGCATCAGTTCCACCGCCCGCGACGCGGCCGAATCGGGCGGCAACGCCTCGCGATTGATGGTTGTGTTTTCCGACGGTTTCTCGACGACGAAGATGCCGCCCAAAGACGCGGCGCGCATGGCTGCCTTCTATGGCGTGTCGCTTTATCCGGTGGTTCTTGGTCATCAGCGGGTGCTGCGGCAGGCGATGGGCGGGGGCGGCGGCGGACCCATGGGGCAGAGGGGCATCCCAGATGCCAATACCCTGAACCGGCAGGCCAACGCCCGCGACAAGGAGATGCAGATCCAGGAGTTCGCCGACTTGGGCGAGCTGACCGGCGGGCGCAGCTTCGACCCGCCTGTCGTGAACAGTGTCATCGTCCGCGAGATCATGCGCGCCGTCGCCGTCCAGGTGCAGATGCAGTACGTTGCCGGCTACTATCCCAGCTCCGCCGGCGAGAAGCGCACCCACCACACCCAAGTCAAACTAGTCCGCAAGGATGCCGGCAGACTGCGCGGCGGAGTACGCACTGTTGTTCACTGAGAGCCGCAGCCGCGGATTTCGCAGATTACATGGAAAGCTGCATGTGGACATCGAAGCGGCGGTCCAGGCTGCGGTCTGCGTTCAGGCGCAGCCGGTAGCGGCCTCGGACGTTCTGCAGCGGGCCGGCGAACTGGTTGGAGGAGCGCAGGGCGGCGTCCAGGCGCAAGCGGAAGTCGCCGCTGAACTGAATCCCCGCTACCGTCTGCCGCTCGGCGGCAGCCGGAGGCTGGAGACCGGAGGCTGGAGGCTGGAGGTTCTGGGCTGCAGGCTGTAAGACCTCCAGCCTCCGGCCTCCAGCCTCCAGCCTCCAGCCTGTTCTCCGCCAGGGCCGCGCGCAGCCGCTCGATGTCGGCGCGTTGGGACTCCACCTGGCTGGTCAATTGTTCGACTTTCGCTTCGAGCCGCTGCAGCAGTGTCTTCAATTCAGCGCCCGACGGCTCCTGGCAGGCGGCAGGGATGGAAACAGCGAATGCGGCCAGCAAGACCGCGGCGATTGTGCGCATTGAGCCACTCCCGGAAATTTCAGGTTCCCAAACTTGAAACTTGAAGCCTGGAACTTGGAACTTCTACCTGCGGCGGCGGGGGGGCGCCGGGGGCGGCGCCAGCACCTTATCGATAACCGCCTGCGCCAGCGGCGCCATGACCTTGTAACCGGCGGCGTTGGGGTGCAGGCCGTCGTCGGCTAGTTCGGCCTTCAGCAGGCCCTTCTCATCAGCCAGCGCCGAGAAGTAGTCGAGGTATTCGAAGCCCTTCGCCTTGCAGTAAGACTGCAGCCAGGCGTTGATCTCGCGGATCTTCTCGGGAGGCCGCTGCGGCGTTTGCGCCGGGCGGTCTCGGGCGTAATCGCTGACCGGCAGGATGGAGGCGAAAATGGGCTTGATGTCGTTGGCGCGCGCCAGGTCCCCGATCATCGACAGGTTGTTTTCGACCACCTCCACGGCCACGCCCCGCGCCAGGTCGTTGGTGCCCGCCAGCACCACCATGGCCGCCGGCTTCAGGTTCAGCACGTCGGCCTTCATGCGGCCCAGCATCTCCCCGGTGATCTGGCCAGAGATGCCGCGGTTGACGTAGGGCTTATCAAGGAAGTACTCGGCCAGCTTCCAGCCGTCAGTGATGGAGTCGCCGAGAAACAGAACCCGCTGTTCGCCGGAGGCCGGCGGGGGCAGCTTCTCATTGGCGGGCGCGTAGCGTGCCAGGTTGTCGCGGTCGGGGTTGCGTGTGCGGCGCTCGACTGCGGCCAGCAGGCCCCGCAGGTGGCTGTCGAGCCGCGCGGCGATACTGTCCAGCTCCTCGGTTGCCTTGGTCGCCGGCAGGGCGTGCAGCATGGCCTGGTGCGCCCTCACAAATTGCAGCAGCTCGTAAACGTCGGCCGTGTTGTTCCAGCCGCGCGGGCTCTGGAGCCGTTCCATCAGAGGAATCAGCCGGTCCTTCTGCCCCGGCGCCGCCGGCCCCCGTTCCACGACCGTGGCCGCTTCTTCATACAGCTTCTGGGCCTGCGTCGAGCCGAGTTGCGCGGCTGCCGGCCCGGCCATCAACGACAGGAGAATCAATGCAAGCAGAAGCCTGCGCATGTTGCCTCCCATTCAAGTGCGGAATGCGGAGTGCCAAAACTCCACACTCCGCACTCCGCACTCCGAATTACAATGTTCGACATGCCTGCGAACTTCCCGGAACTGCTGGCCCTGGCGCTGGCCTCGGCGCTGGCCTCCGGTTTGAACGCTTACGCCAGCGTGGCCATGCTGGGGCTGCTCCAGCGCTGTGGCGCCATTCATCTGCAGCCGCCGCTCAGCGGGCTGGCAAACGATTGGGTGATCGGCGTGGCGCTGGCGATGTTCGCGGTGGAATTCGTCGCCGACAAAATCCCCTACTTCGACAACATCTGGGACGCGATTCACACCTTCATCCGGATTCCCGTGGGAGCGGGTCTGGCCGGGGGCATGTTCTCCGGCCAGCCTGCCCACTGGCAGGCGCTGATGACGGCGGTGGGGGCGGCGCTGGCGCTGCAGTCGCACGGCAGCAAAGCCTCGGCGCGCCTGGCCGTGAATGCCTCGCCGGAGCCCTTCAGCAACTGGGCGCTGAGCCTGGGCGAGGACGCCTTCGTGGTCTTCCTGCTGTGGATGGCCGCCCACCACCCCT
>Ga0315282_10015007_pt1 | contig 11478 bp, 10 predicted proteins | sample YL17G07_20_MG_FD_203693 | JGI IMG/M metagenome (GOLD analysis project Ga0315282, IMG submission 203693) | Sediment microbial communities from Yellowstone Lake, YNP, Wyoming, USA - YL17G07_20 | ecosystem: Environmental > Aquatic > Freshwater > Lake > Sediment | place: USA: Wyoming | collected...
ATTCTCTTTTTTTAGCAATCCTGTTTCTTCAAGTTTTGAAAGGTGATATGTGGCTAGTGAAGGGCTGCTCAAGTTGAGTGCTCTTTGAACTTCTCTGGCTCCCACGGGTTTGCTGCTCTTTAACAGGAAACGGTAAACTTCCAATGTTGTTCCCCGCAACACTCCTTCGGGTTCGCCAGAAGCCAAATGCCGTTCACCACACGTTTTCAAATAGCACCCAGTTAATTTAAGCGCTTCCTGTTCAAAACTTTAGAACAACCGTACGAAACATTAGTACACTTGTACAAAAATATAGCATTAAGTAATCGAGTGCATAATGTAAAAGTGCTAGCTGTTGGAGCACACAATTAATGAGCGAACAAAAACCCAAAATTATCCTTGCCGTACTCTTAGGCATCGTCTCGGTTTCATTGCTAGCTACAGCCAGCTACAACTTCTTCCCATCCCAAGAAGACGCGAACCCAACAGCAAAGCCCATCATGCCAACAGTTCTAATTTCATCAATAAACAGCAGCAACATAGCTCAAGGCGAGTCAATCACAATAAGCCTAACTTTAACCTTAAAATCTAATGAAACAGAAGTCATAGTACCCTTGTATTTGGGTAGCGCGTATGAGAATCAGTCTTTTTCAGGTTACACTGTGATAGCAACTCCGCCTCCACCGTATTCAAGTGAACTGCCTTGGGAGCAAATCAACACGTCAACTGAGCCGAAACCGTTCACTGCAACTTTTGACCCTAATCCAGCAATCTTAAAATCAAATGAAGCAAAGACAATTAACTTAACGATACAGGTAGCAGAGAATGCAGCGCTTGGTGCATATAACATGGATGTTGCAATAAGCGATTATCCGCAGACATTCAAGGTTGCTACGGGTTTCCAATTAACAGTTCTATCAAAAAATAATCCAGCGGTTGGTGATTTCTGGGTTGAAAGAGCACCCATGCCTGACTCCCATATCTTCCTTGAAGCAGTCACGATAGAGGGAAAAATATTCGTCATAGGCTCAAATTACACTGTGACTTCTAACTCCAACTACATGTATGACCCTCTAATTGATACTTGGATCTCCAAGACGCCCATGAACCTGTACCGAGGCAACTTCGCAGTGGCTACTGTTCAAGGCAAAATCTACGTCATGGGCGGCTTCATAGGCACAAGCCCACAGTTCATTCCAACGGCTACAGCGGCAAATGAGATGTATGACCCAGCCACCGACACGTGGGCAAACAAAACATCCTTACCCGCGGCAGAGGGCTTTTTGCAGGCAGTTACGGTGAATGGAAAAATCTACGTCATGGGCGGGGCAGCTTACAACGGAAAGGATTATGACATCAATGGCACAAACGAAGTATATGACCCAGTAAGTGCTTCTTGGCAGTCATTAGCGCCTATGCCAACTCCAGTGTTCAACTTTGCCATGACAGCGGTTGGCAGCAAAATTTATGTGATGGGCGGGCAACTTAACGGACCAACGTATCACAGCAACCAAACTCAAATTTACGATACACAAACCAACACATGGACCTTTGGTCAGCCTATGCCCATAACCACTTTCAGTGCCGCTGCGGTCGCAACTAGTGGCGTTTTGGCACCTGTCAGAATTTACTATATTGGCGGCACAGATGAGACTACATGGGCACATACAAACACAGGTCCTTGTCCAACCCAAATTTATGACCCCCAAACAGACAGTTGGTCTCTTGGTACCTCAGTGCCAACTCCCCGGGCGTCAGGCTTTACTTTAGCAGTTGTAAACGACACAATTTACGCCATAGGCGGCTACGATGGTGTATCGGAGAGTGTTGTTAATGAACAGTATTTTCCCTTAGACTACACAGGACCAATGCCATCGCAAACGAATAATCCCACGGCTGTTTCGCCTAATGGTAATCCTGAGGTTCCCAACGAACAGGACGACACAACAATACCAAGCGAAGAGCCTTTCCCGATAACATTTGTCGCAGCAATTTGTGGAGTGTCAGTAGCCATCATCGGCATCGGTCTGTTCTTGTACTTCAACAAACGCGGTAGGAGTCGGAACCCATGAATAAAACAGCTCTAACATTAACACTCATCTTGGCACTCTTGTTCTCAATGGCGGTTGGGGCGCAGTTTGTAAGCTTTTCATCGGCTAATTTTCTGCCTCCTCCGCCGGAGCTGCCTTATGTGTACATTAGGGCTGACGGGACCGTTGAACCTCACATCGTGACCATCCAAAGGATTGGAGAAGTATATACTTTCACTGGGAACATCATAAATTACACCTTAGCGGTCCAGAGAAACAATATTATAGTCGATGGAGCAGGCTTCACCCTTCGAGGAAACGGGACGGGAAAAGGAATAGTCCTAACAAGCGCAACCAACGTGACCATCAAGAACATTGAATTGAGTAACTTGCGCTTTGGCATATACCTCAATCAGTCTTCGGGAAACACTATCACTCAAAACGGCATAACAAGCTCTGAAGTCGGTGTTTTCTCAGAATCTTCCTCGAATAACAACATATACGGGAACAACATAACTGGAAATTCTCAAGGCATAGTGCTCATAGAGTATTCCAGCTACAACAGTATAGTTGAAAACCGCATATCAGAGAATGGAATGGCAGGTATACTGCTCGAGTTCGCGAACAACCACACTTCTGACTTCAACAACATACTCCGGAACAATATAGCTTCCAACAAAGTCTTTGGCATGCGGATCTCCTCTTCTTCCAATTGCCGCATAGAATCAAACAACATTAACAACAGTGAGTATGGAATCCAACTTTCAGGTTCGGCTTGCAAAAACAACAACTTATCTAAAAACTTGATAGCAAACTGCAGCAGCTACGGCATTCAGATGAGCGGGGACTGCAACCAGAACTCCATAGTCGAAAATACTATCGCAAACAGTAAGATCGGCATTGACATTTTTGCCTCAAACAATAACGAGTTCTACCACAATGACTTTGTCAAAAATGCGATACAGGTTAACAACGGCTACGTGGAAAACGTTAACGTTTCCTTAGGAGCGTCAATAAACACTTGGAGCCACGGCTTTGAGGGAAACTTTTGGAGCGACTATAATGGGACAGATGCTAATGGCGATGGCGTCGGCGACACACCATACGTGATCGATGCTAATAACATAGATCACTATCCATTTATGAACCCAGTTGTTACTCCCGCCGTCACTATTCCAGACTTCAATGAGGGAGAGAACCCAACAACCCCAAATGCAGAGCCTTTACCAACAGCAGTGGTCACCGCTGTTGCCTTGTCAGCAGTTGTTGTCTGTGTTGGTTTACTGGTTTATTATGTGAAATTTAAGAAGAGGTTGGAATAGCGCTATGAGAAAAAGAACGATAACATTAACAATCATCTCAGCCTTACTAATCTCATTATTAGCTGGGACACAATTCGTAAATCTTTCATCTGCAAATTTTTTTCCAGAGCCTACTCCCCAAGGCATTCGCATAGAGAGTGACGGAAGGGTTAACGGAACCGACAAAATCCAACGTGACGAAAACGCATACACTTTCACAGATAACATCGAGGGCACAATTGTAGTTTTGCGTAACGGCATAACGATTGATGGCACAGGCTACACTCTTCAAGGGAATGGAAATTCCACGGGAATTTTCCTTCAAGACCGAAACAACGTTACAATAAAGAATATGGAAATCAGAAATTTCTATTATGGAATTAAGCTCACTTGGGAAGGCATAGAGACAGGTTCAAGAAACAACACCATTTCAGGAAACACTATAACTGGAAACAGCATCGGCATACAGCTTGACATGTTCACCGGAAACAACCTTGTCTACGATAACAACATAACAAACAACTCTATCGGCGTAAAAATCATCCACTCTCCAAACAACGTGCTCAAAAATAACCGTCTGAAGGATAACCAGTTTAACTTGTGGATTTACGTTGAGACTTCTGTTCAAGCATCATATTTTGTTAACGACATTGATACCTCAAACACTGTAGATGGCAAACCAATCTACTACTGGGTCAATCAGCATGACAAAACCGTGCCATCTGACGCTGGCTATGTAGCCCTAATAAACTGCACTGGAATAACAGTTGAAAACTTGACTCTTGCAAACAACGGTCAAGGCGTGCTTTTGGTTGCCACAAACAACTCGTTGATAACAAGAAACCAGATGAAGAACAACGGATACGGCATAGTGGTTTATGGTCCGTATGAGCCCTGCGCTTACAATACCATAACTAAAAACGAAATAATGGGATGGACAGAGAAAGACATTTTTGTCTGGAACGACCTTCAAAACAACATTTACGACAACGATATAATACCCATTCAAAATGATGCAAATGCTTCGCCAAGTCCACCTCATTCGCCCTCTCCAACTCTATCACCTCCAACCGCTCCGTCTAACGACGAATCCTTTACCACTACATGGGGCATGTTTTCCGTAATATTGGTAGTATTTGCCTGTGCAGGGGTTTTGTTTTACTTCAAGAAACGCGGCAGAGGTCGGAACCCATGAAACAAAAACCCTTAAAGCTAACTCTCCTCTTAGCCCTCTTACTCTCAACCATTGCTGTGGCACTCTTTGCCAGCACAGCGTCCGCTCAATCTTCTGAAGCCATAACTATCAAAGCTTCTGGCAACGTTGAGGGCACAGACAAGATTCAACGCGACGGAGATGTGTACCTGTTCAAAGGTGGCATCAGCGGTTCGATCGTTGTCGAAAGAGACAACATAGTTCTTGACGGAGCGGGATATGTCCTGCAGCCAAAAAGCGATACCGTGGTAGGAGTGGATATACGTGACAGAAACAACGTCACAATCAGAAATGTTGCTGTCACCAATTTCCAGACAGGAATCAACCTTGAAAATACGACACAGTCAAAACTAATCAACAACAACATCACAACCTATACCTACGAGGACGGCATCAAACTCACCAACTCTACCAACAACATAATATCAAACAATGTCATCTACTCATACGCTGACCTTTACTCAACTCCATTCAATAGGGGCATAGCCCTTGAAAACTGTTCAAAGAACACTATTTCTGAAAACCGAGTGACAGGAAACTTTTATGGCATCTATCTCCGCCTTTCAAACAACAACACTCTTTCTGGGAACAGCATAACAAAAAGCGAATTTGGCATAGACCTCTATTTGTCAAGCAACAACAATTTAGTTGGAAACACAGTATTCAGCACAGTTTTAGCCATATCAAGAGGAGTGTACTCTGATTCTGGAACAGGCATATGGCTTGAAGTCAATTCAACCTACAATCAAGTTCACAAAAACAATGTTAAAAATAATGGAGAAGCCATGCGTGTTTGGGACTACTCTTCAAACAACATAATTTACGAAAACAACTTCATGAACAACACAAGCCAAATTAGCATAATCACACGGGGTATACCAAACCCTCAATCAATACCGATACCAAACTCTTGGGACAATGGCATAGTTGGAAACTATTGGAGCGACTACTTAACAAAGTACCCTAATGCTACTGAAATAGACAATTCTGGCATGGGAAACACACCATATCTAATAGATGCAAACAATATTGATAACCATCCTCTTATGAAACCAGTCGCAATTCCAGAATTCCCTGATGAAACAGGTGAGACAGAGCCTTTCCCAACTTTGTTAGTCGTTGCTGTTCCTGTGGCGGTTGTGGCTGTGGTTGCCGTAGGGGTTCTGGTCTACCTCAAGAAACGGGGTAGGAGTCGGAACTCATGAAGAGAACAGCTTTAGCTTTAACACTCATTTCGGCAATAATGTTCCTAGCGGTAGCTGGAACACAATTTGTTGATGTAACCTTGGCAAATCCGTCTCTCCCGCTCTCTACCTATCCAGAGACACCTGATACAAATCCACCTTCAATTACAATACAAATGCCCGAACACAATAAGACCTACAATGGAAATACTGTTCCTTATTCCATAACTATAGAGAAGTCTTCCTCATGGTTCGAAAATGACACGATTCATGGCACGTTACGTTCCGTCGGTTATATTCTGGACGGAAAAGAAAACGTTACCATTGCTGATAGTCAAACATCTTTCCTTCCAGATTTCCAATCAGAAACTCGAACCATACGCCTTAGAGGAAATTTTTCTGGATTATCCGAGGGAAGCCATACCATACAAGTCTGGGTTAATTCAGTAAGCATTTATCATCCTTCAGATACGCCCCAAAACTTCTACGGTTGGTGGGCTGCTGTAGCCGATTACCCCCTTGACACTTTATCAGACATAGTAAACTTTTCCAAAACTAACCTAGTCGTAGAACCAGAACCTGAACCTTTCCCAACAAGCTGGGTTGTAGCTGCAACAGCGGTAATAGCAATAGTCGCAGCCGCCGTTCTGGTCTATTTCAAAAAGGTCAAGAAAACAACAGGGAAAGCCGAAAAAATAACGCTTGAGGGAGCGATTTGAAAGCGAGTAAGGTTGTCTTCCTCGTTTTCCTAATCACATCATTGTGTGCAGTTAATGGTCAACTGGTTAGGGCAAATCCTAAGACCATTGTTGTTCCAGACGATTACCCAACGATAGCTACAGCCATAGAAAACGCCAGCGATGGCGATACAATTCTGGTCAGAAGCGGAACTTACAATGAGACCCTGATAATTAACAAAAGTATTTCGTTGATGGGGGAAAATGCGGGCAACACCGTGCTAAACGGACCGTCTGTCTATAATTCTACGTTTCTCTCCTCTGTCGCAATTCAAGTGGCTGCCAACAACGTCAAAATCTCTGGTTTGACTATTGACAATGGAGTCGGTTTGGGAGTCTATGTGGAAATAAGTACGGAAGAGACTCAAATAGTTGGCAACATATTGAATTGTGGAACAGCTGTCAGCATATTTGGCTCAAACGCGGTGGTCAAAGAGAATATCATATCAGGTTATTCTACTGCCATACTCTGCGTTGGCGCCTACTGTAACATAACGAACAATAACATTCTGTTTTCGCCAGGTTACGGGGTTGACTTGGAAGGCTTCCACAACCTCGTTTCGGGAAACAACGTCACTGACCCTAACGGGGAAGGCATTGGCATCTTCATTAACGGCAATTCAAACAGTATCGCTGACAACACGATAACTGAAAAATCCGACGGGATAAGCGTTTTTTCAGGGTCGTACAACACGGTCAGCGCAAACACTGTTACCAACTGCTCCAACGGCATCGTACTTGAGGCAGGTTTCAACAACACCTTTACTGGAAATACCATAGCATATTGCAGAGGCGCTGTCACCATTGGAGGAGTGTACAGCGAGGCAGCTAACAACACGCTATATCGTAATAATTTCCTAAATAACACTAACCAAGTCACAGTTTACAGCCCTAATTATTGGGACAACGGCAAAGAAGGCAACTATTGGAGTGATTATCTGATTAAGCATCCAAACGCGTCAGAAATAGATAACTCAGGAATAGGAAATACGCCCTATGTAATCGATGCAAACAATACAGACCACTATCCGCTTATGGCTCCTTTCGGTAGCACTAACCCGCCCTTGCCTTCCTCAGCTCATTCAGAGCCTTTTCCCATAACATGGGTTGTAGCGGCAGCAGCGATAATAGCAATAAGTGGAATAGCCATAATACTTGGTGTAGCGGTCTATAGAAGAAGATTCAAGGAAAAATCCAGCAAAGCGAATCGAAAGTTTACGACTGCGTTGTTACCGCATTAAAGGGGTGAGTAGTGAATGGGTGTCTCTATGAAACGGTTTTATGTGGCTTTGGTTCTTGCGGTGGTTTTGTTCTCATCGGTGGTTGGAGTGCAGTCAGTTAAGGCAAGTTCCAAGACGATTGTTGTTCCAGACGATTTTCCGACAATTACCGCTGCCGTCACAAATGCCGCTCAAGGCGACACCATATTCGTAAAGAAAGGAACCTATCATGAAAACCTAAGAATTGACAAGTCTATTCAGCTAATTGGAGAAGATAGAGACACAACCATACTTGACGGCAATTTATCGGCAAGCACTGGTTTTCCTTTGACGTTGGCAGGCTATAAGGTTCCTTTGACAATAACCCAAGACAATGTAACTATAGAAGACTTCACCCTACGTGATTCCTATGCTGGAATCCAATTGAGCGGTAACTACTGCAAAATTTCGGGAAACAGAATAACAAATGTTCAATATGGAATAGTACTGTCCAGTGTATCTGGAAATAGCATAACAGGAAATGTTATAGATTCAGTCAAGACTAATGGTTACGGCATCGAAGTAAGTCATGCATCTGATAATAACGTAAAAAGAAATCAAATAATCTCAGCTTCTATAGGCATCGCAATCATAGACCAGCTTCTTTCACCATCGTCAGTTATTTTCAGTGAAAACAACAACGTCTCCGAAAATAACATAGCAGACAGTAAAGAGTACGCCATTATGCTCCAATTTACCAGCAATAACATCCTTATTGGAAACAACATATCAAACTCAGAAATTGGAACGAGCATTTATGTTGCCAACAACAATAATTTTTACCATAACAATTTCATCGATAACACCGAACAGGTTTCAGCTAATGAATGGTACGCAACGCAATGGGGGTACAGTGTTTCTACAAACACGTGGAACGAAAACTATTGGAGTGACTATAACGGCACAGACAACGATAAGAACGGTTTGGGTGATACACCATACGTCATTAATGAAAAAAATGCAGATAACCGTCCCCTTATGGCTGAAGCCAGCATCTCTGGTGAGCTTCCTGAATTAATTCCAGAGTTTCCATCGTGGATAATCCTTCCACTGCTTATTGCGGCTACGTTATTTGCCATTGGCATCAAAAAGAAGCATTTGCTCAAAGGGAATATTAGAAATATTTGACAAAATCACCGTATTCATAGCCGCATGTTCATGCGGAATAACGGAGAAGTGATGAGGTCTCTTAATCCCGTAAACATATGAGGAATGCCCTCATTGTTGTGGTAACCATACAAGTTCTAGTATGCTGAATCCAAGGCGTGGGACATCCCTACTCCCTTGGGCACTTGTGCCCCTTCGGTTGGTTAGAAACTGAAGGTCGCATTCGCAGACTCTATGCTACCTGAGGTAGCACTTTTTTCACTATTTTCACAACTGTTAGGGCTAGAATTATGGAGATACCTGCTTGCACGAATAAGTCTCTTGCGTAGGAGACAGCTGCCAACGCTAATCCCTTAATGTAAATGTTGACTAAGAAGTATGTGGTAGCCATCAAGAAACCTCCAACTACACAGCCGACGACTTGCAGAGCAAGAGGCTTATTCTTCGTTAAGCCTGGAACGAAGCCTTCCAAAAAATGAGCGGGAATTGAAACGAACCATCTCGGATACCCTGTGAACAGATCAACCGCCACAGCACCAATCACGCCGACGGAACCGCCTACTCTGTATCCAAAGAGCAACGCTGCGACGAAGACCACGAAATCGCCAATTTGTGTATAACCTCCAGTGGGCGAAGGAAAGATGATTAACATGATTGAGGCTGCGTACGCAGCTGAAAGAACGGCTGTCAATGCTACTTCCTTCGTAGCCTTTGCGCTCTTACTCTTCACCATCTTGGTTTTCACGTCAACGTGCCTTACGCAGGCATCTTGTAGTTAGGGTTTCTGGCAGAATGAGATGGCTAAAACGTCTTCTTTGCTCCAAACCAGTTTTGTCTTGCAAGTGTGATTTGTGCAGACAGCCGCATTGTTCACCAGCTTTGAGGAGCAGAAGGAAGCTCAGTCCATAGCGATTCCAGTATCGATAATGGCTCTGTAGTCTGGGCACTTAATCAAGAGGCGAGACATGTTTTTCACCTCTCTTAGTTATTTTTGCCTAACTATTAAACAATTCCGCCAGAGTGAAATTAGCATTTTGGAGTTTCGTATAAAAGCCTGCGGGCTGCATTAAAGTGTGAAATAAGCCCTTTTTTGCCTTGTTTTTTAATTTGGCAATGGTTCTAACCTATTTTAAGAGGATTGGCGTATTACTTAACGAGGTAGGATTGGAATGCGCAAGCAGCAAGGTAAATTCTGGCCTCAAGTTAGAGCCTTAATCTGGGAGAAAGCGCAGGGACTCTACCAGATGGATGAAGCGAAGGGCATGGCTGACGATTTCACGGGAATAACCGCAACCAAAGCGGAACTCAGGGAAGGCGGATACTTCTATCAAGCTAAGCTAATTGTTCTACGGGACCTGTGGCTGGAAAAGAAAGGCTTGCCAACAATCGAAGAAGAAGCCCTCTTTTAGACTATCACATCATGGAGAATTATTATGTGCCCTTAATGCTGGGCTACCGCGTACTTTGATTCTTTCGCATGTCGAGCTGGAAGTTTCACGGGCAAGACTGATTCAACAGTGACGAAGACAAGGTCCCCAACGGCTGATAAGCTGATTTCCGAATTGCCTAGTTCATAAAAGTCTGCAACTCGTTTAGGAATCTCTAGAATTACGCTTTCAGCGCTTTTCCTGACAGAGGCAGACTCTCTGGAAAACGCTTTCTCTTTCCATTCAGCAATTTTCTGACAGGCAATCCCAATGGTTGACCTGGATAAGGAATAGACAAACGCTTTTTCCTTCCACAGGTCAGGGTTCACCATTTCTCGCGGTATCTCAATGAGACTTCTCGGTTTTTCATCAAAATCTGCTGGGTAAACCATCTTGACCAGCATGCCCCTTTTCAAGTTGTGCTTTACGGATGCTTTGCCTTCCGCGACTAGGCGATTGACGCTTCCGTCGACTTTTCCGTTTGTCCACTCAAGATTTTTTGCGATTTCGGCGATTGTGATTCCAGGTTTTTTCATGATCTCCTCTAAGACGGTGGCGTCGGTTGTCTCGCCTTTTTGGCGCATCGCCACAGGAGCTCCAGAAAATCTATTGCCTTTCATGATTGTCACTGCATAATATTAGATGCGTGAGGGCGTTAATAAGCGTTTAGAAGCTTCCAAACGAACCTCAAATTAACACCAAAAACGCATATAACGCTGCCATGACCAAGGCAGTGCTCATAAGCCCCACAGCCTACAGGTGACTACAGAGGCACCGTTTCGTCTCCGAAGAAGTCATAATAGGCATAGTCCTCCACTGCCCAATAAGCGAACGAAAATACTCAGACGACAACAGGTTCCAAATCGTTTTCAAGAGAAGAAAAAACAGCAAATTCGTAAATATTACACTATGGATGGAGGAAAAAGAGAACGCGTTCTTCGTGGGCAAAATACACTCTAAGAGAGCATAACGCGCAATCTACTGCCTGAACAAAAGTGGTTTTGCCCTCCTAACCCTTCCTCCAAAACAAGTAACCCTTCGTCTGCAATAGAAAACCGCAGACTTTGATTAAGTGTGCAAGTTTTTCAAGGCTGGCTTTCTTTATCTCCTCAACGTAATCTTTCTTGTGTCCAAAAAGCAGATGCGAAAAAAAGTGTTTCATGAAGCGCATGCATGCATCACCTGTATAGAAAATTGTAAAAGGGTGAACACAGAGAACCCCTATAGGAGACTGCGGTGAT
>Ga0315282_10015008_pt1 | contig 11478 bp, 11 predicted proteins | sample YL17G07_20_MG_FD_203693 | JGI IMG/M metagenome (GOLD analysis project Ga0315282, IMG submission 203693) | Sediment microbial communities from Yellowstone Lake, YNP, Wyoming, USA - YL17G07_20 | ecosystem: Environmental > Aquatic > Freshwater > Lake > Sediment | place: USA: Wyoming | collected...
TTTGTTTACCCTTATGGTTGCAGGGGTACTGGCCGTGATAACCAATGCAGCGAACAGGTTTCTGGTCGACGTGAAACGCGCAGCAGCCGTAACGAAGGAGGTCAACGCCTGGAGGAAGGAATTCGACAAGGCTCGCAAGAGCGACAACAAGAAACTCCTGGCCCAACTCACGAAGAAGCAACAGGCAATGATGAAACTGCAGAGCAAAGTCGCATTCGACCGAATGAAAGTGAGCTTTATCTTCATAATACCTTTCTGGCTGGTCTGGATCGTGCTAAGCGGGTCCTTTGGGTCGACTGTTGTCGCGCATTTGCCGATCGCGATCCCGTTTGCTGGTGCCAGCCTAGGCTTCTTCTATTGGTACTTGATATGCTCGTTCACCGTCAGCCTTCCACTGTCGAGAATTCTCGGTGTCAATCCGGAGGATATTTGAGTTGCCATCTCGATCGAAGAGATCAAGATCCGTCAAACGAACACGTGTCCGTCTTCCTGGTGGAAGGAGATCAGTCAGCTACCGTAGGGGACGAAAAGGGATGGCGCGGTGCAGAGTCTGCGGTGAAATCCTTCATGGAACCGCTTTCACCAGATTGCATCGCGTTCCGGGAAGCGCTAGAGCCCCCTCGCGCCCATACGGCGGAAGCATCTGTGCCTCGTGCCTGAGGAGCCTACTCAGGGCAAAAGCTCGGGGCTCCACATAGATGGGCCTAGTTGTCACGATCGGAGGCCCGCACGGAACAGGAAAATCCACTTACGCCAAGATGATTGCAAAACAGTTCAAGCTTAGATACGTCTCAGCAGGTCAATTGTTCAGAGACCTCGCGAAGGAAAAAGGCGTCAGTCTTGGAGAATTGAGCAAGCAGGCAGCAGACTCTCCCGAGGTCGACCGCATGATCGATGAGCGAAGTGCGGCGGAAGCTGCGAAGGGAGATGCCGTCATCGAGGGACAACTTGCCGCTTGGATGGCCAAAGATCTCGCACAGATACGCATCTACCTGAAAGCCCCGAACGAAGAGAGAATAGCGAGAATTGCCAAGCGGGATCACGTGGACTATGAAGCAGCGCGCAGACAGACGTTAGAGCGTGAGCGGATACAGCGCGAAAGATACAAGCGGTACTATGGGATTGACATAGACGATCTGTCACCATATAACATCATAATTGACAATGGAAACCGCTCCGTGGAGGACACGAGCGCAGAACTCATGTCCAAAATCCATGAGATACTGCGCCGACACAACCGCACATGAATCCCGAAGGGTCACGCACTCTGCGTCCGTTGTGGTAAGCTTATTAGTACATCGAGTTATCTAAGCAGCCCCGCCAATCAGGTGGCGCTGATATGACAGGATTCGATGTTGGCAGAATATGCGTCAAACTCTCAGGAAGAGAGGCCGGCAAGAAATGCGTAGTGCTCGACGTCATAGACAAGAACTTCGCCTTGGTAACCGGCCCACCCAAGTTGACCGAAGTGAAGCGACGCCGAGTGAACATTCAACATATCGAAGCAACTCGAGAGCAAATCGAGATAAAGAAAGGCGCCACAGACGAGGAAGTCACGAAGGCGCTGGAGAAAACAAAGAAAACCAGCTTCATGAAATCGGAAGTCAAGCCATAACCGGTCGAGAGAATTTTCGTCAAGCCCTCGCCGATTGAGACGCCCTGCACTATTCATACGACACCAGGACTGTTGCACGGGCTCCTCTTAATATGCGGATGCGCATTGTCTAGTCGGTGCTAGATGTGAGAATCTCGCCTCCATGGGAGTTCAAGCGAACGATCGTCAAGAAGTGCGAGGAGTCAACGGATCCAAAGTACGGTCACAAGCCTACCGATCGACCAATCCAGGATCACATCAGATTCGGGATAATCAACCTTGACAAACCGGCTGGACCGTCGAGTCACGAAGTCACGGCGTGGACGAAGAAGATCCTTGAAGTGGAGCACGCCGGTCACGGCGGGACCCTAGAAGCAAGCTCTGCTGGGAAGATCCCATAGTAACCGGCGTACTTCCAGTCGCTCTCGAGGATTCCACGAAAGTAGTCCAGGCTTTCCTGCACTCCGGCAAGGAGTACGTGTGCCTCATGATACTCCATGGTGAAGTCTCTGATGAAGACCTGAACCGAGTCCTGGAAGAGTTCACGGGCGAGATACATCAGAAGCCGCCCCTTAGAGCCTCTGTGAAACGCGAATCACGGAAGCGAACCATATACTACCTGGACATGCTGGAAAGAGACGAGAACCGCGTTCTATACAAAGTGGGCTGTCAGGCTGGAACGTACATCCGCAAACTGTGTTCGGACATTGGTGAAGTGTTGGGCCCGGGAGCTCACATGCAGGAGCTCAGGAGAACAAGATCTGGGCCCTTCACGGATTCGAATGAGTTACACACGCTCCATGAACTTGTCGACGCTCACGCAAGGTTCCTCGAGGGAGATGAGAGCATGATCAGGAAACTGGTTAGACCGGTGGAGGATGCGTTAGAGTACATCCCGAAGATCCACATCAGAGATTCTGCTGTCGACGCAGTCTGCCACGGAGCTAGCCTAGCGGTTCCTGGTGTTGTTAGCGTCGAGGACCCATTCCCGAAAGACTCGACAGTTGCGATAATGACTCTGAAGGGTGAAGCAGTCGCGCTGGCCAAGAGTACAATCTCTAGCGAGTCCATTATTCAGCAAGAAAAAGGAATTGCTGCCAAAGTCATGAGAGTCCTCCTGCCTCGAAGGACATACCCAAGAATGTGGCGCGACTAGGCAGCCGCAATACTATCTCGATCACGTTCATGAGAATCTTTATGACGGCTCAAGACCAACTGCTCAACAATGGAACATGTACGGTTGATCGACGCCGGGATTCCCGAGCCTGGTACGGGGCAGATCCCAACTTGAGGAGCCTAGGCCTGGAATCGAGGACACAAAGCCTGTGGTCCTTTGGGGCCGCGAGGGTTCAAATCCCTCTCCCGGCGCCAAACCCCCTGCTTCGATTCCTGACTGTTTTTCAAGACTCCCCCTACTACAGTGATCATAAGTGTCGGCAAACTGGACTTGGAAACAGCTCTCGACGGAGCCAGCCACACTATGCGCTCCGGCCTCCTGCGACGCCCTGAGCAGCGACAGAAGCTGATCGCCCTGCTACGAGCTTGTGGGAAAGTGGGAGGCACGTGCGTTCAGGTCAATGTGTTTGATGCCAACACTCTTCGCGAAGCACAGAAACATCTGGAGGAGTACTGGAACTTGTTGGTCCGCGTAGCCGACTACAACGCCTATTTTGTGGGGTTGGGTAAAGAGATCTGGGATGAGCTCATCGCTTGCGAATCGCATCAGCTAGGATGATTATGGCATTAACCTTCAACGTTCAGCGCTTCAGCACCCAGGATGGCCCAGGCATCCGTACCACTGTCTTCCTGAAAGGATGCCCCCTGCATTGTGTTTGGTGCCACAACCCAGAGGGGCTACGCCCAACTCCAGAGTTGGTATGGTATGACGTGCGATGCATCGGCGTTAAAGAATGCCTGCGAGTCTGCACAGAGGACGCGTTGACCCTGACCCCCGAGGGCATGCGCATCGACCGTGAGCGGTGCATCGTGTGCGGGGTGTGCGTGGAAGCCTGTCCGACTGCTGCGCTGGAGGTCATTGGCCGCCGCTGGACGCCTGAGGAACTGGTTGAGGAGCTGTTGAAGGATCAAGTCTTCTATGAAACCTCAGGCGGCGGGGTCACATTCAGTGGCGGGGAACCGATGATGCAGCTAGACTTTCTCTGCGAAGTCCTTCCTCGTTGCCGAGAGGTTGGGCTTCACGTCGCCCTAGACACCTGCGGCGCTGTTTCCTGGGAGAGCTTTGAGCAAGTGCTTCCGTGGGTGAACTTGGTGCTCTACGACCTTAAGATCATGGATGCGGAGCGCCACAGGGCAGCGACAGGGATCTCAAACCACGGTATCTTGGAGAACGCGCGCGGTTTGGCAGCTCATGGCGTGCCGATGTGGATTCGCACGCCGGTGATCCCAGGACATACTGGTGATCACGAGAACATCTTGGCCATCGCGCGTTTCATACACGAGGCGCTGCCCACAGTGGAGCGCTGGGACCTGCTAGCCTACACGAACCTCGGCGGGCCCAAGTACCGCCGCCTAGACCGAAAGTATCTGCTGGAGAAAGTACCACTTCTGTCCCGTGAAGAGATGGAGTCCGTATGGAAGACGGCCGCAGAACTGGTGCCCGTGGTCCGCTGGTCCGGCGCAACGCGGCAGTCAGACCCCAAAGATGCTGGCGGGCCACCCATCCCGGGTGGCCGGATCGCTTAACCTAGCTCGAACCTGCAAGAATCTGAGCCTTTGGACGACGATTCCCCGAGCACTTCTCTTCACTACAAATCAACAGCCAGCGATTTGGCATCGCGTCTGATGCGTGATTCCAGAAGGCCAGATTGCGGCCACGACCCGACTATGCCTACATATCGAATTGCCTTGTCGACGGAAAACATCTCGTGAGCTAGCTCCTTGATCTTTGACCAATACGCTTTGCAGCGCCTTGATAATATCGCCCAACTCGGAACTCTGCTCGCGTAGGCTCTCCAAAACGCTGTTATCACACGGTCGTGTCGTTTTGCTCAAGTGCTTCGGATGAAGGAATACGATGTTATCACCATCGGCTCAGGTTCTGCGATGAATATCGTTAGCGCGATGATGCAGAGCAATCCCCGGGTGAAGGTTGCCGTAGTCGACAAGGACGAACCCGGTGGAATCTGCCTGACAAGGGGATGCATTCCATCGAAGATTCTGCTTTATCCAGCGGAGCTTGTGCGGACTATTGAGAGAGCCCAAGCTTTCGGGATCGATGTAGAGATCAAAGGCATCAACTTCGCAAGCGTAATGAAGCGAATGAGAAATCTGATAGACGGTGAGATCGAGGGAATCCGGCAGGGACTGACGCAATCATCGAACGTTGACTACTATCATTCAGTGGCGGAGTTCATCGGCCCGTACAGACTGAAGGTCGGATCCGAGACAATCACTTCAAGAATGATTCTCCTGTGCACTGGATCGAAGCCAATTATCCCTCCGATCAGCGGCTTACAGGAGGTAAGCTATCATACGAGCGATACGATTCTTCATGAAACGAGACTGCCGCAGAGCGTAGCGATCGTGGGCGGCGGATACATCGCCGCGGAATATGGTCACTTCCTCTCGGCCATGGGCTCCCGAGTCACCATCATCGGTCGCAACCAGCAGTTCTTGCCTAAAGAAGAGCCAGAGGTATCGGCGCTTTCCAAACGAGAGCTAGGAAAGCATATGACAATCCTAACGAACTATGAGGTAGTGAAGGCGGACAAGACACCGGAAGATAAGAAGAGACTGACCGCCGTACACAGAGGGACCGGAGAAAAGAAAGCAATTGAGGCAGATGAAATCCTAATTGCTTCAGGACGCGGGTCAAACACCGATGTTCTTCATCCTGAACGAGCAGGGATTAAGACCGACGAAAGAGGATGGATTACTGTCGATGAGCGTCTCGAAACCTCTCAGCCAAACGTGTGGGCTTTCGGAGACGCAAACGGCAAACATCTCTTCAAGCATGCGGCTAACTACGAATCGGTGATCGTCTACAACAACGCTGTGCTGAACAAGAGAATCGAAGCAGACTACCACGCTGTCCCTCACGCAATCTTCACGGACCCGGAGATTGCAGGCGTGGGCTTGAGGCAGAGGGAAGCAATGGAACGGTATGGTGCTGGCGGCATTCTGATCGGATTTGAGCGGTACGAGGACACAGCCAAAGGAGAGGCAATGGCTGTGAAAGACTATTTTGTTAAAGTCATTTTGGCGAAAGAGACCCTCAAGATCTTGGGAGCGCACATCATAGGTCCCCACGCGTCGGTTGTCATCCAAGAAATCATCAACCTGATGTACGCGCCTGAGCAGAGCGCACAGCCGATGTTCAACGCCATGCACATCCATCCCGCGCTGACGGAAGTCGTGCAACGCGCTTTCCAGTCCCTCATGCCGGCAGAGGAATACTATCATCTTCTCGAGCATCACTACCATCTTCCCTTGGAGTGAGAAGCAGCTGATCTCGCCTGTGTCAGAAAGCAACAACCAACAAGAAGGACTGCGGGTTGAGGGTACTTGTCACAGGGGCCTCGGGCCTTCTTAGGCGGTCACTTGGTCGAACTTCTCGTTGAGAAAGGATACGCGGTTGTTTTGATGGTTAGGAGGGCCAGCGAGACCGCCCTTCGTGGCAGTCTGGGTTTGGAGAAACGAGTTGCTGACCTGACCGGTCCTCCTTCGCTTAGAGAAGCGGTACGCGGTGTTCAAGCTGTCATCCACTTAGGTGCCTACTACACCTTTCACGGCAAGAGGGAAATCTACAATAGTGTGAATGTTCAGGGAACGAGAGATCTTCTTGAAGCTTGTCTCGGTGAAGGAGTAAGAAGATTCGTATACTGCAGCTCGACCGAGGCAATTGGGCCTGTCAAGGAAATCCCTGCTCACGAGGATCATCCGCCGAACCCCCAGTACGAGTATGGAAAATCTAAGCTCAAGGCTGAGAATGTGGTCAAGGAATATGGTGATAGGATCAAATTCACAATAATCCGGCTATCTGGGACGTATGGGCCCAGAAATGTTGACGACATCTCGTTCTACACAATCACATCCTTTGCGCATAATTCGATGGCGACTAGAATGCTAGTTTGTTCAGGGTCAAACGTTATCCAGTTTGTACATGCCAGGGATGCAGTCCGAGGATTCTATCTTGCTCTAGAGAATGAAAACTCCTTTGGCCAGACGTATTTCATAACCGAGGACAAGTGGTATCCCTATTCCAAAGTGTACCGGATCCTCTCAAGAATGTGCCGCAGAAAGCCCCCTACCATCAGTCTGCCGAAGTATCTCGCAAAGGCGTTGCTGTATCCAGTTCATCTGGCAAGAACCGCCACAGGTATCTAGAATTTCACGTGGGATCCGAAGACTGTGGATGTCGTCACGTCAGACAGGGCGTATAGCATCGATAAGGCGAAGGACGAGCTCGGGTATTCTTCAGAGTATTCGCTTGAAGACGGCCTGAGGGAAACCATGCAATAGTACAGACAGAATGGGGTCGTTAGGTAGGTTAGGGCCATGAAACCGCTGCTGCTGAATGCCTGCGGTGGTCTTATCGTGAACGGTAGTGAGTCGGATATGGTTCAGCTCCGAACCCAGTTCCGATTGATCCGGCCATGCCTGATCTTGTTAATTACCAGTTCAGAAGCTGTTATGTAGCAAAAAGATCGGAAGGAAGGGCGACTGCGAATGAGACCGAGAGCGGCGACAATGGTCATGATGCTGGCTGGCGTCGTCCTTCTCGCTTGTCTTCCATTTCCTGTCATGGCACAGACTCATCCCTCTCTGGCAACGGACCAACCTTTGTACACTCTGCGCGACAAACAGATTCTGTTTCAAGGTGACGGTTACTCGCCGAAGACACAGTATGTGGTTTGGCTTCAAACACCACTTGACAACTCAACTCGCGAGACGGGCCTTTCATTTGCAACGACAGACAAGGGAGAAATTCCGCCTGCCATTTCTCTGTCGATTGAACCGACTTCCCCCCTAGGAACGTACTTGGTCAGCGTTTCGAACTCCACCAAATTAGATGCCGCGATCGCTCGGGCGCACTACGGTATATGGGCGACCGACAAGTACGTCTACCAGCGCACGCAGGTGGTTCAGGCAATAGGCGGCGGCGTCCTGCCCAAGACCAGTCTGAAGGTAACCATCCGAGACCCTACAGCCGCCTTCGTTTATGATTCGACGATTGCCGCAAACGAAACTGGCACTTTCATTGCGACTTGGAAGATTCCATCGGATGCCGTGACTGAGTCCTACACTATCTTCATAGACGGCGTGGGAACATATGACTCTCCAAACGCCGAGTTCGTTTCTATTTCGAAGTTCTCCGTAACCCAGGCGCTCCTGAACGTCACGATTCATGTCCAGCCTAATACGTCGTATGAGAGAATGCAAGCAGCCTCTGCGGAGTTCGTCATACGGTACCCTGACTCGTCGGAAGTCATGACCATCAAAGATGGTCTCAAACCGGCGGCGCTGTATGCAGGGCAGATCAAAGTAGAGGATCTTGCCCTTACAGTCTCAGGGACGACGAGCGGGATCTGGATCGCTCAATCAAGAATCCCGAGGAACGCGTCACTCGACGTGAACTACAAGTTCGTGATGGCTGCGAACGCTTTTGACGATGGGAAAGGGAACGTTGGCCCTGAAAAGGATGTCGAGACGAGTAGCTTCGTCGTGACTCCCGCAGCGCTTCTTGTGAGTTCCGTTCTCAATTCAACCCGCTACCAGGTTCCCTTGGACACGTTCGTGGCATATACCCAGGTCAGCTATCCTGATGGCACGTCAGTCGCTAATGCCACAATTCGGGCTTGGTTGAACGCTCCGAACGCCCAGGTAAACGTAACAGTCACTCGTGACAGAACGAGCCAGGTTTGGATCATCAAATATGCGTTCTCATGGGGCGATCTGCTCAGGCTGGGAAGCTGGAAGCTATCCGTCCAGGCTACGGACATCTACGGAAACACGGGATCAGAGTCTCTTGAAGTTACCGCAGAACCATACTCGTTGCTTGAGATAGTCGTCGCTGCCGCTGTCGTTCTTCTTGTGATCAGATGGTTACTTGCGAGATTCTGGCGGCGTCTGTATCTTGAAACGAAGCGAGCTATCTCGGCACTTAGAGGTCGTCTGAGGCCGCCGTCTCTCGGTCGTTACTTCAATAATTCGCCGGTTACTCCGTGAATTCGGAATTCCTTGTCTCTGCCCAGGTACTTGTACCTGAACACATAGATCGGCAATTCAAGGAGACTGAGTTCGGTGATCTCGAATCTATTCGTCAGTATCTTGTTGAAGACAGGTGGCGGCTTTACGACTTTGCTGTGAAGAAATCGTACCGCATCTTCTGCTGTCAAAGCCAACGGGGTGAATTTGGTAGTAGGTCTCTGGTCACCGTGTTCGGCGCCTTCTTCCATGCGGTGCATTTGCGGTTTCCTCTCAAGAAGGTACTCCATCGAGACATCCTCCTTCCCCTCCCCGTCGACAAGCACCGAGGCGTCTTTGAACTGGTAGGCAAGTTCTGTGGCTCCGTCAACTGTGAAGTGCTTAGGTGCCGGTCGAGCCATCAGTGTATGTCTGATCTTGGCCGTGGCTCTTGCAAGAATGGAGCGTTTGGTCTTGACTTGAGAAGTCAAGGGCCGAATTCGCCCGCCCACTTGAACGGCGATGGCATCGTCCGGAACAGTTGCTGTGTACGTCTTTCCTCTGAAGTAGAAGCATTCATGATACCCCTTCACTCGCCAAAACGGAAAGAAGACTAGTGTGGGATCACCCACCATCTGTATTCGTCCGGAGCGTAGCCGGAACCACCCTATGGGTCCAAATGCCCTAGCCTTACGCGACTCCGCAATCTTCGTGGCCTGGTCAATCGGCATAGCATCGATCGCGTACGTCTGAACAGGAATGCTTGAGGGTGTCCAGCCATTTCCCACCCGCGACTGATCGAAAGTTCCTGCGGACTTGAACACGGCCTCGAATTCAGCGAGTGTTGAGTCAAGTAGGTCCTTGATCTTGGCGAGTCTCTCGTCTTCGCTCATGTCGGGGATACCTCCCATTGGGTGCCCCGCCGTCTGCGGAGCGTCAGTCGAGGGATGCGAGAGCTGTCGTCTGCTATTGTTGCTTCGGGACGAGGCGCCCGTACCTTCCCACATTCAGCTGTGCCTCGCCTCTGAAGCTCGTGACGTAACCGTTCTCAACGCGTACCTCATCGTTCACTTTGAAACTGTCTATCTGTTCGTTCCACAGGGACATTTTGATCGAGCCGGAATCATCTGTCAGAACCGCATCGGCTACTGTACTAGTCTCGCCGAACCGGGTCTGGACCTGTCGAGCTTCTCCCTTCTCGACAATTCTCCCTTCGACGTCAACTTGTCTCATCCCCGGCTTTAGTTCGATTACCTTCATGGCAAATCGCTGCCCTAACAAAACGAGGTTGCGTATTAAAGACTTCGCGCTCAGAATTCTGCCGAGAGGTGAATGTCGACTTCTTTTTGCATGGATACCTCGCCCGTTCCTCGCTTGATAGCTACGATCTCGACTTGTTCGACAACGGCTATCTGGCGAATAGCGTCAACATGGCTACGTAGCACATTCGCCGTGTCCTCTTCTGACTCAACTCTCAATCTCTTGATGGGGGCCTTCATAGACAGTCGTTTCTCTGACTTGATGCGGCGGACCTCCGAAAGCACCCGAACGACAATCGATCCCTTCTTCTCAGATTCCTCGTCAATGAGTTCCTCATTCGGCAGTGGCCAAGCGTCCGAGTGGATGCTCCTTGCCTTCAGGCGACCAGACCATAGCTCACGATAGAGCGCGTCAGTGATGTGGGGACAGATCGGGGCAAGCAGTCTGAGAACAACGTCTAGGGTGTGAAAGAGCGTGAACTGAGCAGCTCTTCGGTTCTCATCTTCCTGAGCATGCTCGGCGTACAGTCTGTACTTCACCGCTTCAAGGTATTGGTCGCAAAGATCGTGCCAAATGAAGTTCCTAGTAGATTCTGTGGCGACGTTGAATTGGAAGTTCTCAAACGCGTCCGTAGAGGTCTTGGCCAAGTTGTTGAGCTTGCTTAGCAGCCATCTGTCCAGCAAGTCGAGCTTCGGGGTCGGAAGAGTCGGGTCATAGTCTTCTAGCGAGGATAGTATCAGCCGAGCAGCATTCCAGAGTTTCGTGAGGAACTTGCGGCCATACTCAACGTCAGCCCATCTGTACGGGATGTCATAGCCCGTGGATCCGCCGGCCGCTGCCCACTGTCTTACGGAGTCTGCCCCGTACTTGATGATCGCCTCTGTGACCTCTACGTAGTTGCCGTACGACTTGTGCATCATTCTACCGTCGGCGCCTCGAACCATACCGTTTACGAGGACAGTCTTGTACGGAGCCTTTCCAAACAAAGCGAGATGCCTCGCCATCAGATAGTAGTCCCAGGTCCGTATGATGTCTAGACCATTGGGCTGCAGATCTGCCGGAAAGAGTCTCTGGAATTCCTCCGGCCTATCGGGCCAGCCAGCGTGAACGGCGCATGTGATTGACGAATCCATCCAAGTGTCCATCACATCATGGTCGCCGACGAACTCCCGTGATCCGCACCCCGGGCAGGATCCTGCCGGTGGATTCTGTGAACGCGGATCCACAGGCAGCCACTCATCCTTCGCAGCAAACATCTGGGCGCACTGACGACAGTACCACACCGGTATTGGGGTTCCGAACAGTCTCTGTCTAGAGATCACCCAGTCCCAGTCGAGCGACCTTGCCCATTCTATCATCCTGTTCTTGGAGAAATCTGGGACCCAGGCAACCCGATTAGTCCACTCGACTATCTGATCTGTCATGTCCTTGGTCTTCATGAACCACTGGGGCGCCGACAGGATCTCTACTGGGGTGTG
>Ga0315282_10015009_pt1 | contig 11478 bp, 8 predicted proteins | sample YL17G07_20_MG_FD_203693 | JGI IMG/M metagenome (GOLD analysis project Ga0315282, IMG submission 203693) | Sediment microbial communities from Yellowstone Lake, YNP, Wyoming, USA - YL17G07_20 | ecosystem: Environmental > Aquatic > Freshwater > Lake > Sediment | place: USA: Wyoming | collected...
GGTTATTTTCCTTTTCAAAGAGCTTTGGGGGGCCATTCGGGGTCACTTCCCTAAATTTATGACTCCGATGGACCCTTACAAATCTTTTGGCCCCATTTCGGCATCCTGACTTTTTACGAGTTCATCAGGATTAACACATAAGCAATATTGGGGTCTGTGGCTGTGCTCTCAACGATCTGCTTCAAGGATTTTTGATCCTCCGTGTAGATACAGTATTCACTGTTCTGGGCAGTGATAGCGGAGAGGGATAGGCCGTGATGTAAGAGTTCTTCAAAATAGCTCTTCATCTCTTCCCGGATCACGAAGAAGATAATTCCCCCAGCGGTTACCAGGATGAGCAGGATGGTCAATAGGTTAAATTTTGTTATGAGGCTCAGTCCTTTTTTGTTCTCTTGGTTCTCCATGATGTTTCCTTTAAAAGACCCGATGGGCATCACGCACAAGGGCCTCTGAAAGATTCAATTTCATGTGCCTGGCTGTTTTAAGATTCAGAGAATAAAGGGCTCTGCGGGGAGAAGCCGGTAGGATCGTGTTAACCTTGATTCCCTGGAGGACCTTGAGGGCCATCTCTCCACACTGCATTCCTAAGTCCGGGTAATCCCAGTCCATGGAATAGAGCGCTCCTGCTTTTACCCAGGAATCCGAGAGGCCGATGAAGGGAATGAGGTTCCGGAACGAAAAGAGAAGAATGTGCTTTGCGGTCTGGGGATTCAAAACTAATCTATCCGCTACCCCCCAGATAACTTCCACATTATTGGCCAGGGTTTCCAGGGCAGGGGGCAAGTCCTGAGGAGTCCGGATTGCGCTGGATTCCATGCGCAGACCCATTCGCTGAGCAACCTTGACCGCGGCTTCTACCCTTTCCTGATTTTCTGCCGAATATATAACGCCCACCCTTCTGACCTCCGGAAGAAACCGCTTTAGCCATTTAAACTGTGTTTCTAAGGGGAACTCAAGAACTACCCCCGTGGCATTGGGTGCCCTTTGCAGGCTTTCTGTCCTCAAAACCATGCTGGCGATAACCGGCAGGTCGGGGGTCTCTCGGAGGGCAGTTTCCGTTGCCAGGGACCCTAGGGTAAACAGCAGGTTAACCTTACTTTTCTTGATTTCCTGCATGCTCTGGGTTGCCTTGGTCTCCTCGCCCTCCAGGGGATATATTTCATAGCCAACCTGGACTCCTTGCTTTCGGAGATACTGCTGAAAACCCGAGAGGGTTTCCTGAAAGGGGGCCCCGGAATAACTTAAGAGGACGGCAATCCGCGGGTCGCTGGCCGCGAGATTCGCAGGATTCAGGCTTGCAAGAAAAAAGGTGAAAAAAACGAAGGCGGCGCCGGGGAATATTTTATGTTTAAAGGAGGTCATGTCTTCTAAAAAAATCAGAATTCATACGTAAGCTTCAACCGGAAGATCCGGCCATCCTGTTCGATGATGTCCTGCCGGTGCTCCTGGGAGCCGGGATCGCCGTATTTCTTATCAAATAAATTGTAAACGCTGGCGGAAACCTTCAATCCCTTAAGAAAAAGATTCTGGCTGGAAAGGGTCAGATTGGTGATAAAAAAAGCGCTGGCCTCTTTGCCGGTGATGGTCTTTCGCGTACCCGTGAACTGTTCCTCGATTCCGGCAAAGAGTTTCTCTTTCATCAAGGGGACGATCAAATTGAACTTGGCCAGGTGTTTCGGGGAATTGCTCAGGTTTTTTTCGGTGTTCTTGTTTTCGGCCTCCTGAAGGGTATAACTGATTCGACCTTCCAGACCCCAGGGCCATTTCCCTTCCAGTTCGAATTCCAGACCCCGGGCTTCAATCTCTCCGGCGTTATGGTAGACGATGAGATGGTCTGCCGGATCGATCCGCTGGTCGATGAGATCATTGATTTTGTAATAGAAGCCGGCGATGATTCCCCGGAGGGTTTCCCCGAGATATTGCTCGTAAACCAGCTCGTACGTTTTGATTTTTTCCGGCCGGAGATTGGGGTTCGATTTGGTTTGGATTCCTCCGTCATTATAATAAAATTCATAGGCGTTCGGAGCGCGAAAGGCCTGGCCGTAAAGAAGTTTGAAAGTTGTTTTCTTCAGCGGGCTGTAAATCAAGGCCAATCGGGGATTAGCGGTCCCTCCAAAGGTGTAATAATAATCATAACGCAGGCCCGCATTGAGGATCAGGTTGTCGAGGATCGTAAACTCATCCTGGAGGTAAAAGGCCCAGTTCCTGGATTTCCTTCGGTCGTCCAAGTATTGATCATGGGGATTTTCATCAAAGTTGCTCTGATCCTGGCTGATATTTTCCTGATATTCAGCTCCCAAAGTTAACAGGTTCTTTTCCCACAACCTTTTGACGAATTTTAACTCTCCCCCCAACCAGTTTCCCCAGGCCAGATCTTTATTCATGGTGATCGGAGGGTAATTATAAAGATAATCCCCTCGGTAGGAAGTTATGTCGTAATAGATTCGAGCCATGACCCCCAGTTGGTTTTCAAAGGTGTGTTCGTATTTCAGGTCGAGATAACCCCGATCATCAAAGGTCCGGTTGCGGGGGTCGTTGAATACGGTTCCCCAGGAAGCCGTGGGAACCCCCTTTTCGCGCTTCACGTAGGCCCCTTCCAGCGTGAAATCGTGAAAGGAAAGCCTGGAGAATACGCTGTAGAAACGGTCATCGTCGCAATGTTCGGCAATTCCCCGATTGCCGGAGGAATGGTCAAATTCCTTGAAATATAGACTCTGCCCCTGGCTGTCGTAGAGGGAGCCTGAGAGGATCATCTCCAGGCCATTCTTGAACCGGTTACCATAGGTAAGCCGGCCCTTATACGTCTCATAACTGGCAACTTCACCGGATACCTCCAGCGCTTTCAAATCCCGTCCTCTTTTGGTGATGACGTTGATTACCCCGAAAAAGGCGTTGTTGCCGTAGAGGGATGAACTCGGGCCGCGGATGACTTCCACCCGGTCGATCAGGTCTACATCGATGATAAAATCCGTTCCTATCATGGCCTGATTAAAAATATTGTCGTTGATTTTGTGGCCGTCCACCAGGAGGAGGACGCGGGTGTTATAATCCCCCGGCCGGGCAAAACCACGCACCCCGACATAATGATAGTTCCGGTCATAGGTGATATAAAAACTCCGGACGCTCCGCAAGATATCTGCCAGGGTTCGGTACCCGTATTTTTGGATTTCGGCTGCTGTAATGATGCTCACTGAGGAGGGAGCTTCTGTTATCTTCTGCTCATATTTGGAGGCCCCGAAGACCGACGGGATTTCCTGGAAAAGGACCATTTCCTCGCCCTTGGTCGGCAAAGGGGAAGATTGCTCAGGTTGGCCATAAGCCAGCGGAGAGAAAAAGCCAATAATAATAAAAATTATTAAAAGTTGGAGTTTTAGACGAATCTTTTCCACTGGGATCTCCACTTGTTCTGATTTCTTTATATTTGCCAGCAAAGCATATGCCAAGAGGAAATTTTTCCCTTTCAGCCTCACAAATAACTGATATTGAAAAGTTAATTTATTCCGAAGGGATTGTTGAGGTAAGAATGTCTCCAGCGGAAATTACATTTTTGTAAAAAATTTCGAATTCTTACTCAGACCGGAGCGGTCTGGTTCCTATGCAGAGGTTGGGGGAGAAGCAGCATGATTGTTAGCAACTGCGGAGAATGGAATTAGGAAAAAAGGGAAACCTTTAAGCGAAGACGAAGGGGTGAGATCGCCGGAAATGGAGTTGTTCGTCCTTGAGGTCCTTGACAGCATCCCTGAAATTGTCATGAAAATTTTTCAGGGAGGAACGGAAAAAATCTAAGGCACCCATTTCCCTCTCTCCTTGAAGCAGATTACTACTTCCTTCTCAAATATATCATCAAGAAAATCCCTCCGCCGATCATAAAGAGGCTGAGGATTTGGCCCATGGTTAACGGGCCCCAAACAAATCCAAGCTGGACATCCGGCTCACGGACATACTCTACCCCAAAGCGAAATACCCCGTAGGTCGAGAGAAAAAGCGCCAGAAGGCCGCCCGAGGGCATTTTTTTGTCTTTCAAGAACCAGAGAATTAAGAAGAGAATCCCCCCCTCGAGGACGCTCTCGTAGAGTTGAGAGGGATGGCGGGGGAGTGGCCCCCCTTTGGGAAAGATCATCCCCCAGGGGACCTGGGTCACCCGGCCATAAAGCTCACCGTTGATGAAATTTCCGATCCTGCCCAAACCCAGCCCGATGGGGACTGTGACAATGAGGAGGTCAGCGATCTTCCAGAAGGATTTATTATTCTTCCAGGAGAAAAGGATTCCAACGATGACAAGGCCAATTAACCCTCCGTGAAACGACATCCCCCCATGCCAGATGGCAATAATCTCGAGGGGGTCGGAGAGGTATAGCCGGAGGTTATAAAAGAGAACATATCCCAACCGGCCCCCGACGACCAACCCTATAACGAGGTAAAAGAAGAGACTATCCACCTCCTGGATGGAAATACCAAAATCTTTTTTCTTCATCTGGTAGCGGACGAGCCAGTAGGAGATGACGAAACCAAAGACATACATCAACCCATACCAGCTCAGCCGAATCGGGCCCAGTTCTATTAGGATGGGATCAAAGTTGTTCTGCAATGGGCTCACGGCAATGGGAGCGAGGAGCAGGGATACCGCAAGGTCCCACTCCTTATCAGGGTGCTGGAAAAGTGGGCTTTTCGCCGCTCAGAATATTTTTTTCGACAGCGCTATGGATTCGCTCCGCTGAAAAATCACAGATTTTTCGGGCGCTGCGCTTCGCCAAGCGCTGTTACCGAAAAAAATATAATTCGCGCTCAAAGCCCCCCTTTCCAGTTTTTCAGCAACCTTTTATGCTTTTCTCAAAAAATAAGCTTTGTAAGCATTGACCCTTTTCAGGCCTTACTTTGTCATGGCCGGCGGGGCGGGGAGATGCAGAATCGGACCTCCCCCAACATTGTGAGGGTAACCCTTTTATGAATTTTGTCCCGATGGAGGAAACGAGGACTACTTCACCCGGGTCCAATTGTTAGTTTTGCCAATCAGGGAAATTCCGATAAAGCCCCTCACTTTCAAGTGATCGGAAGTTTCCAGGGTCAGCTTGCATTTGTAAGTTTTTCCCTCTCTGGGATCGTATACAAAGCCTCCCTCCCAGAGATTCCCCCCCGAAAAGGAAAAACCCCAGACCAGATTCATTCCTAAGATGGGCCGGTCCTTCTTGGAGGCATCTGGATTTTCCCGGTCTATCTTGGGCTTGTCTCCCATTCCCTTCGGGTCGTTGGCCGGATAATTGGGTTCTTTCAACCAGATTATTTTCCCGCAGTATTTGCCCTCGCAGGGATAGATTTCAATCTGAGCATCTTTTTCCTGATTCCACCATTTTCCCACAATGGCATCCTGGTTCTGTGCCTGGACTCCAGAAACCAATAAAACGATCATGCTCACCGCCAGAATAATGAATGATTTTTTCATGGGTCACTCCTTTTTCATAGCAGTCCTTCTGCCCGATTCCAAGCCGGACAATCTCCAGACCCCAACCATCGAAAATATACCAGGGAAATGAGGCTGGAACAAGGGTTATATGAGAAAAATTCCTGAGAGGTTTTTGAGGGCTGCGCAGAATAACCCATTGGAAAGGATAAAACTGCAGGCTCAAACATGGAGCCCTGAGAAAACGCCGGGGAATTGATTTTTTATTATCCATCCAGAAAAAAGGTATAATTTTTGCAGAACCATTGTGCAAGAACTTTAGTTTGCGGCAGCCTACCTTACCCAGAAGCCAGACCTTTCGTTGCGGGAAGCCTGCCGTTCCTGGTAATCTTTAGCATCGCAGGGCTAATTTAATTTTGGGAAAAGGAGGGTTTTGGTTTGGAGGATTCTAACCAGCGCACCCTTAAAGATCGTCGAAAACAGCCCACCCCCGGCCTGAGCCGATATACCTTTTTTGGCCAGAGAAGAATGTTTCGGAGAAAAGAGGAGCAGCTGAAAGGCGGCTACATAGACCGTTATAGTGCGGGACTGTTCTTTCTACTCCTCCTGACTGTGGGGTTTAACCTCCTCGACTCGTTCTTCACGATGATTATTCTGGATTACGGAGGTTTCGAACTCAACCCCGTTGTTCGTTCTGTTATCGAAGTATGGGGGGATAAATTTTGGGTCTGGAAATTTATGATTGTCTCGGTCTCTTTGGTCCTATTATGCCTTCACAGTAAATTTCGGAGGGTTAAAGCCGCTATCATGGCCGCGAGTTTTATCTATATTGCCATCGTCCTGTACCAGATGTCCCTGTTTTACTTTCGAATACCTAAAAATCCTTGAGACAGAAAAGGCAGGCAACCAGGAAGTTCTAAACGACTCCAGGGAACCGGGCGTAATTAGCCCTGTAGTTGCAAGAAACCGTTAGCGATCTTCGGGAACCCCTTTGAGACAGAGCCTGGAGTGGAATTTCTCGAGTTTTCTTGGACCCCACCGGACGTTCCCCTCTGTCATTTCCGCGCAGGCGTGCATCCAGTGTTTTAAGCCCTTCCTGGATTCCCGTTCCCCGCTTGTTATTCCCTGCTACCAGGCTTAGCAAGATATTTTAAAAATTGTACAAGAATGTAAATTCCTGAAAAGGGATCTCTCCAACATTCAAACTTCAGAAAATTGAATTAAATATTAAAAATTAAACAGTTAGTGACTGAAATTTGACACTGCCGTTATTGGCATCTACTTTGCAGAGAAATGAATGAAAAATAAAACAAATGCAGACAACTCAAGGCTTTTGAGGAACCGATAGGCAAAAAGAACGCCAGAGTGAATGCACGGGGGTTCTTTTCTATCTCCTAACCCGGCATGGCCGGAACCAAACAGAACTTGGTTTAAATCCCCCCAACCCCCCCTTTTTAAAGGGGGGGCTGGGGGGGATTTCTGAAAATTGATACCACCTTGCGCACAAATTCATCTTTAACGGACTAAAGACGGGGAAGAGAAAAACTATGGGCATTGATCATGAGCTAATTGGATGACGCAAAGATGGTAGCGCCTTTCCGATGGAAGGTGGGGTAAACCATGAGTGTGAGGGGAGAAAAAAGAAGGTTAAAAGGAATCTTGCGTAAAATTACCGGGCGCAGGCAGGCCGAAGAGGCGTTGCTGGCTACTCAAGCCCGATTACAGGGTGTACTCGCTGCCGTGCCCGCCGTGATTTTTAGCATTCGAGCATCCGGCGATTTCGGCATCCATTTCATCAGTGAGAATACCAGGGAACAATTTGGCTATGAGTCTTGCGAGTTCCTCGCGGATTCGAGCTTCTGGGCCAATCACATCCATCCCGAGGATGGGCCGCGCGTCTTTGCCGAGTTGCCACATCTGTTTGAGCGGGGGCATCTCATCGTTGAGTACCGCTTCCTTGGAAAAGATGGGATCTACCGATGGATACGAGATGAACACCGGTTGATCCGGGACGCGGATGGTAACCCCCTGGAGGTGATCGGTTGCGGGGTCGACATCACCGAACGTAAGCAGATGGAGGAAGCCCTGCGCAAAGCGAATACCGAAATGGAAGGGCTGATTCAGGAACGGGCGGCTGAGTTGATAAGAGCCAACCAAGTATTACAGGATGAGCTCGTCGAACGCAAAAGGGCAGAGGAAGCATTCAGAGAATTCGAGAAGAAATATAGGGGGGTTGTAGAAAACGCCGTAGAGATTATTTATACAACGGATGCCATCGGTAATTTCACTTATGCCAACGCTGCTGGCCTTAAAATTGCGGGGTACTCGCTTGAGGAACTTCGGCGGTTTAATTACCTTGATCTCGTCGTTCCCGAGCACCGGCAGAGGGTATCAGAGATCTATATCAATCAGTTTCGGGAAAGAAAGAAAACGAGCTATGTTGAATTTCCATATTATTCCAAATCCGGGGAGGTGATATGGTTCGGGCAAAATGCCTCGCTTGTAATGGAAGATGGAAAGGTTGCCGGGTTTCATATCATTGCCCGTGACATCACCGAGCGCAGGCGAGTGGAGGAAGCGCTGCGGGAATCGGAGGAAAGATATAGAAGCATTCTTGATAATATCCAAGATGGCTACTTTGAAGTAGATATTACTGGAAATTTCACTTTTTTTAATGATTCTTTGTGCAGAGAACTTGGATATTCGAAAGAGGAAATGATGGGGATGAGCAACCGGCAGTACATGGATAAAGAGACTGCCCAAGAAGTATATCAAGCGTTTAATCGAGTATACACCACTGGGGAACCTTATTATTCATATGATTGGGAGATCATAAGAAAGGACGGCATAAAGAGAATTCATGAAAGTTTCATTTCTCTAATAAGAAATCCCAAAGGTGAGCGCATCGGGTTTCGGGGGATTACCCGTGACATCACCGAACGCAAGCAAGCAGAAGAGGACCTCCGAAAAAGTGAAGAAGCAGCCCGAGGGCTGGCCCAAGAGAATGCGTGTATAGCCGAGATTGGGCGAATCATCAGCTCCACATTGAAAATAGAAGAGGTATACGAACTATTTGCCGAAGAGGTGCAAAAGCTGATTTCTTTCGACAGGATCGTTATTAATCTCAACAATATCCAAGAGGACACCATTACCCAGCTCTATGTATCTGGCATGGACATAGAAGGAAAAGGGGTTAAGGACGTTATACCCCTGAAGGGCTCTACCAATGAAGAACTGATGCGCACGCGGTCGGGCTTGATCCTGCTTCCGCAGGCTGTGGAGGAGCTGGAAGATCGATTCCCTGCCCTTGTACCCTATTTTCAATCTGGACTTAGGTCGATGATGACCGCTCCCCTGATCTCCAGAGGTGAGGTGATCGGGGCCTTACACTTTCGGACGAAAAAACCCGAAGCCTACACGAGCCGGGACCTCATACTGGCCGAGCGAATCGCCAGTCAGATCGCCGGCGCCATTACCAATGCCCAGCTTTTTAGCGAGCTGAAGCGAACGACGGAGAACCTCGCGGAATCGGAGCTGCGCTATCGTGATTTGATAGAGGCCGCCGACCAGACGGGGTTAGGCATAGTCGCGCTCCAAGACGTGGGACAAAGAAAAGCTCTTTGTACTTTCGCCAATAAGGAAGCCCAGAAGATCACTGAATATACGTTAGAAGAGCTGCAAAACCTATCCTGGCTCGAGGTCATTCATCCATCCTTCCTTGAGGAGGCGAGCGATCGTTACAGGCGTCGAATACAGGGGGAGGTGTTATCGGGTCTTTATGAAATTTTCCTCCTTAAAAAGAGTGGCCGGGAGGTCTGCATCGAAAACGCTACATCCGTCTCCAAAATCCAGGGCCAACCGGCCCATTTCATCTATTTCCGGGACATCACAGAACGGAAGGAGGCGGAGAAAGCGCTACAGCAAAGTGAGGCCGAAGCCCAGCAGCTCGCTCGAGAGAATGCCATCATGGCTGAGATCGGCCGAATCATCAGCTCCACCCTGAACATTGAAGAAGTATACGAGCGATTCGCCAACGAAGTCCGTAAGCTCATTCCCTCAGACCGGACTTCCATCAATATCTTCAACCCTGAAGCTGGCACGTTCACCAACACCTATGTCACGGGGGTTGAGGTAGCAGGGCGCCGGGCTGGAGAATCTTACCCGTTGGCCGGCTCAATCAGCGAAGAGATCATGCGCACTCGAAAGAGCATACTGTTTCAGACCGAGGACCAACATGAATTAGAACTGCATTTCCCCCACCTCCTGACCACTTTTCAATCTGGACTTCGATCGATGATATCGGTACCCCTGATTTCGGGGGATCAGGTTATTGGAGCTCTCCACTTGCGATCGATAAAGTCAAACGCCTATTCAGAAAGGGATCTGAAACTTGCCCAAAGGGTGGGGGATCAGATTGCTGGCGCCATAGCCAACGCCCGCCTTTTTGCTGAACGCAAGCAGGCGGAGGAGACGGTTCAACGCCAGTTGCAGCATCTTTCTGCCCTGCATGAGATTGATATGACCATCAGTGCCAGCCTCGACCTGCGCGTCACCTTAAATGTCTTGCTCAATCATGTCACCACCCAACTGAGCGTGAACGCCGCCGACATCCTTCTGCTCGACCCGCAGACTCAGATGCTGGAACATGCGGCGAGCCATGGATTCCGCTCGCTCGCCCTTAAATACACTCATCTGCGGGTAGGAGACGGGTATGCCGGGTGCGCTGCCCTGGAACGGCGAATCATCGAGGTGCCCGATCTGGCGCAAGCGAAAAATGGACTCAAGCGCTCGCCCCTGCTGCCAGACGAGGGTTTTGTCTCTTACTTTGCCGTGCCGCTCATCGCCAAAGGACTCGTAAAGGGTGTTATGGAGATTTTTCACCGTGTTCCCATCATCCCTAAGCAAGAGTGGCTTGATTTTATGGAAACTTTGGCCAGGCAGGCGGCCATCGCCATCGACAATGCCGAATTGTTCGGCAACCTGCAGCGCTCCAATATTGACCTTGTATTAGCCTATGACGCCACCCTGGAAGGCTGGTCGCGAGCCCTCGACCTGCGTGATAAAGAGACGGAAGGGCATAGCGAGCGCGTTGCCGATATGACCATTCGACTGGCCCGCCTGCTGGGGATGCCTGAGGCCGAGATTGGACAGGTCCGCAAGGGAGCGCTGTTGCATGACATTGGCAAAATGGGCATTCCCGACAGCATACTATTGAAACCTGGCCCACTTACAGAGGAAGAGCGGGAAATCATGCACAAACATCCGCTTTACGCCCATAAACTCCTTGAGCCCATTTCCTTCCTGCGCCGGGCCCTGGATATCCCTCACTGCCATCATGAAAAATGGGATGGAACCGGGTACCCGCAGGGGTTAAAAGAGAAACAGATTCCCCTGCCGGCCCGGATCTTCGCCGTAGTGGACGTATGGGATGCCCTGACGTCTGGGCGTCCATATCGGGCTGCCTGGCCAGATGAGAAGGCGCGGGAATACATCCAGGAACAGGCCGGGAAATACTTTGATCCCAAGGTCGTGGAGGTGTTTTTGCAATTGGAAACGAGAGGGGCGAAAAAGCGGGGTAAGCGGAGTAAGGAAGAACGGGGGTGTAATGGGAAACGAAATCATTTACCAAAGAGCCAGGGCGATGGGAAGCTCGGAAAAAACCTCAACTTGGGCAATAGGTAATCAAATATGTTGCTCCCCCAAATAACTATCCGTAAGCCCCCGGGCATAAACATTCAATACCCCATCTTTCCAAAAACACCCGAGCGGTCCAGGAGATCCTTCCGGCCTCCTGTGTCCTTAGTCCGTTACGAATGAAATTGTTCGCAAGGTGGCAAGAAAATTCTGTGCTTTCCTCCCGCGAAGGACGAAAATCCCCCCGCCCCCCCTTAACAAACTGAACATGTCCCATATCTTTTTGCTGGACACCGGGGGGCATACGTGATAGTTTAGGGGCATGGTGGTATGCGGTCAACATTTTACCACAGAAGTTATCGAGCAAATCCAGGCTCTTGTAAAATTTGAGCCTACGATTTCGCGCCGGGCTCTTTCGCGCCGCGTATGCCGATGGCTGGATTGGA
>Ga0315282_10015010_pt1 | contig 11478 bp, 11 predicted proteins | sample YL17G07_20_MG_FD_203693 | JGI IMG/M metagenome (GOLD analysis project Ga0315282, IMG submission 203693) | Sediment microbial communities from Yellowstone Lake, YNP, Wyoming, USA - YL17G07_20 | ecosystem: Environmental > Aquatic > Freshwater > Lake > Sediment | place: USA: Wyoming | collected...
TGCCCTGAAACCAGCAATGTCATTCTGGACTTGTTTCAAGATCAGGGTCTTTGGATTTCAGGAGCAGTGTCTAAAGATCTCAGGATCTTAGAAAGTGGAGTAAAAAGATGGTGAACCCTATCTTATGCCAAAGATAAAGATTCGATCCCCTCTTCTTCGACTCGCAAGAATTTTTGACGACTATAACAATATTATGCAAGGAAAAGGAATTGGCCACACAAGATTCATAGTCCTTTATTGTCTTGTCAACCCCAAGATACCATCCGAATATCATTTAACCCGTGCGCTTTTCCTAACAAACGAGTCGTCCAAAATTCACATTTCAAGACCTGACACCAAGTCTTATGATTGTTTACGTTGTTCCCGCAAAGGCGGGTATCCAGAATATACCCAAAACACTGGATTCCCGTTCTTTATCGAGGACGAAGAGGCAATCGAGAAGATCCTCAAGCATCCTGGCCTTTGGGACTTAAAGGTCAGACCCCCGCCCAAGGTGAAGGCGTCCTCCGTAACGATTTCCATCGATGATTCAGATTCCCAGGTTCCATTTTCTGCCCCTCCCTTCTATCCGGACCCCGATTACCCGATGGATTCCTATGTGAACTGAGTGGTTCTTTGGTCTTTGGGGGACGAAGGAATTGGATTGTCCGCAGGAGGGGTTGATGACTCGCTCCTGAGGCCAAAAACCTTCCTGCGACGGTCTTGACTTAGCCTCATAAGCCTGGTGCCGGGCCGGCGCCCAAACAGATGAGGAGGATTCTCCCATATCTTGTGGTCGATCTTTCTTGACATACTACTTTCTTTTTTGTATATTCAACCCATCCCGAAGCAAGTTCCTATCACTTTATCACTTCACTTTATCACTAAAGATGGAATTTAATGTAACTGCAATTATGCAGCAGATGGCAAATAGGACAATACCTAACTTATAGCCGTCTTAGTAAGAATCTCAAAGGGAGGTGAATATATGTTCAAAAAAGGAAGGACAATTCTTTTTAGTTCAATTGTTATTGCGATAGTATTTTTTCTTTTTCCGTTGTCTTCTTATGGTGCTACAACTACAGATACCTTCACATCAACCCCTGGAGGTATCATTCTCTCAGGCATCACACCTGATCCATTTGGATTTGGAGTAACCCTCACCCTTTCAGGAAATGGATTTGGTGAGGAGAAGGGCAGTGTTATGTTCGGAAGTGCAAAGGCAAAGATTATTGAATGGCATGACACTTCGATCACCTGCAGTCTATCAAAAGGCAGTGCGGGAACATACCCGGTTAAAGTGGTCATCAAGAAGGTTGGCGAGAGTAATGTTGTCGACTGCCCACTTTCCGGACCTGTCATTAACAATATTGATCCTTCGTCAGGTGACCCGAAGACCTATGTGACCATCAACGGGCAGTACTTTGGAACAAAGAAACCGAAGGTTAACTTCATAGACTCGAATAATAAGAAGAAGAAGAGCGCAAAGGTGACAGCTTACTCTGATAACCAGCTAACTATAGTTATACCGAAGGTAACTCCTGGAACGTATCAGGTTATGGTGCAGAACAGCGCCGGCACAAGTGATGGATATGAGTTTTATGTGGGAACACCACCTGCTGTAACGTTTACCCTGAATGTTAACACCAGCCCGTCTGCGGGAGGAACTGTTACAGGAACAGGGATAAACTGTCCCGGGGATTGTTCGGAAACCTGTGACTCGGGAACAAATGACAATCTCACAGCAAATGCAAATAGCGGGTATACACTCAGTAACTGGACAGGGTGTGATGCTCCATCAGGCAATCTCTGTACAATGACTATGAACAGCAACAAGTCTGTTACAGCCAATTTTAGTCCTGTAAGTACTGCTGCAGTTGACGGAATTATAAAAGATGCTGATGGAAGTCTTATCAACGAAGTCACTGTGAAATATGGCACATTTACTACAACAAGCAGCAGTGATGGGAGCTACTATTTTACTGCAAGTCCAGGGAAGGACCAGGTGGTCGTCTTCTCACATGAAGGCTATGTCACAATCAGCAGGTTTGTGAACATATTTTCAGGAAGCACAACCCATCTGTATGTGACAATGCTTAAGGAGACAAACCCGGTAACATTGGATTCATCTGTTGGCGGAACAATATCAGGTGAACGCAATGCATCTGCAGCAGTACCTGAAAACGCTTTTGTAGATGATCAGGACAATCCTGTTTCTGGAACAGTTAATATCCACCTTACCCCCTTTGATCCTTCCATACAGCAGGAGGCTGCTGCTTATCCCGGCAACCTGCGAGGTCGTACTATGGAAGGTAAAATAGTGCCCCTGGAAACCTTTGGCGTCCTTGATGTGACAGCGAGGCAAAATGGTAAGACTCTACGATTAAAATCGGGGAAGACCATAGATATCAGGGTGCCAGCCCCATCTAACGGCGTAGTACCTGCCACATCACAGATGTGGACCTTTGATGAAGAAACAGCACTTTGGATCCAAAATCCGACTGATGGTACATACGATACTGCAACCCACACTTATCTTGCTTCTGTTAATCACCTCACTTCTTTAAATTGTGACAGACCCCGTGAGCCTACATGCATTACGGGTCTTGTTCTAGATGCAAATAACAATCCAGTCAATGGTGCCTTTGTTGAAGCTATTCCTACTACTGGGGGGGAATCGTCGGATTACACTGATAAAGATGGTTATGTCTGTATGTATGTTGAGCGTAATGCACAAATGGAAATAAAAGTAACTATACCATTGACTGAAACCTGCCCTGAAACCATGCGCGATGGAAATAAATGTGTTACCACACGCTTTATTATGACTGGTGGAGATACTGTTTCCGGTGAATACCCTGCAAATTGCTCTAAGAATTGCAAGAAAATTCGAACTGTTGTCATTGGTAAAGAAGACCCCGGACCATTGAACGAGGCTGAATGTCAGTTAGCCGTTGGTAGTGGTAGCAATAATCCCTTCTCCCTATCTTGTGCAGAAGGTTTGACTGATTTTTACAAATGCTTTGCACCTGAGGGTGCATGTACTTATGAAATGGATCCTTTTAGTCCTTCAAGTCCATTCATTCTGACCTTTGCAAACGGTTCAAAAATGGTATCCGAATACGATATAATATCTGGTATGCAGATATCAGTCTATGGACCAGAACCTTCAAACACTCTTTGCGGAACAATGACCACTTCAGAGTCAGGGTTCACAATAACTACTGCATCACGGAAAAAATATACTTTTCGAACAACTGATTCCGGGAGCACAGAGATTGAATGCCCGGATGGATATATATTTACGCTCAACGCTGCACAGGTGAATGCCTTGAGTGGATGTAATGGCACAACACAAAGTGACGGTTCGAGTGTGGAATGCAAAGCCAAATCAGGGACATTTTTAGCGGAATGTGCATTTGATTGGGATTGCAATTTCGGCTACAAGTGTTGTGGACCATTTCTCGGAAAAAATGTGTGTCTTTTGCCTGATCTTTGCTCAATCATCTGCTCCAATGATTCTGATTGTCCAACGATTTCTGATATATGCTGTAATGCAGGGACGGGCTTCAACATGTGCCTGCCTGTTGAGGCTTGTTCTCAATAAGTGCAGAATATCTGTGAATTGTATTTTATTGCAATGAATTTTACTGCCAAGCTTAGATAATTAATAAAAGGTTGGACTCCTGAACCGATTGGGGTCGCACCTTCAAAATTCAATTGTGTTTCTTGTTTTGAGGAAATTGACCAAGGTGTCACCTATTTGGCCACGCGTCTATTTTTCTTTTTATCCGCATAAAAAAGCCTGGATTCGAAGTTTCGAATTCCAGGCTCTTCAGATCCTCTACCACCTTCTTATCCACCCAATAACGAGAAGCCAGCCCGCCTACGCTGAAGCTTCGGCGGACAAGCATAGCGCTGAGCCAACTTCTTTAGGTGCTTTTTATATACCGAAGCCTGTTGGAGAACTTATACAAACAATAAAGGATCTTGACAAGAAATTTGTTGTGATTTTAAATAGTTGATATCTCAGCTTTATTTGTTTTTTCTTTTTTTTCTGGTTTGTTTGGTTTCTATGGATCCATAGGAGATTAAAGTTGACCGAAAAATTCAGTCGAGAATATAGGACTTCAGGGGTGCTGGTCACCGAATTAATGTTTTCTACAAATCACTTCTCACCTGACGGGTTCTACTCACCTTTTTCACTCTTCTTTCTCCTCCAGCCTTCCAGTCTCTTTTTGATCTCTCTCTCAAACCCCTGGTCTGTCGGTTGATAGTAGACTCTCCCCTTCAGGTTCTCAGGAAGGTATTCTTCTTCAACGAAGTGGTCTTGATAGTCATGGGGATATTTATATCCTTTTCCATATCCCAGATCCCTCATCAAAGAGGTGGGGGCATTTCTGATATGAAGGGGAACGGGCATATTCTCAAGTTCCCTGACATCTCTTTGGACTCCCTGAAAAGCCGTATAAAGAGCATTTGATTTTGGAGCGGTAGCCAGGTAAACAGCGGCCTGTGCAAGAGCCAGATTCCCTTCCGGAAGACCGATGAAGTGAAAGGCCTCCATCGCCGAGACCGCTACCTGCAAGGCCTGAGGATCTGCCATTCCCACATCCTCAGAAGCAAACCGGACCATTCGCCGTGCGATGTAGAGGGGATCCTCTCCAGCCTCCAGCATCCTTCCAAGCCAGTAGAGCGCTGCATCCGGATCGCTCCCTCTCAGGCTTTTATGCAATGCGGAGATAAGATTATAATGTTCTTCTCCTGACTTGTCGTAAAGGTATGCCTTCCTTTGAAGAACCTCTTTTAAATCCTCTTTCTTGATCTCACGAACACCTTTTTCATCTGGGGAGGTGGTGAGGACGAGCATTTCCAGCGTATTCAAGGCCGCCCTTGCATCTCCGTTAGCCAACTGGCAAATGCCTTTGATGACCTCTGGTTCGATTGCAGTCTGGTACTTCCCCAATCCCATTTCTTTATCTGTCAAAGCCCGGTCTAAGATCACCTCAATCTCTTTCTCTGTCAAAGGACTCAACGTGAATACTTTGGAACGGGAGAGCAGAGGAGAGATGATTTCGAAAGACGGATTTTCTGTCGTCGCTCCAATAAGGATAATCGTCCCTTTTTCCACATGGGGGAGGAAAGCATCCTGTTGAGCCTTATTGAACCGATGGATCTCATCAACAAAAAGGATCGTCCTCCTCTTATGATATTTCCATTCCTCGTTCGCCTCCTTTATCACCTCCTTGATCTCTTTTACGCCGGAGAGGACTGCACTGAAAGCAAGGAATTGAGCACCGGTGGTTTCGGCGATAATCATCGCCAAGGTCGTCTTGCCGGATCCAGGAGGCCCCCACAATATCATGGAAGGAAGGTGGTCTGACTCGATCGCCTGGCGAAGGACCCTTCCCTGACCCAAGAGGTGATCTTGACCAACAAACTCTTCGAGGGATCGGGGTCTCATTCGGTCAGCAAGAGGAGCCTCTCGCTGGAGTAGTTTCTCTTCGTTCTTTTCAAAAAGATCGGACTGTTTTTTCAACAAAGCAACTTCCTCTTTATCAGGGATTAAGGATTAGGGTTTTTGGTTTTGGGTTTTGGGTTTAGTTAACCCCCAACCCCATTTTTAGAATCGGTCTCTTGGATGATCTTAAGCATCTCCTCGTGAATCAACCCATTGGAGGCAAGCATCTCCCCAGAATAGATGTCAAAGGGCTGGCCTCTAAAATCAGTGATCATTCCCCCTGCCTCGGTAACCATCAGGCTCCCTGCAGCCACATCCCATGCATGGAGTTTCAATTCCCAGAATCCGTCAAATCGGCCTGCTGCGAGATCGCATAGATCGATGGCTGCAGAGCCAGGCCTTCGAATGGCAAAGCTCCGGATGATGAATTGACGGAAATAACGTAAGTATAAATCAGCATGCTCTCGCACATCATAAGGGAAACCGGTGCAGAGAAAGCTCCGATCCAAATTGTCTGTCAGAGAGACGAAGATCTGGTTCCCGTTAAGAAAGGCTCCTTTCCCCCTCTCTGCGGTGAACAGCTCATCCAGGACAGGGTTATAAACGACCCCCAACCTCACCTCGCCCTCCACCTCCAGTCCGATGGAGACGCAGAAACAAGGGTACCCATGAAAATAGTTTGTTGTCCCATCGAGTGGATCGATGATCCACTTCCAAGGAGACCCCTTCTTCTCAAAAGGGCTCTCCTCTGTCAGGAGATCATGGTCCGGGAAGGCAGCCGTAATCTTCTGGACAATGGCCTGTTCGCACAGCTTATCCACGACCGTTACCGGATCGATATCCCCTTTATACTCAACCTGGTGGGAATGGCCGAAATGCAACATCTGGACACGACCCGCCTCTTTCGCTGCGGCCATCGCTATCTCGAGATAATGATCATCCTTTTTCATTGTTCTACCTGAGAGCTTCGAAAAACTACTACATGCCCTCTCGATGACTCAGATTCTAAAAGATGATTACACAGATTTTCAAAGATTTCTGGACTTTTTCAGAAATCCGATCTCAAAAGGTTGACAACGTCTTCATCAAAACTATATGATACCCATAAAATCAAGTCAACCCTGCACCATTTTTTGACGAGCTTCTGTAGTGTCTTGGGCTTCTGTAAATCCTTCGGGCTTTATTAATCCAAGGGACATGATAAGAAAAGAGGTGCGGGGTCAACTGCGAGGTCAGCCTAAATGATGAAAGAGACGAAATTTGAAACGTACGGAAACTGTTTTGTTTGTGGAAAAAATAACCCGAACGGCTTGCGATTGAATTTTGAGATCGATGAGGAAAAGAAAACTCTCAGAACAACCTTTGTCGCAAGTCCAACCTTCCAAGGTTGGGATGGCATCGTTCATGGAGGGATTATCAGTACCCTGCTGGATGAGGCGATGGCAAAATTAGTTTATGAATTAGGGTATCAATCTGTGACGGCTTCTTTAGAAATCAAGTTTAAAAAACCAGCCCCGATCCTCGAACCTTTACTCGTCCATGGAGAGATTACAGAGGTGAATAGGAGATTGATTAGGGCAAAGGCTCGTGTGACCAAAGAGGATGGAACGATCTTGGCCGAAGGAAGGTCCAGCCTCCTCAGACAATAAAACAATTCAATTTGTCCATTGCTCATTGTTCATTGTCCATTGTTCATCGTTTTCTTTTACTTTTTCCTTCGCTCGTACATCCACTGTGCAAAATCCGGATCGAAACCAAACCGTTCTAACAAGTCTCGATTCCATAATAGTTCTTCTGTAGTAAGATCCTCCACCTTTCTCCCTCCCTGGAGCAAAACGGCCCTGACGCAAAGATCCACCGCTACAGGCAGGTGATGGGTCACAATCACCTTTGTCTGAGGAATCAGCTGGATTCGCTCGATCAGCGTGCGGCTTCCCGCTGGATCGAGGTTGTCTGTCGGTTCATCGAGGACCAGAATCTCAGAGTCCATGGACAATACGGTTGCCAAGGCAACCCGTTTCTTTTCCCCCTCGCTCAAATGGTGGGCCGACCTCCCTTCAAACCCTCTCAACCCCATCATCTCCAGCGCCCTCTCTACCCGATGCCGGACCTTCTCCTCATCCAGTCCCATATTGAGGGGACCAAAAGCGACATCGTCAAAGACAGTGGGACAGAAGAGCTGATCCTCCGGGTTTTGGAAGACCAGACCAACCCTTCTCCGAATCTCCTTGAGGTTCTTTTTCTCAACAGGAAGGCCCAGGATGGTAACCCTCCCATCCCCCATGAGTGTTCCATTTAGATGGTAAAGGAGAGTGGATTTTCCAGCACCATTTGGCCCGAGGATCGCAACAGACTCATGTTGATAGATCTCTAAGTTGATATCCCTCAAGGCTGGCGTCCCATCTGGATAATTATAAGAGAGATGGTTGATTTCAATCACCTTATTCGATTTCATCTCAAAATTAACCTCAATCCCTCCAACCCCTTTCGTAAAGAGACTGTGTCATCATCAACGAGAAGCTACTTCCGTTGCAAGACAGAACAGGCAGTCGGGTGACGAAGCTTTAGACCTGCCTGTGCGTAGTCCCGCCTTGCGGGACGAAGGCAGGGCGGAAACCTTTCATTGCTCAGCTTCGGGGCTCCAAATCCATGAAAAGAATCCCATTTCTAAGAAAGCCGATTACCCATAACTTTAACGACCGCATTCTAAAGCTGAGGAGCCTGATCCCGCCACGGCGGGATTCCGCCGGAATTTACCCTCCTTCATCATTACCACACAGTCTCCAAGGGGAGAGAGGGAGAATTTTCATCTCAAATAGATCCTCAGAAAAAGAAGCAGAGGGGAGATGGAGAGAAAAAGCATTTCGCCCAACCCGAACCTTCCCACAGTGGTTTCAGGCATCGTTCCCTGATATCCTCTTGAGAGCATAGCCAGATAAACCCTTTCCCCACGATGGAAGCTCCTCAGAAAGAGCACTCCCACCATATGCCCGATGACCTTCGATTGCCAGAACCATCTTCCTCCAAAACATCTCGAATCCCTCGCCCGCTTTATTCGATACATTTCATCGATCAGAATGAAAGAGTAGCGGTACATGAAAGAGACAAGCATCGTAAAAATCTTAGGGGAACCCAACCTCTCCATTCCCTTGATCAATTGGGGGAAGGAGGTGGTGGAAGAAAGCAAAATGATGGAGAAGACCCCCAGGGAGGATTTGATGATCACATTCCAGAGAATCCAGAGACCGCTTTGGGATACGGAAAGTCCTCCGAGGCCCAAATTGTATCCTCCTCCTACCACATCTCTTTTCATGAATGGAACGGAAATGGCCACGACAAAGAGGAAGGGAAGGACCACCAGCACCTTCTTTGCCAAATGGCCCAAGGGAAGTCGGGCCAGAAGGGCGATGGAGATAAGAGCCAGCGCCAAAATACCAAAAAGAGGAAGGGAGGTGGGTGGGGAACTGACTCCGATCAGTATAAAAGAGAAAAAAACGATGATCTTCGCCCTGGCATCCAGATGGTGAACCGGACTCTCGGTTTTGCTGTGATGATCTAAAAAGGCATGCCTCATCGGCTCGCCTTTCCGCCTAATCTGAGGAGTTTTGAAACGTTGAGGCCAAGGATCTTCTTCCGATCCTCTCCTGACAATCCTGATTCTTCTAATTCTTGAAGATATCTCTGAGGCCGAATCAATGGGAAGTCTGTGCCAAAAAGAATCTTTTCTGACCCTACGATCTTGCTCACAATGGCATAAATCTTCTTCGAATAGAGAAAGGGGGAGGCAGCGGTATCGTAATAGACCTTGGCCATTGCCTTCGCCACCTCTGGCATCAACTCGTAGAAGGGGAGGCCGCCTCCCCAATGTGCCAACAAGATAGAAAGATCGGGGAAAGAGAGAATGAGTTCGTAGAAGCGTTCGAGAGGGGTCATCCCCTTTCCAGGATACGAATGGCCGAGCCGTTCATTGGTGTGGAGAAGGAGGGGAATTCCCTGCTCTCCCATCTGGGTGAGGACCGACTTCATGGAGTTAACATCTTCACAAGTCATTTCATGACGATAAAAAGCGATTTCCCCCACTCCTTTTGCCCCACCCTTCACCCCCCGATCCAATTCCTTCTCTGACCAAGCTGGGTCCGAAAAGAGAAGGGAAATAAAAACAATCAATCGCTCGGGATATCGTGACGCGGATTCCATCAGGTATTCGTTATGGAGGGAACAGAGATCCGATCGGCTCCAGGGAAACCCGCAGATGACGGATCGATCCACTCCGGACGAATCCATCGAGGCGATCAAATCTTCAACACCTACCATCTTCGTTTTCGAATCCTTGTAAATGGAGGAGAACCCTTCATCCTTTTCACAGAAGGGCTCTCGATTCTTTCTCATCTCATCAGGAAAGATGTGAGTATGGCAGTCGATGATCATGGGTTACCCTGTTGATATATTCACCTGCCAGTTGCAGAACCGGATCCGGACAAACCACTCTCCAAGGCTTCGAATGGCGGTTTTCCGGAGGCAAGAGGGAACCGGGACGATTTCACTTTAGGCGAACTCTGATAACGGGGCGATCCGGAGGGATTTCTCGGAAAAAGGTTCGCCTCGAAGCCTTTCCGAGCAGCTTGTCCGAGTCTTTTCCTCTCCATTGTTTGCAACAGTAAGGTTAGTGTATGCCTTGAATTCTTTTCTGCAAACGGTAAATGGAATAGAGATTTGTTCCTTTTGGGGCTGAATGTCTTCCATCAACCGGGTTTCCCTTTTGTAAAACCATAATGGCCGATGCATTTCCCGAGATTCCAGTACTCGTTCGCACCCGGACAGAAGACAAACGGAAGGGCTTTGGTGATATCGATTCGGCCTTTTTCCTTTTGAACCTCCTCGTTCACATGGACAGCGACGATTTGGCCGAGGAAGAGATCATGGCTTCCTAAAGAAATCACCTCCTTGACCTCACATTCCAGTTGAACGCGACATTCGTCGATCAAGGGGGGTTTGACCTTTTCGGCTGGCACCGGTCTCCAGCCCATGGAAGCAAACTTGTCCGTCTCTTTCCCTGAAAGCACGCCGCAGGCATCCACCTTCTTGACCATCTCGTCCGAAGGGAGATTGACGACAAACTCCTTCAATTTCTTCACGCAGGCATGGGAATATCGCTCCGGTCGAATCGATATGCCGATCATGGGAGGGTCTGAATTGACCACTCCGACCCACGCCATGGTAATGATATTAGGCTTTCCTTTTTCATCGACACAGGTCACCAAAACGACCGGCGTGGGAAAAAGCAAGATAGCAGGCGGAAGGCTTTTTCGTCCCATTCTCTTCTCTCCTGGTCATTCTAATTTTTATTAGAAAAGGCTTACATTCCCTTTCCCGACTCTCATCACTCTAGGAAAATCCTCGGTGAGGTCGATGATGCTTGAATGCTCGGCGACAATCACTCCTCCATCGATGACAAGATCTAACTGTCTTCCAAAACGTTCCTCGATCTCGGCAGGATCATTGTAGAGCCCCTCGCCAGGTTTATAAACACTGGTGCTAATAATAGGGTGCCCTAATTCCCGCACAAGGCTGAGGCAGATCTTGTTATCGGGGATGCGGATTCCCACTGTCTTCTGTTTCGTCATGGCGATCTTTGGGACGAGCTTCGTCGCCTTCAGAATAAAGGTGTAGGCACCTGGGAGCAGGCGTTTCATCATTTTGTAGGCATAGTTGGACACATAGGCATATTGGCTGATGTCCTTCAAATCGGAACAGATGAAACTTAATGGTTTCGTCCCGTCCAGTTTCTTCAGTCGATGGATTTTCCGGATCGATTCCGGGTTGAAAAGGTCACAGCCAAGCCCGTAGATGGTATCGGTAGGGTATCCAATGACACCCCCCTTCTGAAGAACTTCCACGACCTTTCGGATCAGCCTTGGCTGTGGATTCTTAGGATTGATGGCAAGAATCATCCCTCTCCCTCTCTTCTCAGTGTTCAAGGTTTCAGGTTCACCTCTCACATCAAAGTTTTAATTCTGTCCCCAACTCCTTTACCCGAA
>Ga0315282_10015012_pt1 | contig 11477 bp, 10 predicted proteins | sample YL17G07_20_MG_FD_203693 | JGI IMG/M metagenome (GOLD analysis project Ga0315282, IMG submission 203693) | Sediment microbial communities from Yellowstone Lake, YNP, Wyoming, USA - YL17G07_20 | ecosystem: Environmental > Aquatic > Freshwater > Lake > Sediment | place: USA: Wyoming | collected...
CACGGTTTCTGTTGCTATTATCCCCTCTCTGGTAATGACTGATTCAACCTTTCCCTTTGCCATACCAATTCCCAGTGCCTCAGTCTTCTGCATAATCTTTGCCCCTAGGTCCCGTGCCCTCCGGGCATATCCCTGAACCACCTCATAGGGGCCTGCATAACCGTCCTGACCACAGAAGGTTCCGCCGGTTAAATCATCCGTATTGAGATGAGGCCACCGTTCTTTGATAGCCGGGGAATTGAGCAGTTCAACGTCAATTCCCCAGCTCTTTTGCATTGCAACATTTTCCTTGAAGAGATCAAACTCTTCCAGTGTTGAAGAAAGAAAGAGGTAGCCTGTCTGTTTGAATTCAGCACTCACACCAAACTCATCCTCAAAGTGGAGGAAGATCTCCATGCTGGCTAAAGAAAACTGAATGTTGATGGGTGTGGAGAACTGGAGCCTTACCCCGCCTGCGCAGTGGCCGGTTGACCCCTCGCCGATAAGATCCTTCTCGAGTACGGTAATCCCCTTCATCCCCGCCTTTGCCAGATAATAGGCAATGGAGAGACCAACTACCCCGCCGCCGATAATTACTACCGATGAGGTTCTGGGCACCATAATTTTAATGTAACAGATTTACCCTGCATTGACAATCCCAACCCCCTTCGGGATAATAACTGTTAAGAGGGGCAAGCAATAGAGGGGCAAGGGTCAAGTAGCAAGGGAATATCTTAATCATATTACCCTTGACCCTACACCCTATGACCCTTGACCCTATATTTCAAGACCCTTTGACCCTATATTCATAACCCTCGAACCCTATAAGGATAAGCAATGGACTTCACCTTCGAACAAGGCCCTATCCGGCCTCCCAGCGAGGCCGACAGCCTCCTCCTCAGAATTACCAGGAATTGCCCCTGGGGAAGGTGCAAATTCTGCTACAACTATCGTGATGGGGGCAAATTCGAGATCAAGAAGGTTGAAGAGCTGAAACAGGAGATTACCGGAATCAGGGAGATCAGCGAGACCATCAGGGAATTATCCTTAAAGCTCGGCCAGGCTGGAGAGGTAAACAGGAAGGTGGTTGATGCAGTTTGCAGGGAGAACCACACTCAGAGTTTCCGCAGCATCGCCCACTGGCTCTACCACGGCGGCAAGACTGTCTTCCTCCAGGATGCCAACAGCCTCGCCATGAAAACCCCCGACCTGGTTGAGATACTGACCTTTCTCAAAACAACCTTACCCCGGATTGAGAGGATTACCAGCTATGCCCGGTCAAAGACCGTAGCGCAGAAAAAAGTGGAAGACCTTAAAGCCCTGCATCAGGCAGGGCTCTCCCGCCTCCATATCGGACTGGAAAGCGGATCAGATACCATCCTTGCCTACATGAACAAAGGGGTAAAGGCCCAGGAGCATATCCAAGCCGGAAAGAAGGTGAAGGAGTCCGGTATTTCCCTCTCAGAGTATATGATCATCGGGCTGGGGGGGAAGAAATGGGGGAAGGAACATGCCGTAGAAACTGCCAGGGTCTTGAATCAGATCAACCCTGACTTCATCAGAGTGAGAACCCTTGCAGTCCTGCCGGTGATGCCCCTCTCACTGGCTGTGGAAGCAGGCGACTTTGTCTTATCCACGGAAGAGGAAATGGTAAGAGAGGAGAGAATGCTCATCGAGAACCTGGATGGGATAAGCAGTTATTTCGTCAGTGACCACATCCTGAACCTCCTTGAGGAAGTGGAGGGAAAGCTCCCCGGGGATAAGGATAGGATGTTGAACGTAATTGACCGGTACCTGGCGCTTCCCTTTGAAGAAAAGATGATGTTCAACCTGGGCAGAAGGATGAACCTGTTTAAGAAACTCGACGATCTCAGTCACCCGTTCCGGAGGGAGATCGTTGCCGAGGCCATGAAAAAGATTTCACCGGATACGCCTGAAAGGCTGGATAAGATGATTCAAGAACTGAGGGGGAATTACATATAGATAGGGTTCAAGGGGCTTAGGATTCGAGTGGGACATTAACATTAATAATATAACCTGGAACCCTTGAATCTTTGAATCCTCGAACCCTTTCCTTCTATTCATAGAATGCCATACTGGCAAAGGTGACAAAGGAATTGAGCTGTGAGTCCTGCCACCGTGAATAATGGAGCAGTTTTCCTTCGTTCGCTTTTATCAGGCCAAGCAGGGCATAGATGCTCGGAAATCCGCATACCCTCCTTTTGTCTTCCTCTGCCTGGAGATAGCGGTAAAACTCTTCCGGGTTGACCGCTTCAGCCAGGTGTAACATCTCCCGGTCTTTTTCTTCCACTTCCGCTACCATACCATGGTTGGGGGGTGACTCATCTCCATAGCGCAGGCCAATGTGTGCAAGATCTGCACTGGCAATCAGGCATACCTTTTCACGTCTGCTGTCTATGGCTTCTTTCAGTGCCGCAAACGATTTCCTATATACGGGAACCTCCATCGGCGAAACTCCGCTTGTTACCATCTCGTGAAAAGATCCGCACAGGATAGGGATTATCTTGAACTTTCTCTTCGAAGCGAGGCAATACTGGAGGAAAAGGACCTGAAATTCCACTGAGTGCTCTGACCTGTGGACGAATTCGTCCTGAAAGATTTCAACATCGGATTGTTCCTGCACCGATTTAAGGAACTCACGGTCAGTTTCAACCAGCCCGAGGGGCGTTTCAAAGTCCTTCGGGGTGAAGGTGAAGAAGCCTTTCGTTGCCACATGGGCAGTACCTAAAATGATAAACAGTTCTGCATCACATGACTCAGCCATCTCCTTATGGGAGTACGCAAAGCAACTGCCGCCGGACCTGAGGTCAATATGAGGGGCAATAACCCCGGCAACTCTCTGTGGTCCTGATCCTTCTGCCGGTAATCCCGGACCATCGGGAGCGATGAAAAACCCTTCCAGCATCTCTCTCAGCTTCTCAGGATCGGAGGGGTAACCCTTTTCTGCATGGCAAGCCTTCCTGACTCTTGAGCCCTTGAACTCTTGAACTATCCTTTCCTGATATTCCCTGAACCGGTCACTTTCGAGGAAGAGGCGGGAGTCAAGCTCTTCGATCAGTTTCTCCAGACTGTCGGTGAAGAGCATCTCCCCATAATGCCTCATGTATTCTGCCTGGATATCGAGGAGGGAATGCCTGCCGTCAAAGAAACGAAGTAAAAAGAGGGTTGAATGGGGGACTACCAGCACTTCATCTGTGAGGTTGCTGGGGTCTCTGAGGCCAACCATTCTCTGCCTCCCCATCTCAACCGGGATAGCGTCAATATTTCTCAGTTTTGGATAGTCCATGCAGATTGAATTAACAACTCACCTCCTGGTTGTCAAGCCAAAAGCAAATAAGCAGATAAGCACGTGGATAAGCATTTGAAAAAAGAAGATTATAAAATACTGATTATAAAAATGCTTGATATAACCTCATCATAGTTGTAACAAGTAAATAAAAAATCAAGTGATCATAGCTACATATCTAATTTCCTGTAAAAAAGGTGATGTTCCAAAAACCATCTCAAAAGAATGGGAGTTAGTGAACAATCACGTGGAAATCTAAATTAGAAGGAGAAATGAATATGGAGCGAAAGTTGTTCTACGGTGTAATGCTACTATATATCCTTGCATAAATAAAGCGACATAATTGTTTATTGATATGGGCGCAGATATCCGATAACCTGTGATGGCCTTTTCTGGATGCTCGGAAACGTTGAGGTTAAGGCAGAGCGAAGCTCGTCCTGAGTTGCAAAGTATCGATTGTGGGTACCGTGTAGACGCGTGTGATGCCATATTCTTTCTAATGCGTTGAGCTCGGGTGAATACGCCGGAAGGTTGTAAACCTCGAGGTACGTGCGGTGGTCTGAGAACCACGCCCACACGTCCCGGTCTTTGTGGTACGACGCATTGTCTTGAATCAGATACACTTTTTGTGGGAAGTAACATCGCAAAATTCGTTCGAGATACAGGATATATGTTTCGGCATTGAAGACGTTCTGAAAGTGGTAGAGGAATCTGGCACAATGCAGCTCGATCGTACCGAAAATCTTGAGGGTGTTTCTCTGTCCCGTAGTCGGTAGTTGTGGCTGAGACCCTATCCGCGCCCAGGTACGATAGAGCGTGGGGTCTTGCCGGAAGCTCGCTTCGTCTTCGAAAAGGATGGCCGCCCCTTCGCTCCGGGCTTTTTTTTAATGTGGGGATATTTATAGCGAATCCAGCGAGATTGTACGCCCTTATCTGCTTGCGCCAGTGTCTTCTTGGGGCGCTGGACGGAGAATCCAAGGTCGTGAAGGATACGCGAAACATGGGCGGGATGGTAGGCAATAGAAAATTCTTCTTCAATAATCCTGGCGACCATTGGGCTTGTCCACACGCCCGTGGTGAATCCATACGCCACGGGTCCGCTGTCCAGGATATCGGCCAGTTTTTGTCGCTGGTGATCGAACAGAGCCGGGGGACGTCCGGGTCGATGCCCCTCCAGGACACCATCCATCCCTTGCTGCTCCCAGTTGCGCAGCCATATGGAGACTTTGGAACGGTGAACCTTAAGGACGTTGGCAATCTCAGGAGCGGTCTTGCCCTCCATATTGAGCGCCACGGCGTGGAGCCGGCTGGCAACTCGATATGCTCCATCGTGGAGGGCTTGTTTGCTGAGTTGCACCAGTTGCTGTATCTTTTTGGCTGTTCCATGAAGTTTGACCGCTCGCATGGCACCTCCTTATTTTAAGGATAGTGCCAGCATAACATATGTAGCTTTATTTATGCAAGGCTATATAATAATAATTTGCTGTGTTCAAGGATGTACTCTTTTGGGTCTCAATACCGGTTCTAAATCTGAATCCAGACGAAAAATTGATGCTGCAACATGGAGTATGATCATAGAAGGGAAAACCACCGAGGCAGACGTTATTGACCTATTAGGTATGCCAAAAAGCAAGACAATTCATTCATTGCGGACAAACCAATAAACAAAGTCTTTTTTGATAAATTATCTACCGAGGTTTACGCAGGAGAGAAATGGAAATATCTTTACAAATGAAAATTATAGTTAACTAAATTCTAATTATCTCATCTGTTATTCCCTCTAACCTCTTCTTAAGATATAATTTTTTATCTCCTGTAATAAAATGCTTTATAGAAAAGTGTGTTTCCATGTCTTGAAATTTTTAAAACAAAATGACCAAGTATCTGAAAACAATAAACCATTTTTTGGTTGACAAAGGGGAATTTTGGGATATAGTCTTTGCTCCATTTTTGAAGCTGATATCCCTTTTTATATTCACTCAAGAGGCTGATTCATGAAGAAAAAAGCGAAAAAGACAAAGAGCAAGACGCAGAAAAAGGCAAAGCAGATGCTTCTCAAACTGCGGGACCAGGTGATAGATGAAATTGCAGAAAAACGGAAGATGGAGAGCGTTGACCTGAAGAACGAGATCGGTGATTTCTACGACTCAGCCGACGAAGAGAGGGACCGCCAGCTTCACCATATTCTCACTGACCGTGAGCGAGCGAAGTTCTTTGAGATAGATGAAGCACTCCAGAGGATTGAAGACGGCACCTATGGAATCTGTGAGGAATGCGGCAAAAAGATCCTTGAGAGCCGCCTCAGGATTATGCCTTTTGCCCGTCTGTGCGTTGTGTGCAAATCAGCAAACGAAAAAAGAAGTGAAGGAGCGCGGAAGTATGAAGAAGAAACCTTTTACCACGATCTGAACTTCCCGGAGTTTTTTGAAGAGGGCGAAGAATAAAATTCTTTTTTCTGTAACGTCTCTTTCCCGTTTCATTCACTCTGAGTATTTTTACAGGCCCCATATCATACCGTTTTCACTCTCATTGACTCCTTGTAAAACAGCGAGGGCATACCGCCGGTGAAACAGATTATCCTTGGCACTGCCGGACATGTAGATCACGGCAAGACTTCCTTGATCAAGGCATTAACCGGTGTCGACCTCGACCGGCTGAAGGAAGAAAAAGAGCGGGGAATTACCATAGAGCTCGGATTCACCTCATTAACCCTGCCAGGCGGTGAGCGCCTGGGGATTGTTGACGTCCCCGGTCATGAGAAATTCATCAAGAACATGGTGGCTGGCGTAGGGGGGATTGACCTCGTCCTGTTCATCATCGCTGCAGATGAGGGCATTATGCCCCAGACCAGGGAGCACCTTGATATCTGCACCCTCCTCAACGTAACGAACGGCCTCATTGCTTTAACCAAGAGAGACCTGGTGGATAGAGAATGGCTCCAGATGGTCCAGGAAGAAATACGTGAATTTACGCGCGGTACCTTTCTCGAAAACCGGCCAATCATTCCTGTATCGTCGGCAACCATGGAGGGGATGCCGCACCTTCTTTCTACCCTGGACGAAGTGGTGAAGGAGATGGCAGCCAGGAAAACCGGCGGGATCCTGCGCTTGCCCATTGACCGGGTATTCACCATGAAGGGATTTGGAACGGTAGTCACCGGCACCCTCGTCTCCGGAGAGGTAAACGTTGGAGACACCGTGGCGGTGCTCCCCCCGGGGATAAAAGCAAAAGTAAGGGGGATTCAGGTCCATAACGAGAAGGTTGAAAAGGCTACAGCCGGATTGAGGACTGCCATCAACCTTCAGGGGGTAGAGAAGGCTTTGCTTGAACGGGGAAACGTCATGACCCTCCCTGACCTCCTTCACCCCACACGGCGGATTGATTGCCATCTCACGCATCTCGCTCATGCCAATAAACCCCTGAAGAATGGTTCTCGGGTGAAATTTCACACCGGCACCGTGGAGTGTGAATCGCTGATCACGCTGCTGGACAGGAACGAACTTCTTCCCGGCGAGAAAGCTTTTGTCCAGGTGCGGTTTGCCCGGCCCATCGTTGTCCTGCCGAACGACCGGTTCGTTATACGGAGCTCCTCTCCCCTGACCACGATAGGTGGAGGAGAAATCCTCGACCCTCTCCCCCCAAAGCACAAGAGGTCATCTCCTGAAGTCTTAGAGGCTCTCAAGATTATCGAAACAGGCAATAGAGAGAAGATGATCGAGACGTACCTCCAGGAATCACGGCTGAGCGGTACGAGCATCCAGGATCTCGGGGCACGGGTCGGGGTTCACCCAAAGGACCTTTCTTCAACGGTACAGAGGATGGTCGAAGAAGGGAAAATCGTCCTCTACGACCAGGATACCGTCAAGCTCATTTCCCGTCCCCACTTTGAAGGGCTTAAGAGGGTCACGCTCAAGGAGATGAAAAGTTACCACGAAAGCAATCCCCTCAAGAAGGGCATTCTGAAGGAAGAACTCAAGTCGAAACTCCCCCGGGTGGTTGATGCCAAATTCTACAATCATCTGATCACCTGTCTCAGCCAGGAAGGTTCCATCCGGATGGAGAAGGATAAGGTGTGGCTCTCCGGGTATGTCCCGCTCCTCGAGGAGAGGCAGAAGGAGATGAGGGAAAGGATTGTGAAGATATACGAGCAGAGCAGGCTGCAGCCTCCAACCGTAAAAGATCTGGTTTCCCGGCTTTCCGGAAAGGAGGAAGAGGTAATGAATATCCTCGGGCTTCTTTCAGGGGAAGGGATCCTGATGAAAGTGAAGGAAGACCTCTTCTTTCATGGGCAGGCGATCAACCGGCTGAAAGATCAGCTCGTGGATTTTCTCCTATCGAAAAGTGAGATCGATGCTCCTCAGTTCAAAGAACTTACCCAGGTATCCAGGAAGTATGCCATCCCTCTTTTAGAGCATTTCGACTCTATCAAGCTTACCGTGCGGGTGGGAGATAAGAGGGTATTGAGGGAGAAGAAAACCAGGGGGTAGGATCATCTTACGATGATAATTCCTCTGACATTTTTTCAGCACATTCTCTTACCTCTTCATCATCAGCGGTCATGGCCATAATCCTCACTTTGCTCTTGAACCCCTCCTGAATCTTCAGGCTCTGATTGCTGACTTTTGCCTTCAGAAGATCCAGAACCTGTTTTGCGACCTCACCATCCTTATAGTCGAGCATGAGAAAGAGGGTGCTGAAGTCATCAGGGAGACCATACTCCTTGAGGTACTTTTTTGCTGTGCTGTTGAACTTGTCGGTTCCATGATACTTACGGAGGGCACTGTGCGCTGCCTGATGTTCCTTGGTCTCTTTTTTTCCGGCAAAGAGGGCATCAGCCTGCTTGCGGTACTGCTTGCTCAGCCATTCAGACTTGGGAGATTTCTTCCGGAATCCCGGTTTCTCCTGGCTGACGTGCTTGCTCCGATCCTTCAGCTGGTCAATCTCCCGCCAGCTTAACTTCTCCCGTTCCTCGTCATCGTCATAGGGAACCATAAAGGTACTCCTTTAAAAAAATTATCGCAGATATTCTCTCATCCACTGCTCTGTAAGGCTTCCCGAGCCTTCACGATATCCTTCTTGATCTGCTCTACCAGGGCATCGGCATCGGGGAAGGTCTTTTCGTCCCGGAGCTTTTCAACGAATTCAATTCTGAGGTTTTCTCCGTAAATCTCATCATGAAAGTCCACGATGTATACCTCGAGCGACAGTGCCTGATCCCTGAAGGTGGGGTTGGTCCCGACGTTCAGAACTCCCGGGAAACGCTTTCCCTGAAAGAACACCCAAACAGCGAAGATTCCTGATGCAGGGAAAAGTTCTTTATTCGGTTTGAGATTGGCGGTAGGAATTCCAAGCTCCTTGCCCCTTCCCTTGCCTCTGATTACCTCTCCCTCAAGGGCATAAAAGCGGCCGAGAAGGCGAGAGGCTTCCCGGACTTTCCCGCTCTGGATATAGGTGCGGATGGTCGTACTCCGGACTTCGACTCCATCCAGCTTAATGTTATCCAGAATCACCGTCTCAATGCCCCACTTCTTTCCCAGGGCTTTTAAGAGCCCGGCATTTCCTTCCCTCTTCATGCCGAACCGGTAATCGAGCCCGATGAATATCTCATGAGCCTTGAGCCGCTCATGGAGAATATCTTTTACAAAATCGGGAGGTGCTTGGAGAGCAAACTTCTGAGTAAAGCTTTCACAGATGAGGATATCTATTCCTGTTTTTTCAATGATCCCTCTCTTCTCCTCAATGGTAGTGATGAGAGGGAAAAACCGTTCTGGCTGAAGAATCTTCAGAGGATGCGGTTCAAAAGTATAGACAATGGAGGAAGCACCCAGTTCCCTTCTCCTTTCAATCACCCTCTGGAATATCTGCTGATGGCCGAGATGGACCCCATCGAAATTGCCCAGGGTCAATACCGATCTTTCTATTTCCTCCCTGAACTCTCCCGATCCCCGATAAAACCTCATCCTCTTTCCTTACGCTTTCAACAGCTTCCCGAATGCCTCAGCAATCACCGTCCCATCATTTCTGAAGGCCTGTGCCTGTGCATAGATGAGCCTTTTCTCAATTCTGGTAACCTCACCAATTGCTCTGATCTCTTCCGATATCCTGGCAATGTTCTTGAACCTCACTTCCAAGGAAGCAGTAACTGCCTTGATCCCCAGCTCCTGGGCGATCTTGGCCATGAGCTCATCCAGGATGGTAGTGATGATCCCGCCATGGACCACGCCCCTCCACCCCTGAAATTCAGGCGAAAGGGTGAGGGTGGTTTCAATCCGCCTCTTCTGGGGGAATACGGTGAATTTCAGATTCAACCCTCTCGGGTTTCTGTCCCCGCAGGCGAAACACATTCCATCATCTACCATCACGAAAGGCTCTGAGAAATCTTCATCCACAACCAATCCTCCAGAAAAAGTCACTGCAATTCAGACAGTGGACTTCAGACACCAGACTTCAGTTCTTCCCCTTCGGTCTAAGGTCAGCGGTCTATTGTCTAATGTCTGAATCAGTAATTTCTGGCCATTTCCTCCTCTTCAGTCTATGGTCTGAAGTCTATGGTCTAATGTCTGAATCACAGGGAAAAGTCACTCTTATGTTGACAAGAACGTACAGAAAATACTATAAATGAAACACTTTCCTTTGGCAAGGAAGGGAAAGCCGAAGTGGCGGAATTGGCAGACGCGCTAGATTCAGGGTCTAGTGAGGAATTGCCCTCGTGGGGGTTCAAGTCCCCCCTTCGGCACCAGATATTAACCTGCCTGTGGATTTTAACCACACCCTGTCTATGGGCGGGATACCCTGTTCCGGATAATCCGGGTTTTATCTGACAGCCTGAAACGAGGAAAGGATACTACCGCGACGGACCGCAGGAAGGGCCGGCTTTAGAATCCCTGATTTTTTTCCGTATGATATCTTTCAAAAACTGCAACGCTGCCTTCCCGTCCTGATCAGTCAAAATGACTTCTAACTCCATCTGCTCCTTTTGATTCAAAGAGATGGTTACAATACCTCTTTCCTTCTTCCATCATCTCCTTTTCTCAACATTCCCTGAAGCTTGTGTCTCCGTTCCTCTATCAGCCCCCTGAGTGGCTGCCAGATAATCGGTAATGATGGGTATCTCTTCCTCCCGTATCACTCCGCTTGCATAGTAAGCCATCCGCTCAACCGTTGTTCGCCAACCCTCTTTATCCTTTTTGACGGCATACACCCTGTCCAGGGTGTGACAGCGAGAGCATCTCTTTTCAATCAGAGTCTGGGGGGAGCTATCCTGGGCCACGCAGCCCGCCAAAAAAACGCCGAATAACAACACATACGCATACGGTTTCTTCAGCCTTACTCCCATGGAGAAATGTCCTTCCGGTCCCGTGCGTCCTTACAGTCCAGGGGCAGCGGCAGGTCCCATATCGCCTATCATGTACATTTCAATCTGCTTGGCTTCAGCAGCGTTTATGTTGCAGGCGGGCTTGCTCGTCATGCTATCCAGAATCTTTTTTAAGTCCGCTTTAGACCGGTGTCCCTCGTTGATTTTACTGGCTGCATGACATTGAGAGCATTTCTTCTCGAACAGTGCTTTGTTCGGGTCCTCTTTTTTCGTTTCCCCGGCAAAGACAGGGCTGCCAAACACAACGCAACTGAAACACAGACCAAGAAATATCACTACCATTTTTTTCATCTTCTTCCCTCCACAATAATCTGAATGAATTAATTATTTATCTCTTATTCCCTCTTCTGCTGCTCTCAAGAAAAGGAATCTATACCTCAGGCCCCCTCCTCTCCCGGTCAGCAGGAAACCTTGCACTTACACGTTCCTCTCATCTTCTTCTCTATCTTCCTGATGCTCATCAGCCTTCCCTCCTTTCCTCCCGCTGGAACATTGATAATCACAAGCACTTTACCATAACTCCTGGCAGTATTCAACTTCAATACCTGCAATTCAGACACTGGACTTCAGACTTTAGACACCATTTCAGACAATAGACTTTAGACATCAGACTTCAGTTCTTCCCTTTCGGTCTAAGGTCATCGGTCTATTGTCTAATGTCTGAATCAGTAATCTCTGGCCATTCCCCCTCAGTCTGACGGCTGGGGTCTATGGTCTAATGTCTAAATCACAGAGTTCTCCTAAAAAGAACTTGACAAAAAAAAGCTGAGGCAATATATTTAGATTCCAAAATATTAATTTTTGAACTATTAGGTG
>Ga0315282_10015013_pt1 | contig 11477 bp, 12 predicted proteins | sample YL17G07_20_MG_FD_203693 | JGI IMG/M metagenome (GOLD analysis project Ga0315282, IMG submission 203693) | Sediment microbial communities from Yellowstone Lake, YNP, Wyoming, USA - YL17G07_20 | ecosystem: Environmental > Aquatic > Freshwater > Lake > Sediment | place: USA: Wyoming | collected...
GCCGAGTACGCGTTACTATTATCGGGTATTATTAAGAGTTAGAGGAAGCTCTTGGGCTAATCCTGGGGCAATTCACTCCTTCCGTACTCGCCGTCTGGCTGGGGAGAGCTTCCGCTTTGCCATTATTGCCGATGCCCACCGAGGTGGGATGAAGCTAGATGCCAAGTACTGGCCCCAATGGTCCGCCATGCTTGGCAATATTCGGAAGGAGTCACCGGAATTTCTGATAGACCTCGGCGACACGTGGGCTTTCAATAATGGTTATGGGGTTCCGCACTCGCCGTACTTCCCCGTTTCTTATGGCATGGTCATGAAGCCCGCCCGCAGTGGTGTAGATAGATATAGAGGATTGTCCGATGTTTGCGCCGATTGCGGCTACTTCATGGTTCGTGGTAACCATGAAGGCATCAGCGCATATGATCACCCTTCTATAAGGGAATATCAGATCGCCTTGGTAAAGCTATTTGCCCCTAATCCCAATGGGGCTACATATCCCCAAGGTGGCTCTCTTGATCCCGATTATGACGAGGGATATTTCGCTTCCGAATGGGGAGACGCCCTTTTTGTCGTCCTTGACGTTGTCAAATACAAGGATTCCAAGCAGGTGAATAATAGTGCGTCCCGCTTCCACATCGGCGAGGAACAGCTCAGTTGGCTGACCTCGGTGCTGGAAAACTCGACACACAAGTGGAAGCTGATTTTTGCCCATCACCTCTTTGGGGGAGGCTCCGCCTACGGTAGAGGAGGGGCCACATGTGCATTACAAAACGAGCAGGCTCAAATACAAGCCCTGGCCGAAACTCATGGCGCCCATTTCTTTCACGGGCACGACCACCTGCTGTCCGCAGAGTACGCTAGCTCCGTTTTCTACTACTGCGCCGGTTTGGCATGCGGCCAGCTGCTTGATTACAAGAACTGGGCTGATAGAGCCTACCCTAGTGGCTACGTGCTCCCAAGCACAGACTCCTCACCAATCAAGGACTTAGGCTATGTCATTGTCGATGCGACTCCCAGCACGTTGACAATCACCTACAAAACTTACCTGGGGGCAGTCGTTCAAATAGACAGACTGACAAACCAGGGACCATTGTAAGGAGGACACAATGCTCAAGAAGGCCGTGCTGCTTCTGTGCTCGGTACTGCTGGCAACATCCCTGTTAGCAGGCGTTGCCGAGGTACGCCAACACTCCCATACCTCGAAGGACTCGCTCGTTCTCGTCCAGAAGGACATGCTGACGTGGGGGCCCTTGGCGGGCGGCGCAGAGGGGCAGTTCAAATTCAAGATGGGCAAAAAGAACCTCGATGTGAAGATTAAGGCCTCGGGGCTGCAGCCACTGACAAATTACAGCCTGATATACTTTCTTGACCCCTGGCCAAGCCAAGGCCTCGTCTGCTTGTGCAATGCAAAGACGGACGGGGGGGGCAACCTTAGGGCTAAGGCCAAGGCCAACGTCGATGTCCTGCCCATCCCCAGTGACGCGAACTATCCCTGCGGAGCTAAGATATGGCTCGTCCTTACCGCGGACGTTGACTGTGAGAACCAGGTTATGACCGCGTGGAACCCGGAGTCCTACCTCTTCCAAACCCAGTTGGTCCAGTTCGGCAACGACGTAGGCGTCCGCGAGGGCCCTCCGGAGAACTAGAAGTCAGGTTTTCTCGAACGAAGGCCGGGTCGGCAGCGATCCGGCCAAGCGGGCGGCTGCTAGTGAAGCGGCACTTCCTGCGTGTTGAAGAAGAGAGGGTAGGCAGCGTCGCGTAGCTCAGAGCCGTTGGCGGCGTCGGGGACGGCCTCGGTGATGGTTACCTTCCCGCTGATGTCTTTGAGTTCCAACTCGACGGTCTTCCCTTCACCTTGCTCACGGAACCAGTCCCACCAGACGACGTAGAGGGGCTTGCCTTTTGACTTGAATTCGAAGACGTACACGTTCCCTTCTTGGTGCAAGATTCTGATGTCTCGCCAATCGCTTCCTTCGAGTTTGTGAATCAAAAGTTTGAGGGTGTAATAGGAGAGCTTCTTACCAGTGCGACCGAAGCCCTTAGGATTGTCCATGTCGCTGCAATCCTCAGGGGAGAGAGGGTTTTGGATCAAATCTGTGAAGTTGAAAGGATTACAAGGATCTCCGTGAAACCACCCCTGCTCTATGATCTTCGGCCAACAGACTTTTCTAGCCCCTGAAGCAAATAGGAATACAAACCGCTTGACCAGCTCGTCTGCTTGGTCCTGCTCGCTCTGGTAGCCCATAGCACGACTGGGTGTGCCACTGAAGGTGGCCATCTCTGTGCTCCAGAATTCAATACCGGTCCAGCCCTTGGCAGCTAGCACGGCCGCCGTTTCCTGCTGCCTCTGTCGGTAGAGGATGTAGTCACCCCTCCGTTTGTACATGTGGTCGTCGATGATATCGAAGCAGCGGCTGCCCATCGCCTCGTAGATTCCGCGATAGAAGTCAGTAAGTGGGTAGACGGCCGCGCTAACGCCCTGGCCGCTCTGCCCCGCCATGACAACCTTACAGTCCGGACAGGCAGATTTAATCGTCCGGTAGGCTTGCTCAAGAAGAGCGGCGTAGCGCGCCGGGCTATCCGACCAGGAGGGCTTCAGGTTCACCTCATTCTCGATCTGCCAGTAATGGATGGCAGGCCTAGCGCCGCCCTGCCACCGGGGGTACTGGTGGTCGCCTGGCTGGTAGCAGTCGGGCTCTGGGTAGGCGCAGCCGTAGTCGGGGTGAGCGCCGTCGTAGCGTGCTACCACGGCCCGCAGGAAGGAGAGGTAGCCATCGAGGTCGCAGGGAAACATGGGACCCTTCCGGCTCGGATGGCACGCGTCCTGGTCCCATGCAGCATAGGACTGCACTGTGGGCATCAATTCCACGCCAGCCTGACTAGAGCAGAATAGATCTGATCGAGGCGGGTGAAGTCGTAACCAGCCTCCTTTTGAGGCTGCACACGACCCCAACTAGGAGACTTTCCGCCCGCCACGCGGTGAAAACCTAGCCCCAGATCCTTGAGATTGGCAACCTGGTCGGCCGTCGTGTATCTAAAGTCGCCTCGGTGGTACTCGATATAGTTATCCACACCGAAGGCTTTGGCGGTGATCATTTCGGCGGGTGGAACCCCGGACGCCACCTGGGCTGTCGGCTCTATATAGACCGGGGTTTTCCCCAGAGTAATGGTCAGCTTATGGAAAGGGCTCGCACAGCTTGTCACTGCCAAGAGCACACTAACAAGAAGAGCGCGGCAGCGATTGTTTGACATATTTAAACTCTCAGCACTGACGGCAGCATTTAGCCTCCGAAAAGCCTGCGGCAGCTTCTCGGTGGGCAGGCAAGACCAGCCAGTTGTGGGCGGGTCAAAACCGGCCAGGTCAGGTGTCCTGCGTAGCAGCCCGGGGTCTCTTGGTCAAGCGATAGCTCCTGCCTTTGATCGTGATCACCACGGCGTGGTGGAGGAAGCGGTCGAGGATGGCCGTGGCGATGGCGGCGTCCCCGAGGAGCTTGCCCCAGTCCTCGATGGGCCGGTTGCTGGCACGATGGTCGAGGCCTTCTCGTAGCGCCGCATAAATATCTCGAGCAGGTTCTGGGCCGCCCCGGGCGGGGTGCGGTTGAGCCCCAGGTCGTCGATGATGAGCAGGGGCACCTGGCACACCTCCTGGATCATGGCCTTGCGCTCATCCAGGGCGGTGGCCTCGGCCAGGCTCTCCAGCAGGTCCAAAGCGGAGCGGTAGAGCACGGGGTGGCCGGCGTGGATGGCTCTGATGCCCAGGGCGGGTGGTGAAGCGGCCGGGGGCGGCCAGCTTGCGGTGGACGGCCACGATCTCGTGGTCGACCAGGATGCGGACCATGCGCTCATCCCAGCGCACCTCCACCTCGCGGCCGACATAGCGGTGGGGCACCGAGTAGTAGGCCCTGTCCACCTCCACGTGGCCATCGGGGTGGACCTTGCGGGTACCGAAGCGGCAGAAGGGGAAGTCCTCGGCCGGCAGGGGCTTGAGAGCCGGCTTCTCCAGCTCCAAGAACCTGGCCCAGACTTGTTGCTTGGTGGTGCCGTGGATGCGCACCCGAGCCACGGTGCGGTTCCAGGTGCGGAGAAACTCGTTCTGCTCTTCGAGACTGCCGAAGGTGCGCCCCTTGAGGGCGTTCTTGGTGTAGCCGATACCTCGCTCCACCTTCCCCTTGTGCTCGGGCCGCCCTGGCTTGCAGGGCAAGGGGGTGAAGCCGGCATGGGCGGCATAGTCGGCGTAGAGCCTGTTGATCTCCGGGTCGTAGAGGCAGGCCCGGGTGACCCCGGCCTTGAGGTTGTCGAGCCGCACAATGGCCGCCACGCCGCCAAGCGCCTGGAAGGCTCGCTCGTGGCAGCGGATGAAGGTTTCCACGTCCTGCCGCCAGACCACCTCCTCGTAACTGTGGCGGGAGAAGGAAAGGGTCATCTTGAACAGGTGGGGGCGGCGGAAGTGGCCGGTGGCAGGGTGAAGGGTCGGCGCACCGCTGCCGAAGTCGACCTGGGCCTCCTCGCCCGGGGCGACCTCGATGCGGGCATAGACGGTGGGCTCGGCCGCCCTCAGCCGGCGCACGAAGCGTTTGACGGCATCGTAAGCCCAGCCGTAGCCATGCTCACCGCGGAGGTCCTGGAAGATCCTGAGGGGCGTCCAGCCCCTCGAGCAGCTTGCCCTCCACCACCTGGCGGAAGGGCTCCACGGCGCTCGCCGAGCCCGGTGGGCAGGTTTGGCCGGTTTTGACCTGGAGGTCAGGGGAGCCGGTGGGCAGGTTGGCGGGTTTTGAATCGGCCAGAAGGGCGTACTTGGCGACCGTCTCCCGGTCCACGCCCAGCTCGCGGTGTATTCGCCGATAGGACCAGCCCTGGCTCACCAGGGCCAAAATCGTATTGCGCATAGCCACTTCCAGGACTCGGCTCATGTCCACCTCCTCGTCGAGGTGAACACTCTACCGGCTTCAAAGAGTCCTCAGAGTGGCCGGTTATAACCTGCCCACGGGTGGCGGGTTTTGGGTGCCCACTAACACTCTGGGACGACGCCGTGCCTGCTCTCTTCTCCGGGACTTTGACTGTTCCTCTTGACCCCGATTTCCGGTTCAACGAAAGACACGGCCAAGGGGAAGAGTAAAAGGCAACAGCCAGAGAAGGAAGGGTGAATAGAAAAGGCCTACAAAAGAGAAGGGAAAGAGGTGAAGAAGCAGGAAAAGCATAGTTGATCTTCACATTAGTAAAGGACTCTCAAGAGCGTGCCCCATCTCCGCAGCACGGTGTATTCGCAGTAGCTGAAAGGAATCCACCAAGATTGCTGCAGGAAGCACATAGGAAGCAGTAGCGCGAAAGGATGGCTGGTAGAGAGCAAGTAAGGCCTTATTCTTCCGTATAGGACCGGGTTCCTTTGGATCTGCCTACCGAGATTCGAATCCTCGTCCCCCAGCCACAGAAAATCAAGGGCTTAGGCACAGCGCCTAGGCCCTTCTTCTTTGCGCAGGAAGCATATAGGAAGCACGCCAAGCCGCCCGAGGGGGTGAACGCCTCTTCATCCTTTAGGAAATCTACGGTGACCACGGCGACGGAGGGGCCTACGGCGCGGCAAGCGTTCGTGACAGAGCCTCGAGTGAGCGAGGACTGGCGGGGTGACTGGATTGTGGCCGACCTGCTCGACTCTCTTCCTGCCCCTCAGACGTGCTGCAGTCGATGCAAAGACGGCATCCCGGACCTTCCGGGCCAGCTCGACGGCTTGGCGCGCCTCGTCCAGGTCCGGCTCCGGAGCGTCCCCTAGGTAGCGGACGTCGACGCCATACGGAGTCAGCACAGCGGCATCCTTGAGGCTCGCTGCCACGTCCGGGTTCCGGCTCGGCCAACCAGGTCGAGAAGCTCCTCGATGGCGCGCGTCTTCGGGAACTCGACCTGGTGCCACGTGAGGACGGCCTTCAGACACTTCTCGGCGGTCTGCTGGGCGTGAAAGCATGCTGGGTACGGAAAAGGGCGGGCTGCAGAGAGCAGAACCTCGCTCGCCTGCAGGTCCTGCTCGGTGTCCGGTCGAAACGGGGGCCACTTCAAACTCATTGTGGCCACTGTCTGGTACCTTTTCTCGGATCCAAGAAGACTGAGGCCCTCCATGCGCCTCCTTAACGACAAGGTCGCCCTCATCACCGGGGCCAGGACGGACATCGGCGAGGCTATCGCCCTGCTTGTCCTCAACGGGCTGCCGGCCGACTCGGTCGCCGACATGGCGGCGGCCATCAGGGCAGCTCACGCTTCGCCACTCCCACGACGGCGAGCGGGGCAAGGAGGTCTACTGCGCCGGGGGCTGAGGGGCCGGGCTCGCAGGGCGCTCGGCTTGGGGGGCACCGGGGGGCCCCTTCTCGGCGTCCCACCACCCCCCGCCCAGGGCCACGAAGAGGGCCACGGTGTCTTGCAGACGCAGGGCCCGGGCCTGCAAGTGGTTGATCCTCGCCTGCTGGTACTGTCTGGTGGCGCTCAGGAGCTGCAGGTAGTCGGCGGTGCCCGCCTCGTAGTTGGCCTGCACCAGCGCCAGCGTCTGCTCGGCCGCCGCGAGGGCCGCCGCCTGGGCCGCCACGGCCTGGGCATCATGCTCGAGCGCCCGGAGCGCATCGGCCACCTGGGCGAAGGCCCCCAGTACCACCTGCTGGTAGCCGGCCAGCGACTGCTGGTAGGCCTCGATGGCGGCGCGCCGTTGAAACCAGAGTGTCCCCCCGTGGAAGAGCGGTGCCGTCACGTCGCCCCCCAGGCTCCAGTAGATGCTGCTGCTCTTGAAGAGGCTCGAGAGCGAGGTGCTATTGACGCCGTAGGTGGCGCTCAGGCTGAGACGGGGCAGGAGGTTGGCGGTGGCCACGCCGATGTTGGCGCTCGCCCCGTGCAGCAGGGCCTCGGCGGCCAGGATGTCGGGGCGCTGGCGCACCAGCTCCGAGGGCAGCGTCACGGGCAGGTCGGCCGGCAGGCGCAGGCTGTCCAGGTCGAGGGGCGTGGGGGCCCACTCGGCCGGGGCGCGGCCGACGAGGGTGGCCAGCAGGTGTTCGCTCTGGCTCAGGCTCTGGCGCAGCGGCGGCAGCGTGGCCTGGGTGGCGGCCAGCTGCGAGCGCAGGCTGAGCACGTTGACCTCGGGGACGAGGCCAGCCTGGGCCTGCGCCTCGGTGAGCCGCACCTGCTGCTCCTGCACGGCGATGATTTGCTCGAGGGCCTTGAGCTGGCTCCAGTAGGCCGCTTGGGCGATGGTGGCCCCCACCACGTTGCTCAGCAGGGTGAGGTAGGTGGCCTGCACGCTATAGCGCTGGTAGTCGACCTGGGCCTCCAGCCCCTCGAGGGTGCGGCGGTTGCCGCCAAAGACGTCGAAGACGTAGCCCAGGGTGCCGGCCAGCGAGTAGAAGTTGAAGATGCTGCTAGCGGCCGTGCTACCGAAGCGGCTCGGCGAGAACTTCTGGCGGGTGGGGTCGAAGCTCGCGTCGAGCTGGGGCAGGAAGAGGCCGTAGCCCGCGCGCAGGTTCTCCTGGCTCACGCGCAGGCTGGCCTGGGCGGCCCGCAGGTCCTGGTTGTGGGCGTGGGCCTCCCGCACCACGGCGTCGAGCTGCGGGGAGCCGAAGAGCCGCCACCACTCGGCGGCGATGCGCGCTCCCGGGTGGAGGCGCTGCGCCTGGCCGTCGGCGGCCAGGGTGGCCGCAGGGGCCGGCTCAAAGGTGTAGCGCTCGACCGACGGGGCCGGGGGGCGCTGGAAGTCTGGCCCCACGGCGCAACCCGCGGCAATGGCGACGAGGGCAAACAGGGCGGCCAGGATGGTCAGGCGGCGGCCGGTCGGCGGGGCCACGGCTACCTGGCCCCGATGTAGACATCGACGAGCTGCCCGGGGTAGACGGCGATGTTCGTGGGCCGCTGCAAGCGGAAGATGAGCGGCAGCACCCGCACATCGACGCGCTCGGTGCGCTGGTCGGAGAGCTCGATCTTGGGGGTCAGGTAGGGCTGCATCCGCACGAACTCGAGGGGGAAGCGGAGGTTGGTGCCGCGCACGAACATCTGGGCCGTCAGCCGCGAGGCCGGGGGCAGCCTGGGCAGCAGGACCTCGTCGACGAAGCACCTCACCCCATAGCTCGCCTCGCTGTGGGCCATGACGAGCACGGGGTTCTGCCCCTGGGTGTAGGTGTTGTAGGTTCCCAGGGGCGAGATGTAGTCGCCCCGGGCCGCGTTGACGGCGATGACCGTCCCGTCGGCCGGTGCCCGGATGACGTACTTCTCGAGCAGCGCCGACGACGACAGATAGGCGTTCACCAGGGCGCGGTGCTGCCGCTGTTGGTTGACGATGTCGTAGATCCAGGCCCCGGCGTCGGTGAGGTCATACTGGCGCAGGGCCACGTCGAGGTTGGCCTTGGCCACTCGCAGGGCGTTCTCGGCGTTGTCGAGCGCGCCCTTGCTCACCGACTGCGGGTTGATCTGGTAGGAGCGCACGACCTTGTCGCGCTGGTCCTGCAACTGCTTGAGGTTAGCGCGGGCCAGCCCCACCTGGGCGGCCGACACCTCCAGGGTCTCCTTGCGCGGCTGGGCCTTCAGCTCGTTGAGCAGGGCCAGGGCGGCCCCGGCCTGCGACTTCTGCTGCGCCACGAGCGCCCGCTGCACCGAGTCCTCTATCGCCAGCAAGGGCGCCCCCTTGCGCACCAACTGCCCCTCGGCCACCAGGACGTCCGTCACCGTCCCCGAGACTTCGGGGTAGATGTTGATGTTGGCGCCGCTGCCCTGGTAGCTTTCGATGATGCCGTTGGCATAGATGCCCCGGGCGTAGGGGTTCGAGGCCGGGGTGAAGGTCGGGGGCAGAGGCTTGTGAGGCGCCGCATAGAAGTAAGCGGCTAGCAGCGCCGCCACGATGCCGACCACGGCCAGGGCGATGACGAGCTTATTCCTCACCGCCGGCCCCCTTCACCTCGACGGCCTTTATCCTGCCGTCCTCCATCCGGATGATGCGGTTGGCGTACTCGAAGATGCGGCTGTCGTGCGTCACGATGATGATACAGCGGTGCTCGTTCAAGATGTTGTGCTTGATGAAGTCGACGATGCGCCGGCCCGTCTCGCCGTCGAGGGAGGCCGTGGGCTCGTCGAAGATCAGGATGTCGGGCTGGCCGACAATGGCCCGGGCAATGGCCACCCGCTGCTGCTCGCCCCCGCTGAGCGAGACCGGGGGCAGTTGCGCCCGCTCCTTGAGCCCGACGATGTCGAGGTAGCGCCCGGCCTCGGCCAGCGACTCCTCCCATCCACGCCGCCTCAAGACGAGGGGGATGGCCACGTTCTCGGCCGAGGTGAGGCGCGGGAAGAGGTGGTAGTCCTGGAAGACGAAGCCGATCTTGTTCAGGCGGAAGTCGGCGATCTCGTCCTTGCCGAAGGTCCAGATGTCGCGCCCCTCCACCAGCACCGTGCCCGAGTTCGGCCGCAGGATGCCGGAGATTATGCTCAGAAGGGTCGTCTTGCCGCTCCCCGACGGGCCGACGATGTAAAGCATCTCGTTGAAGTAGGCGTCGAAGCTCACCTCGCTCACGGCGTAGGTGCGCGCCTCCCCCACGCCGAACCACTTGGTCACGTCCCGTGCCTTTATGGCCGCCTGCGCCACGGCTAGCCCCGGAAGATGTCGAAGGGCTCGATCTTGACGATCTTGCGCAAGGCGATGAAGCTTGAGAAGCCGGCGATGACCAGGACCATGACGAAGGCCGCCCCCACGATGCCGGAGGTGATGGACGCGGCGTAGCTGGGCAGCCGGTACTTGGCCAGCGAGATGAGCAAGGTGCACAGCCCCGCCCCGATGCCGAAGCCGACCAGGCCGCTGAAGAGGGCCTGGAAGAGGACCATCGCCGTCAGCTCCCAGCCCCGCGCCCCGATGGCCTTCAGGGCCCCGAACTTCTCGAGGTTCTCGAGGATGAAGGTGTAGAACATCTGCCCCGAGATGGAGAGCCCCACGATGAAGCTGATGGCCGTCATGAAGAGGACGTTGGTGCCGAAGCCGGTCTGGTACTTGTAGTAGTTGGCGACCTTGTCGATGAACTCCTGCTGGGTGAGGGCCAGGTAGCCCATCGCCTTCACCGCCGCCTTGATGGCGGGGATGTCGGCCGCCCTCTTGGGCTCGACCAGAACGTAGGCGATAGTGAAGCGCGTCGAGGGGATGTACTGGATGGCCCGGTTGTAGGTCGTGTAGAGGGTCGGGATGCCATAGAGGCCGCTCACCGGCACCTTGGCGATGCCCACGATCACCCCGCGGTGGTCGTTCAGGTCGAAGGTGGTGCCGATGGTCGGGTTCTCGAGCTTGTGGAACTCAGAGTCGTGGACCACGATGAAGGCGTTGTCGGCATAGATGTCCTCGATCTGCCCCTGCTCGAGCTCGGGGCGGCCGAAGAGGGTGTTGTCGTCGAGCCCGAGCACCATCACCGACTGCCACATGCCGCTCTGGAGCTTGACCAGCGAGGACCCGGAGTAGAGGGGGACGGCATACCTCACGCCGTTGATGCTGCGCACGGCGTCGAGGACGTAGTCGGGCAGCGGGATGCTGCTCTGGACGGTGTTCACCGCGGGGTCCATGACCCAGACCGCGGCCCCGATGTTCGTCACGGTCGAGGAGGCCTTGTCGAGGACGCCGTAGAAGATGGCGGTCATCTGCATCATGAGGAACACGGCGAAGGCGATGCCCACGAGCAGGGCGGCGAACTTCGCCCGGTCGCTGACGAGTAGCTTGTAGGCGATCCGGAAGATTCCCGTCAACGGGCAGTCTCCTGGAGGGTGGGCGCAGACGGCGGGGCTGGAGGAGGATGCTTTCAGGGCCAGGGGGCGGGCCAGCGGGGGTGCCCCTTATCGGTTTAATTAATCCGCCTTGGGCTTGGATGTCAATGCCCGAGCAAGCCGGGCGTAGGTGGGGCCGGGGTTAAAACCTGCCTGCCCACCAGGGGGCAAATGACGGGGGAACGACAATGGGGGTCGCGCAACTTCCCGAGCCCGGCTGGGCAGCGTGCGCTCGCTACGCGTGCTCGCCGTCCAGGCCGAGGACTGCCCGCGGCGTTTGTTGCAGGGGGGCGGCACGTTCATCCCCCCTATCGCCATCGCGCGATACTGCAGTCTACCGGCAGCTCAATGCAAGCTTTCGAAACTCTGCAATAAAGGAACGCCAGAAAAGAAAAGGATAGTAGTATAAGCTCTTAGTTCTTCACGTGCGCCCTACCTTACTCGGGGACAGCCTGCAATGCCCCTTGCTTGCCCTATCGGCCTTGGCGAGCCACTGGCGCACAATTTCCTTCTTTACCTCTTCAGGCGGCCTCATAGATCACCTTGCCGTACTTGTTGGCCGGGTAGGCGATGCCGCCGATGACCCCCTTGCTCTCCTCGAACCATCCAGTGGAGATCACGATGACGTCGAAGGGGTAGCCGAGGCCGCGGAGCATCCCCCTGAGCCGCACGCTCTCCTTCCTGCTGTCGCCCGGCTCGGCTTCTACGACGAGAAGGTCGATGTCGCT
>Ga0315282_10015014_pt1 | contig 11474 bp, 8 predicted proteins | sample YL17G07_20_MG_FD_203693 | JGI IMG/M metagenome (GOLD analysis project Ga0315282, IMG submission 203693) | Sediment microbial communities from Yellowstone Lake, YNP, Wyoming, USA - YL17G07_20 | ecosystem: Environmental > Aquatic > Freshwater > Lake > Sediment | place: USA: Wyoming | collected...
GTACGTGGAAGTGTTCTATAATCGTCAGAGGAGTCATTCGGCATTAGGGTACAGGAGCCCAGAGCAGTATGAAAAGCTCCTTAATGAAACTTAATCATGTGTCCACTTTTTTGGGGAAAGGTCAACCCGTAATCGTTATCTTCCAGAGTTATCTTAATGTGAACCTTTGTAGGTGTTATTCACACCCCCTTTTTAGAGGACTCTTTCCTGAAATCGTGATTACTGAAATTTATCTTTCTATACAAACTGCCAAAGCGTAATACTTAAAAAGATAACTTTCACAATTTTATTTTACATATTGACAAAAAATGTATTTTTGATATTAGTGAGTTGTATTCCTGACACGACAATACGATTCACCCGACAAAGTTAGACCCTTTGTGAAAAGGGGACAGTAAACGGTGGGTCTTATAAATAAAATGGCAGGGCTGTTGAAGGATGAACCTTTGGTAAGTTCGGCCTTTTCATTTGGCAAACTACCTTCATCTGTGTCTATTTTTTAAGTGAAACCAACTAACCATACTTTCATAGAAAGGAGGATCAACCATGAATGCAAATCAAATCGCTCAGCCGCATAGGAGGAACGAGAACCTGGATCCATTTCGGAAATTCTTGTCTAGACGGCCATCGGGAGTAACACCCGTTCGACCGGGAAGACACATAGGGATGTGTTCTCGCACTATCATGCCTCGAACGGTTCTCGCGATCTTGATGGCAGTGATATGCGTCCTCGGCGTCAGCTTCGTGGGATTCACCGTATCTGCCGGTGAACAGATTACCTTCAAGAGTGCGGATTCTGCCGTAAGTGCACCGATCCCTGCCACGGTGTTTCGTCCCAAAGGCAGCGGTCCATTCCCTGGCGTTGTGCTCCTCCACGTCTGCTCCGGGATCAGGGCATACGATTCCAAGTGGGCAGAATGGTTGGTAAATTTGGGCTACGTCGCCATCCTTCCGGATAGCCTCTCACCGCGAAATGTGTCCACCTTCTGCGGGGGCAATGGCCTGACCGTCCGTTACCATGCCCTCGACGGCCTTGGAGCGCTGGCATACCTCCGGAGCCAACCCGATGTCATTCCCACCAAAGTTGCAGTTATGGGATGGTCTCATGGGGGCGCCGCTACCCTGGTCTCTGCCAGTGCCCGCTTCATCAACGCAACCCGCCCTGAAGGCGGCGGGTATCAGGCCGCGATCGCCTTCTATCCGGGCTGTGGAGCGTTCCAGGACGGCAATCTCGCTACCCCGCTACTCATGCTCATGGGGAGCGCCGATGACTGGGACCCCCCTGGCCGATGTGTCGAGCGTGGCACGGCCCTGCAGAGCGCTGGCACTCCAGTTGAGTGGAAGGTCTATAAGGGTGCGATGCATTGCTTCGACGAACCCGGCCCGAACCGAGAGGTTCGCGTCTCTGGACGCACCTATCACTTGGGGTACGACCGGACCGCGGCAAAAGACGCATATGATCAGGTCCAGCGATTCTTAAAGACCTATGTGCAGTAACCCGGTGTAAGACCATCATCTGAAATAACCGATGGTCATTTATTGAAAAAATTGACTGAATAAAAATACCTCTCACTTTTTAACCGTATAAGAATTCAGAGTTGAGTCACGAAGACGCATCGCCAAAGGTGAATGAACCATCAGAGTGTGAGTTTTATTCTCCCCTTCGAGAAATTATTCCTATGAAAATCTTAGCATTGATCGGGACCCCCAGAAGAGGAAGTAATACTGACCTCTTAGTGGATCAGATTTTGAAAGGAAGCAAGAGAAAAAAACATACGACCCAAAAGATTTACTTATACGATTATGAAATCCTCCCTTGTATGGATTGCCGTGACTGTAAAAAGGGCGATTTCGTGTGTACCTTAAATGATGGAATGAAGAAGATTTATCCGAAGATGGTAAAAGCAGACTTAATCATCTTTGGCACGCCGAATTATTGGAATGGTCCGACCGGAAAGATGAAACTCCTGATTGACCGAATGCGACCCTTTGTTCCAAGTCGAAAATTAAAAGGCAAAAAATGGGTGATTGTATCGCCTTCAGGCGAAGGACCAAACTCTTGCAGACTACTCGTTGAAATGCTCCGCCTGTCATGTGATTATTTAGGAATGAAATTTGCGGGCAAGGTTTTAGCTAAGGCCTACGAAAAGGGAGAAATTCTTAAGAATCAAAAAGCATTAGAGAAAGCGTATAAATTGGGAACTTCATTATAGTACTTATAATCAATGGTGTCCTCTATCAAATATCTTTAATCTATCTCTTCAACACCAATGGGAAGTCGGGGATGGTATGGGGTTTGGCGGTGGCTGGTGTCTGCTTCCCTCTGGTCAACTCCTTCACCCTCTCTGAGACATAAAGGTCAAGCATGTTGATGGTGATTCTCCCCTTCCCCGTATAATCGGCCTTGCCATTAATCCCCTCTACCACAGCCTTTGTGAAAGCTCCATTCCCCCAATTGGAGTCTTCAAAAGAATATTGCCTCCCTGTAGATGAGGCAAAAACCACTGCACCGTTCTCCGCGCTCGTCAATTCATTGACAACACCCGTGATATCAGGCGCTATGGCTCTGGCTCCCATTACGTTTCCGGCATGACAGGTGTCGATGAAAAGAACAGTCTTCCCTGCCAGAGAAGCCACTGTGTTCTTCATCTCTGTAAATGGCACACCGGTCCTTCTGAGTCTTTCCAAATCAGTGTTAACAGGCAGATAATAATACACCCCTCCGCTATCATTGACCCCATGCCCTGCCAGAAATACTAATGCCACATCCTTGCTTGTGGTTTCTTTGGAAATCCAATCAAATCCATCAATGATCTCGTCCCGAGTCGCCTTTTCATCGATCACAATCTTTACCACCACATCCCGGTATAACCCGTCCTTTTGTTTGAGAAACGATTCTGCAAAGTCTTTGGCATCCTTGGCAGCAAACTCGAGCGTCAGGTTCTTATCTTGATACTTGCTCACACCGATAGCCAGGATATAAAGTTTCGGTTTGATGGTAAACTCATCCTCTTTGAACCTGCCTGACCACTTCAACCTCACTGTCGCTGGCTCGCTGGCCGCGTACTTATTTTCTGCAATAATCGAGATCTCTGCATCCTTCTCTGGGATAGGAGCTCTCGTCGTTTGGATGCCCTGATTTTTCTCGACCTCTTTGATTTCCAAACCTCTCCCGATGGGTCTCCCATCGACTAAGACCTTCACATTTGTTACTGGCTCTGATGAGTGCGACCGGATAGAGAATTTTACTTCAACTTCCTTGTCAGATACCGCAGTGCCGTCTTGGGGGGAGAGGATACTGACGACGGGCGGAAGGATCTTCGCTACGGACACTTCCTCCTTTTTTCTGCCTGATTCTTCGTTGGCAAGTCTGATCGATTCGCCCTCATTGAGTGTCTCTAAGATCCTCGCAACCACATCCGGTCTGTAATAGGTTGACCTGAATCTTGAGATAGGGAAGAAGTCGGCTACCTCTTCGCTTCCATTATTTACGTGCCAACCAATCAGTTCTTCCGCCCCTGGAGAGGCGTCGTAATAACCGGATGACGTCCACAGAATCCATCGCTTCTTATCTGCGTGAGGGAAGAAAGCCAAGAGCTCCTTTCCGTCGTTCATCCGATACCATCTTATTGTGCCATCACCCAGTGCTGCAAGTGCTACTCTGCCATCGGGTGTGATATTGACATCCCAGGCGTCTCCAGGAATACGGGTTCTCCATTTCTCATTACCTTCCTTGTCAAAGAGATAGATAAAAAAGTTTGACCCAATAAGAAAGGTATCCTTTTGAGGAGATATGGCAAGCTTATGGGACATATAACCTTGCCCACCTTGCCAAGTTTTTATCGGTTTGCCATTTACCTTCGGGTTTGTTTCCTCCTCCCAGTCTGTGATGTCCAGGCCAGGGGCTTGGGTGACGGCAGGCCAAAGATCCGGTTCAGGTATCGGGTTAATTTTAAGGGTTCTCTCTTTGAGCGAAAAGCGAGCAGGAGACTTACCATATCTCTCATAACAAAATTGGATCCTATCCCCATTTTGGGAAACAAAGAAACTCTTCGTCCCCCACTTGTAATCCGCAATAGGTGCGCTCATATGCAAAACTTTTCTATCTCTTGCATCAAATACCCCAAAGGATGGATAAGCCGAGGCAAAAACAACGCCTCCATCTTTCAGGGAGACCAGACCATGAAGGCGGGCTTCGCCTGCATCGAAATCTTTGTATGGCCCTTTACCTCCGTCTGACCACTTACGGACGACATACGGAGCCCGACTTCCTTTACCCGCATAGAGGAACTTTCCATCCAATGACCAGGACACTGGACGAAGAACCCCCTTGGCAAGACCTCTCATATCGGGAGAGTACTGATTTGAGAGATCCTTCCCTTAAAGAACATCTAATTTTGTGCTTAATAATGGGGGATCATAAAAAGTAACTGCGATGTTAGAACCGTCGGGCGAAAAGCGGGCGGAATTTGGCCTGAAGCCATCAGGCGCTTTCTTCTTCGTAATCAACTTGAAATCACTCCCATAAAGACGGGTAAATCCATCGGCAGAGACGGTGACAAGCCTTCCCTCCAAATCAAAATCAACTCCAAAAATCCAATCTCCGTAGTTCTCATCCTCTCCGGCAACAAAATAATCTGAAGTACGGTAAACACGAATGCCTCCAGTTTTTCCGAATCCAATCGCAAGAAACCTGCCATCTTTTGAGTAAGTAAGTCTCAATATATGTCCTGCGAAACCTGATATTCTGTTGAAAAGTTTCCCACTCTCCCGATCGAATAAGTAGACAGAATAAGATGTTTCGCTCCCGCTTTTTGTCTGCCCACCGCAGGCGATTATTTTCCCATCAGGGGAGAATGCAACATCGAATATCATACCTATGGGGTCTTCACCTATGGGAGGCCGGAAAATCCTAACGAGCCTTCCGGTAGAAAGCTCCCACAGTCGTAAGGTTTTGTCCTGAGACCCCGTAACAACGAATTGGTTTTGGGCATCAACTGCAATACAAGTTATCCATGCTGAATGCATCCCCATCTCCATGCGGAGGAAAGGTTCTTCGGGCACTCCGGATGAATGGATCCTTCCAGTGAAAATCAGGAGAAGGAAAATTGAAATGAATAGAAGAGTTTTCTTCATATCAGCAGAAATTTACAAAATAAAGACGAGTAAGTCAATTAAATATTGGTTGACTTTTTTGGCCTATTTAGTAGACTGATCGAAACAAATCCTCTTTCTTCCAAGATTAAAGGAGCGGAGAAAATGATCCGTATCAGAAAAAGGCTTACATTACTTTGGGGCGTTTTATTCCTTCTTTTTGCTCTCTTTGCCACTTATTCATTTGCAGGGGACCTTCTTACTCTCATCACGCCTGAAGAGGCTGCACAACCTGATGCCCCCATGATCAGAACCAGAGGAATCAAAATGGCAAAAGCAGAAGGGGACGGGCCTCAAATCAAGATACACTCCCCTAATCTTGAAGAGCCGCTTCAGATTCCTTTTCTCTTAGATATCGCCTTTGAGGCATCCTCCGATAAGACCATTGACTTTGATACTCTGAGCATTAAGTATATTAAACTCATATCCATCGATCTAACAGGAAAAATAAAACCTTATTTGAACAATAATAGGCTAATGGTAAAAGATGTCAAAGTCCCTCAGGGGAAACATCGTCTTCAATTATTCATCGCTTACACTTCAGGAGAGAAAACAATGATGGAAATTGTCTTGAATACAGAAAAATAGAAAAAATATACGATTCCCTTATCGGGCTATCTATGAAGCCTATCTATCATCTTTACAATATTTTCCTCCTCACTAAACGTTTTTTAACTTTAGCAGCGAAATTCATATTTAACAACGTTTCCCTTTATAGAAGGTATCTCGTCAGAGCCATTCTCATTGGCTTCGCAATCAGCGTGACCGTAACTACTCTGGCTTGGATAGGATACTTCAGACCCTACCAAAACCCGCTGACCAACTTCTTGCATTTCATTACTCAAAAGAAGGCGCATGATGTTGTCCTCCTGTTCATTACTGAGGAAGAGTACCAGCAGGGTTTCCATGGAATCAGTCCCCTTTCTCGGGGACGCCTGGCGGAGTTGGTCAACTTAATGGTGAAACTCAAAGCCAAGGTGATTGCTCTGGATATAGATCTATCCGACCTGACTTCTCAGGATCACAAACTATCGGATGCTTTCGGCCACGCTTCTGCTGCAGGCATTCCCATCGTATTGATTGGAAACATCAAACCCTTTGAGGATAAACCTCATGCAAAGGATGACCCTTTTCTTGACTTACGCCCGTATACGGATGAAAGGTTACAAACGACCAAAGATGGCTTTATCCTTTTTGAGAATATGAACCCGGGGCCCCAATGGGTGGGTAAGGTCATTTATGGTGGAAACCTTTTCAAATTGGATAGAGACTGGGTTCTTCGGATGGCTGAGGGCTTCTATATGATTAAAAATAACAATTTAAAATATAAGCTTCCTTATCTTCCTGTGCCCTCTTTTCCTGTAGCCATAGTTGCTGGTTATCAGGGCATGTCACAGGAAACGCTCATGGAAGCCCTCTTGAATATTCAGGATAACAAAATTATTCTTTCAAGCCCGAAGCGCAGCCATGGAGATATCACTATCCATTTGGTCAAAGGAGGTAGGGTAATACCCAACTTCATTGGGAATTATGAGTACTTCAATCGTGAAATAAATCTCCAGCGTCTTTTAGAAGAATACCGCTCCAATAGGGTTGAAGGTGAGACGATATTTAAGGATAAAATCGTCATCATTGGAGGGACCTTCGACAAAACGGACTTCCACATGACACCCGTGGGCAGGATGTCCGGAATGGAAATCCTTGCTAACATCACACAGAGTATCATCAGTGGCAGTCTCATCACACCTACAAGCTTCTGGAAGGCATTCGTCATTCAGGTCATCCTTGGAATCGCCGTTGCCTTCATATTTATCCTCTTTTCCCGCTTCTGGGCCACCCTCATCTGCCTTGTAGCTCTTGTTCCAAGTGTGGTCATGGCAAGCCTTTGGTCCTTTTCATCTTCTCATTACTGGTTTGATTTTTTCCCCACCATCGCTGGGGTCATGCTTTATGGACGGATTATAAAAGCAGAACAGGTTCTTAAAAAAGTAAAACATGAACTTGAGATTCGATTGGGGAAAAATGAACAGGCTCAAAACGTGACGAAGGATAAGACATGACCAATTCTTTAAAAGGATGACTGGATAGGAGGTGAACCATGAAAACGCTTTTAGTGATTTCTGGGATACTTTGGCTTATCATATCTTTTTTGCCTTCTGCTTCCATCGCCAAGGAAGGGGGATCAGAAGAGTATGTTTATCTCCTGAAGTCTGAAGGGGGGAAAGTTTATCGAATAATAGGGAAACCCGCCGGAGATAAAAAAGAATCGGTTAAGAAGGAGATACGGAGGATGGAACTAATTTCTCCTGGTACAATGTTGGAGATTGAAAAAGGGGCCTCCGTATTTCTCACATGCGGTGGCTGCAGAGTATTAAATTTAACCCACAAAGACAGTCCATTTGTAGTCAAGATGGAAGACTTCAAAAAAGAAGGATCTACAACAAGCAAAATCATGGATTACTTTACCATGGCCCTTAATAATTATATCCATCCCGATTCAAGACCAGGTTCAAAAGTGCGGCTACAGACAAGGGGAATTCAAAAAAAGGAGTTATGTAAAGACCTCTGGCCACCAGATATTGCAGACATCCTGCCCATCGAGCCGATCATTTTTAAATGGGAGGGGAAAGGAACCCATTTCTCTCTGGCGATAAAAGAATTCGGAAGCAACGCTACGGTCTATTCAGAAAAAACAATGTTAAAAAAGATCGAAGTTTCTTCCGGAATCTTTAAACCAGGGAGGAGATATGAATGGTTTCTTCTGGAAGAGGAAACTGGAGAAAAATGTAATGCGACTTTCACACTGCTTTTCAAGGATGAGGCAAGCAGAATAATGGAAGTCGTCAATAATTTACCGACACTTTTACCTTCTGGGATAGATGTAGAGACGAAATGCCGTCTTCAGGCTGGATACCTTATTTCTGAGGGCCTCGATTATGATGCCTGGAAATGGCTTGAACGGAACGGAATATCACAACAGGGTGCAGGAAATTAAGGATCTTGTAATAATAGATATGATGTAATCCTAGGGCTTACCCTTTTATTTTCTCAAATTAATTTTCTGTCTTGAATATCATCTCCAATCCCCCAATAGGATAAAGGGTGCCCAGAAGTAAGGATGGGAGCATTCTATAAGCATGTCTTGCTGGTAATTGATCGATTGAGTAATGCCCCCTGAACCTCTTTCCACATGGAACCGAATGCTCGATTTCATCAAATCCAACTGAGCCCTTCGAAGGGCCTCGGATTTGGACATGCTCTTGAGGTTCCGATAAAAGGCCCTCATGAGTTCGACCGTGGATTCATCGGAGACCATCCACAAAGAGGCAATGACAGCGGGTGCCCCGGCATGGATAAAGGCCCTGGAAAGCCCTACCAGATCATCTCCTTGTGGAAAATCACCCCCCTCGCCCCTGACTAAACCCGTCTCACAGGCAGAAAGCGTCACCAGGTTCGCCTTGATCTCCATATCAAAGATCTCACTGACCGTGAGTTTCCCATCATCCTTTTCCGATGGAGTAAATCTAAGGTTTGATTTGAGGGGATTCAATTCGATCATCTCTCCATGAGTGGATAAATGCAATAGATCGTACTTGGGTGATTGACTCTTCATTGATGTCTTGGTGGCTTGTCTCCCTATAAGGAGAAGCTTTTTCTCAAAAAGGGCCGAGATCTCCTGCGCCTCTTGCTCTGCTGCAGGAAGTGGGGGAAGATCGGTGATGGGGTTACCCACAGCAAAAAGGTCAACACGATTTCCCTTGTTTATTCCCCTAGCATATTTCAACACGGTCGCTGATGGCAGATAGCTGATGCTAAAGGACTCCAAGAGATATCTCCCCTCTTTGGATAGAAGGGCTTGAAAGGGCAAGTAGTGGAGCATCCCGTGGGGAACAATCACCAGATGCTTCTTTCCAGAGATCTCTGCTCCGATGGGCTGAATCACCATCTCATATAGCTCAGAGAGAGACTTTTTGTATGTCTTCATCCCCAACCCATCCAGGGTGATCCCCTCCACAGCCCTAATCCTGAACTCCCTGATCTTCTGAAAAAGCTCCTCAGGGTCTTTCCCCAAGGGCACGGCCAAGACTTTCTCTTGTGTCACTAAAAAGATAAATCCACTCTCCATCCCAACGAAATACTCAATAAGAGCTGTTTTACCGTCCAACAGCGTTTGGATCTCGCTTGCCTTCAAAGGGTTGATGCTGATCAGAGAGGCAAGCTCAGAGTTTAACTTCTCGATCTTCTCAAGAATGGCTCGGTGCTGAGACTCCAAGCGTTCAAGCTCTGAGATTGGCTTTTCCGATTCTTGAGCCTCTGAAATTCCTTCTTTCGCCCCCGGAGGTTTCTCAAGGGAAATTTCCTCCTGCCTCATGGAGATCTCAGAGATGCGCTTCCTGAGAGCTTGTTCCTGATGGAGCAGCTCATTCTCCTCCTTATTTTTTGAGGAGAAGGTCTTTTCTGACAACATATCAAGCATGACTCTCGCCTTAGCTCGCTCCAGATAATGGAGGGCCTCAGGGGTTCTTTGCATTTTATATAGAAGCTGTATCATCCTCTCATAGACGCGAAGCTTATCTTTCATAAAGAGGCTTTTAAGGCCCGGGTCGGTAAATTTTGCCCTCATGGACTCGATAATCCTAATAGCCTCGGCATAATGTTCATAGGCCCTTTCATTATTCACCTCTTTCTCTGCTATCCATCCCAAGAAACCGTAAGCCCTCCATTGGGTCTCTGGATCAACCGCCTTAACCGCTATTTCTATCGCAGATTCAAAGGATTTTTTCGCCTCCATATTCTTATTGAGCCTCATATAAGATATGCCGAGGTCTAAATAACACCAGCGCCGCATAAAATACCAATCGCTTTTATTGAAGTATTCCAAGGCATCCTTAAGATGCTTCACAGCCTCATCAGGCTTATTCATTCTCAATAGGTTGTCACCTATCCTATAAAGGCTCATCCCAATAAAATTGGGATGGTCTAATGACTTTGAGATTTTTAGGGATTCCTCAAAATATCGATTGGCCTCCTCATATTGCTTGAGGTTGGAGGCTATCATGCCTAAACGACCAAGTGTGTTTGATTCCGCGTAGCGATTGTTATAGCGTTTAATATCTCTTAATGCCTCTTCTGCATAGGTCTTTGCCCTTTGGTTTCTTCCAAGAAATCTTTCAAGATCAGAGATCGCTAAAAGAATAGAAGGATAGGCTCCGCCCCAATCAATTTCAGGAGTCTCTTTCATCATTTTGTGTAGATTCTGTACCCTTTCATATTCGCGCATTTGATTCAAACAATGAGCCATGAAGGCTACAAGATCACGGAATTGCTGATCATTAGGATGAGCGCGGATGAGTTCCAATAAATCACCCTCGATGCGATCCTGATGACCCTTTTCCCAAATGATGACCCTGACAATCAATTCTCCTCTTTTGGTCGGAAGATGGGGATTTTTCCACCATGTCCCCATGCCGAAGTAAAGCTGACCTCCCTCTCCACTTGGAATGACATTCATATTGGAGGGGTTTTTCAAATAATCAATTCCACCTATAATATATGTTCTTGTTCCACCCTTTCCGACCTTCAATTCCAAACACTGATATGGCTGCCAGTGCCATTTACTTGGGTCTGTAATGTCAAAGATCTCACCTTTGACCATGACAGCGACAATGGCTCCCTTAGGTATATCAATGTCCGCTTTGGTCCAAACTGCCATATTGGCTAAAGGTGTCAAAACGATACTGTCATGAAGTTTGTAATGGGCGGTTTCCTTTACGGTCATCCTTGAGATACAACCAAGCAGGAGAGGAAGAATAAATAATACGATGGGAATCCTAAAGAAATGGTAAAATTTTCTCATATATTTCTTTCTATCTTACTCCATTATTGTAGAAAGGTCAAAGCTTGACAATGGACAAACTGAATGTCTAACCCTATCATCCTAAGTAGGGGGGACTTCGCATCCGGAAGAATGGAAACATTATTTTAGAATCGGTTTGGGAGGATGCCGTGGAATAAAGTGGAATAAAAAGGAAGGAGGAAATGAAAGGAAACAGAGGCTTTTCTGGTAAGCCATCTTCTTAAGTGTCAAGCCTTGACACTTATCTTCTACTATAGGATCAGGTACTCCCCGAGCTTTGTGGAATACCAAAAATTCTTATGTTCTTTCCGTCGGAAACCATTCCCTGTGGCCGATTTTCTGATCTCTTCAATGCCTCTATTCCATTTTCTTTTGGAGGTCCTTTTTCTCGATTAGAAACTGTGGAGGGAGGATTATCTGAAAAATGGACCGTTCCTTTATCGTCGACCCATTTATATAACCC
>Ga0315282_10015015_pt1 | contig 11474 bp, 9 predicted proteins | sample YL17G07_20_MG_FD_203693 | JGI IMG/M metagenome (GOLD analysis project Ga0315282, IMG submission 203693) | Sediment microbial communities from Yellowstone Lake, YNP, Wyoming, USA - YL17G07_20 | ecosystem: Environmental > Aquatic > Freshwater > Lake > Sediment | place: USA: Wyoming | collected...
TTAAGGCCTCCTTGAGGTGGTTGATATCCGGGTCGGAGATGACCGGGTTCTCACCCATGATGTAGAGCACCTTGAGGTCTCCCCGGTGGGCGGCGTCCGTTATCTCCATGAGGGTGAGACCCGGGTTGCCCGGGAGGTAATCCACGCCCCAGGCCGCCTCGAACCTGTCCCGGATTTTCTTGTCTTGCACGCCCTGGTAGCCGGTGAACACGTCGGGCAGGGCGCCCATGTCGCAGGCCCCCTGCACGTTGTTCTGTCCCCGCAGGGGGTTCACCCCCGCGCCCTCCACGCCCAGGTTACCGGTGAGCATGGCCAGGTTGGCCAGGGAGAGGACGTTGTCCACCCCTGATGTGTGCTGGGTGATGCCCATGGCGTAGACGATGGCCGCGTTCTTTGCCGTGGCGAAGGTGCGGGCGGCGCGGCGAATATCCTCGGCGTCCACCCCGCAGATCTCGGCGGCCATCTCCGGCGTGTACCCCTCCACTACCGCGCGGAATTCGTCGAAGCCCTCGGTGCGCTCGCGGATGAAGTCCTCGTCGGCCAGCCCCTCGGAGAGAATGACGTTCATCATGCCGTTGAGCAGGGCCACGTCAGTGCCCGGCCTCTGCTGGATCCACTGGTCGGCGTAGTAGCAGAGACGAATATGCCGGGGCTCGGCCACGATCAGCCTGCAGTTGCCCTGCATAACCGCCCGCTTGATGCGCAGGCCGATAATGGGGTGCCCCTCGGTGGTGTTGGAACCGATTACCAGTATGCACCCCGCCTTCTCCAGGTCCTCGATGGAGTTGGTCATGGCCCCGCTCCCGAAAGCTGCCGCCAGACCGGCGACGGTTGAGCTGTGTCACAACCGGGCGCAGTGGTCTATATTGTTGGTGCCGACCACCGCGCGGGCCAGTTTCATAAGCAGGTAATTCTCCTCGTTGGTGGAGCGGGCCGAGCTTAAGAAGGCGACGCTGTCCGGCCCCTCGTCATCCAGGGCCTTTAAGATGCGATCGGTCACCACCCCCAGCGCCTCCTCCCAGGTCGCCTGGACAAACTCCCCGCCCCTCTTGATCAGGGGAGTGGTGAGGCGGTCCTCATGGTTGACGAAGGCGTAGCCGTAACGGCCCTTCACGCACAGGTTGCCTTGCCCGGGCCCTACCATGACCGGCGAGGAGACCTCCACGATCTCGCCGTCGCGCACGTGCAGGTCCAGTTGGCAGCCGCAACCGCAGTAGGGGCAGGTGGTGCGGACCTTTTCCACCTGCCAGGTGCGGCCTTTCCCCTGGGAGGGGATGGAGGTCAGGGCCCCGGTGGGGCAGGTGGACACGCATTGCCCGCAGAACTCGCAGGGCGTCTCCATCATCGGTTTGTCATAGGGAGTCCCGGGAACCGCATCGAACCCGCGGTTGACGAAGTCGTAGACCCCCACGCCCTGTACCTCGCGGCAGATACGGATGCAGCGGCCGCAGAGGATGCATTTGTTATAATCGCGCTCGATGAGGGGGTTATCACGCAAGACCTCGAAGCTATGCTGCTCGCCCGAAAAACGCGGGTCCTTCACGCCGTACTCGTAGGCCAAGTCCTGGAGCTCGCAATGGCCGGCGCTCTCGCAGGTCATGCAGTCCAGGGGATGGTCGGAGAGGATGAGCTCGATTATGGTGCGCCTTATCCTCCTCAACTGATCGGTATCGGTGTGCACCACCATGCCGTCGGTGACCGCGGTACAGCAGGCGGGGAGGAGCCCCCTTGCGCCCTCCACCTCCACCAGGCAGATGCGGCAGGCCCCGTAAGGCTCCATGCGCTGCTCGTAGCAGAGGCTGGGAATGCGTACCCCGGCTTCCTTCGCCGCCTCCAGGATGGTCCTCGAGGAGGCAGCCACTATATCATTGCCGTCTATGTTCAAACGAACTTGCTCCATCATGACACCTCCTCACTCCGCCGAGATGGCCTCTTCCGGACAACGGCTGAGGCATAGCTTGCACCTGATACATACGTCCGCATCGATCCGGTGGGGCTCCTTCTTCTCCCCCGATATGGCCCCCACCGGGCAGACCTTGGCGCAGGCGCCGCAGCCGGTGCAGATATCCGGATCGATGAAAAGGGTTATAAGGGAGGGGCAGACGCCCGCCGTGCACTTCTTGTTAAAGATATGGTCCTCGTACTCGTGCCTGAAATACTTGAGGGTGGTGAGCACCGGGTTGGGGGTGGTCCCCCCCAGGGCGCACAGGCTGGCGCTCTTGATGTCGGCGGCCAGGACCTCCAACCTCTCCAGGTCCTCCGGCTCGCCCTTCCCCTCGCAGATACGGGTGAGTATCTCCAGCATGCGCTTGGTGCCCAGGCGGCAGGGGACGCACTTCCCGCAGGACTCCGCCTGGGTGAAGGAGAGAAAGTAGCGGGCCAGGTCCACCATGCAGGTGGTGGAGTCGGCCACGATCATGCCGCCCGAGCCCATGATGGCGCCGGTGGCGATGATGGCGTCGTAATCCACCAGGGTGTCCAGCATGCTCGCCGGGAGACATCCCCCCGAGGGGCCTCCCATCTGCACCGCCTTGAACTCGCGGCCCTCGCGGACCCCTCCCCCCACGTCGAAGATCACCTGGCGCAGGGTGTATCCCATGGGAACCTCCGCCAGGCCGCTGCGGCGCACCTTGCCGGCCAGGCAGAATACCTTGGTCCCCTTGCTCTTCTCCGTGCCCACCTCGGCGTATTTCTCTCCCCCGTTAGCGATGATCCAGGGGATGCCGGCCAGGGTCTCCACGTTGTTGATGTTGGTGGGCTTGCCCCAGAGGCCTTCGTTGGCCGGGAAGGGCGGGCGCGGCCGGGGCATGCCGCGCTTTCCCTCGATGCTGGCGATCAGGGCCGTCTCCTCGCCGCACACGAAGGCGCCGGCCCCCTTCTTGATCTTGATATCGAAGTCCCAACCTGTGCCGAAGATGTTCCCGCCCAGGAAGCCTTTCTCGCGGCAGGCCGCGATGGCGATGTCCAGGCGGTGCAGGGCCAGGGGATACTCGGCGCGGCAGTATATATAGGCCTGGGTGGCCCCGATGGCGTACCCGGCGATGATCATCCCCTCGATCACCGAGTGCGGGTCTCCCTCCAGGACGCTGCGGTCCATGAAGGCGCCCGGGTCTCCCTCGTCGGCGTTGCAGACCAGGTACTTCTGGTCCCCCCTGGCCTTGCGGGCGAACCCCCACTTGGTGCCGGTGGGGAACCCGGCCCCGCCGCGCCCCCTTAGGCCCGACTTGCTCACCTCGTCGATGAGCTCCTCCGGGGTCATGGAGGTGAGCGCCTTGCGCGCCGCCTCGTAGCCGCCGGTGGCGATATATTCGTCGATCTTCTCGGGGTTGATGTTGCCGCAGTTGCGCAGCACTATGCGGTGCTGGTTCCCGATGAAGTCCCCCTCGCCGAAGTCGGGGTCGTCCGAGCGGCGCACCACCCAATCCTCGAGGATCTCCTTATTGAGCAGGTGCGCCTTCAGGAGCTGCGGCACCCTCTTGGGGGTAAGGTCTCCATAGACCACCTTGCGGCCGTCGGGATCCTTGAACTCCACGATGGGCTCCCGGAAACAGAACCCCATGCAGCCGGCTATATCCAGGTCGGCCGCGTACTTCCCCGTGGCCAGCTCCCGCTCCAGGGCTTCCTTCACCGCGTTGGCACCGGCGGCGATACCGCAGGTGCCGTAGCCCAGTACCAGCTTGGTCCTTCCGTTTCCGCTCATTACTCCGTCTCCTCGCTCTCGCCCTTGTATTTCTTGAGGACCTTGCGTACGTTGGCGGGCTTCAGTTTTCCATGGGTGTCCTTATCCACGATCATGATCGGGGAAAGGGAGCACGCTCCCACGCACATCACCGACTCCAGGGTGAACTTGCGATCGGGGGTGGTCTGCCCGTCCTTGATGCCCAGAAAATTGCTGACCTCCTCGGAGACGAGCTCCGCCCCGGCCACGTGGCAGGCCGTGCCGTGGCACACCCGGATGAGGTGCTCACCTATGGGCTCCAGCCTGAACTGGGTATAGAAGGTGGCCACGCCGTAAACCTGGCTCAACTGGTACCCGGCCCCTTTGGCCAGGGCCCGCATGATCTTCTCGTCCAGGTACCCGTAGGCTTCCTGCGCATCCTGGAGCAGGGGGATCAGCGCCCCCTTCTCTTCCCTGTATCTCTCGAGGACCTCCTCCAGCGGCGCGAGGTTATCTGAGTTCGCGAAACGTTCTTCACATCGGCAAGCATCGTCTTTCATCTTCAACCACCTATTTATTCTCGGCGGGTCTGCGCCTGGACATTTCCGAATGTCCAGGCCTGACGCCCGTCAATTATCCAGCGGGTCTGCGCCTGGACATTTCCGAATGTCCAGGCCTGACGCCCGTCAATTATCCAGGGGCAGGTCTTGTTCTTTGTTACCCCTGTGGGTATGTGTGCATTTTTGCTAAAAATAGTCGGTTTAATCCCGGTGCCTTGCTGAAATATGCCCCGGGGGGTAACAAAAAACAAGACCTGACCCCCTTCATCCCTTTAGAGCTCCAGGTAGGAATGGGCGTACAGGGTTTCCTCGGTGAGCACGCGCCAGGTCTTGAGCAGCTTGAGGGCGCTGGAATCGCTCTCGTCGACGGCCTCGCCGTTCACTATCTTCTCGACGATCTGGTACTCTTCGTTCTTGTTTACCACGCCCATGAGCACTTCGTCGTTGGGGTCGACGATGGCGGCGGTCAATCCCTTGGCCATGAGTACGGCCAGCAGGGTGCGGTTGATCAGGCTGCAGAGGGACTCGTCGGGCACGCCGTTGGAGACGTTGGACAGGCCGACCACGGTACCCGGGGCCGGGTCGAACTCGGCGAATACGCCCTGGAGCATGTCCATGGCGTCGATCAAGGCGTGGACCTGGTCCTGGGTGACGCTGATGGGGAGGACGATGGGGTCGATGAGCAGCTTGTCCATGGGGATACCGTACTCCTGCGCGGCCATGATGATGTTGTAGGCCACCTCCACCCTCTCGTTGGCGTCACGCGGGACGTTCCCCTGGGCGTTAAGCACCAGGCCCACCACCCAGGTATCGCGCTCCACGGCCAGGGGCATGAGGGTCTCCATGCGCTCGGGCTGGGAGGAGATGGAGTTGATCATCACTTCGCCCTTGACTACCTCCAGGCCCGCCTTCATGGCCTCGATGTTCATGGTATCCAGGGCCAGGGGGACATCGGTCACTTCCTGCACCGCCTGCACCACGAAGCGCATACGCTCGGGCCCTTCCTTGGTGGCCGGCCCGAGGTTGATGTCCAGCCAGTTGGCCCCGCCCTCCGCCTGGAGCAAGGCCATCTCCTGGATTGGTTTCTTGTCGTATTCCTTCATGGCTTGGCCGATTTTCTTCATCATCACGTTGACCTTTTCACCGATGATCAGCATTTTGTTCCTCCTTGGTTCACCTTGTGGTCGACCGAACGATCCACCATTTTTTCCCTCCTATCTAAAAGCTCCCTCGCCCGGTAGGAGCTGCGCACGAAGGGAGCCGAGGCGACCAGGGGTATGCCCGCATCCTCCGCTTCCGCTCCGAGCTCCGCGAATTCCTCCGGCGAGAGGAATCTCTCCACCTTCAACTGGTCCCGGGAGGGCCGCAGGTACTGGCCCAGCGTGAGCATATCACAACCCACATCCGCAAGGTCAACGAATACCCGCCGCAGTTGCTCCCTTGCCTCCCCCAGGCCCACCATCAGGCCGCTCTTGGTCTTCACGCCTGGGAATATCTTCCTGGCCGCCCGAAGCATATCCAGGGACCTCCGGTAACCGGCCAGGGGCCTCACCCTCGCGTAGAGCTCCTCCACCGTCTCCAGGTTGTGGTTGAAGACGTTGGGCCTCTCCCGGAGCACCACCCGCAGGGCCTCCTCGTTACCCTGGAAATCGGGGGCGAGCACCTCGACGGTGGCATCCGGCAAAAGGCTCCTCACGGCACGGATGGCGGCCGCGAAATGGGAGGCCCCCCCGTCCGGGAGGTCATCCCGGGTAACGCTGGTCATCACCACGTGCTTCAGGCCCATGGAGGCCGCGGCCCTGGCCACCCTCCCCGGCTCCTCCGCGTCCAGCGGCCGGGGGGTTCCCTTGGCCACCGAGCAGAAGGTGCAGTTGCGGGTGCAGGTATCGCCTAAGAGCATGAAGGTGGCGGTGCGGCCGGAGAAGCACTCCATGCGGTTGGGGCATTTCGCGCTCTCGCAGACGGTGTGCAACTCCAGCCCGCGCAGGATCCCGTCCACCTCGCACATATTCCTTCCGGCCCGGATGGGGCGGTGAAGCCACCGCGGCATCCTGGTCTGGTAATGGCTCTCCTTCGCTTTCGCTTTCGCCGGCTCCAAGTCCCTCCTCCGAAATTATCCCTGGGCCCTCCCGCGCAGCAGGCCGGAGAGCTTGTTGGTAAGGGTGTACGCTCTCTCCGCTCTTTCGGCGGTCAAGCCCTCCAGGCCGCAGGTGGGTGTGATCATGGCCCTGCGCGCCAGCAGGCCGCGGTCCACCCCCCGCGAGGCGAGGAGGTCCACCCCCTCCTCGAAGCGCCGGGCCAGGCTTTCCACCGTCTCGCCGTCCACGGCGGCGTTGTTGGGCACCAGGCCCCAGGCCAGTACGCCCCCCGCCTCCAGAAAAGCCGTCACCTCCGCCGGGTAGAGAGCCATGCTCTCCATATATTGGTAGGCGTCGAAGTTCACCACCCGGACCCCGGCTTTAAAAAGCAGCGTCCAATCCGTATTCCCGCAGCAATGGGCCCCGGTCAGGCAGGAAAGCCCTTCCATGCACTGCCTGATGGAATCCACCACCCGCTCGGGGCCGACGCTGACCAGCGCCGAGCCCACCGAGACCAGGTAGGGCTCGTCGAAGAAGATGAGCACATCTTCGGCCGCCCCCGTCCCCCGCAGGAAGGACTCCATCCACCGGGCCTTCATGTTCAAGACCCGGACCATGGCGTCGGCCAACTGGTCGTTGTAGAGGATGGGGCGGTCGTTCTCGTCCAGCACCGTCAGCCCGAAGCTGATGGGGCCGGTCACCTGCCCCTTGAGGATTGGATATACCTTTCCCTCCTCCTCGACCCTCGCGGCGAAGGCGTGCAGCCCGGCGGCGTATTCGGGGCTGATGGTCATGGAGGCGTAGTCCCCGTCCAGGTAAGCCCGGTACACTTCCTCTACCTCCGGGAGAAGATCCCGGGAGGTATCGCAGTATACCTTGCGCCGTTCCTTGTCCACGACCACCCCGGGGAGACCCTCGCTGTACTGGGCGTACATGTTCTCCCGGAAATCGCGACGGGGCAGTTGCGGCCAGGCCGGGACTTCCGTCAAATGCCTCAGGGTTACGGCGCAGGCCTCCTCCGGGTCCGTATATGGAAGGCTCCCTATGGCCGTAGCCATCATGGCGGGTTCCCAGGACACCATGCCCATCCTCTCTATTAGGCCAGGTTTCGTTACTAGCCCCGTAGGGGTGTGGTAAGGTCTTGCGTTTTGCCCGCGAAGGGGGCGAAATATCAAGACCTGACCCCAACTCCCACTACCTCAGACCAACGCCGGGATCTGTTCCCCGTAGGGTGGGGTCAGGATTTATCCTGACCCCAAATCCCATTACCTACGACTAACGTTACATCTTGGTAATGTCCACCTCGGCCGTCTCGAGGATCCGGGGCACCACGCCCTCTTTCCCGATGGCCATGATATGTACCCCGTCGCAGAGCTTCTCGTCGATGCACTGGCGGATCTGGCGCGCCATGATGCGAATTCCGGTGTTGAGGCGCTCCTCCTTGGGGGCGTCCTCCATCTCCTTCGCCAGATCCGCGGGCACGAACACGCCGGGGACGTTGTTGTTCATGTACTTGATGGCTCCGATGCTAGTGAGGAGCACCAGGCCGGCGCAGATCTTCACCTTGTCGTCTATTTTCCGCGCCTTCTCCATGAAACGCTTGAAGTTGTCCATGTCGTAGACGGCCTGGGTCTGGAACCACTGGGCCCCCGCCTCCACCTTCTTCTCGAACTTGAGCATCTGGGGCTCGATGGGGTCCGCCTCCGGGGTTACGATGGCGCCCTTGTAAAATTCCACGCCTCCCTGTAGCTCGTTGCCGCCGGAGTCCTTGCCCTCCTCCATGTTCCTGATGATCTGGATAAGCTGCACGCTCTCCAGGTCGAAGACCGCCTTGGCCTCCTTGTGGTCGCCCACCGGTATGGAGTCGCCGGTAAGGCAGAGGACGCTGCGGATGCCCCGGGTGTAGGCGAAGAGCAGGTCCGCCTCGATGGCCAGCCGGTTGCGGTCGCGGCAGGTCACCTGGAGGTTGGGTTCCCCTCCCCTCTCCTTGATCAGGATGGCCGTGGCCAGGGAGGGATAGCGCATCACCGAGGACTGGTTGTCGGTAATGTTCATGCCGTGGACCTTGTCCTTCATCAGGTCGATATGCTCGATCATCTCGTCGATGTCGGTGCCCTTGGGGGGCCCTATCTCGCCGGTGACCAGGAAGGTACCCGACTCGAGGATCTCCTGAATTCCGGGCTTGGCGTGTTTCTCGATAAGCAAGGTCATCCTACTCACCCCCCTCGCCCTTCTTCTCGAATATCACCCGGCCGGGCTTCATGCTCGCCTGCCAGTTCTTCAGGCCGTAGATCCTGCGGAAGCGGTCCAGCTTGCCCATCTTCTCCAGCTGTCTGTAGATGAGGGTCCAGCCGCAGTCCTTCTCCTTGTCCGTCTCGCACTTGCCCTCGTCCGTCCCGCCGCAGGGACCATTGAGAATGCCCTTGTGGCACCTGGTGACCGGGCAGATGGCCCCGAAGTCCTCCAGCACGCAGTCGCCGCAGAGGGAGCACTTCTCAACGAAGTTGCCGTGCCTCTGGATATTGCCCAGGAAAACGGTGTTGCAGGCTGGGTGCACGCCCTTCTCGGTGGACTCGCGCACCGACTGTACGCCGGCCCCACAGGTCATGACCAGGAAGCCGTCGGCGGCCTCCACCGCTTCCTTGTTCTCGCGGAACTTGCGCTTGGTGTTCAGCTCGTGGCATACCTCGTCGTATACCACGGTTCCGGTTACCGTCTTTCCCTCCGCTTCCAGCTTGGCCTTCATCTCCGCGACCTGCTCCTCCCCACCCGTCTCGCAGGTAGTACTGCAGAGGCCGCAGCCGACGATGAAGACCTTGTCCTCGCCCTCGAGTTCCTTTACGACCTCCTCGAAGGGCTTCGATGTAGTGATGATCATCTCTTGCGTTCCTCCTCCATAATGTGATCGCTATCGCATCCGGTTCATCCCGGAACCGGCACTCGCCGTTCCCGGGAATTCCCCCGGGATTCCTCCCGGTTACCCCGCGGCGACTTGTTCCGCCTAAGTGGTGGAGAACTGCCGCAGGAAAGCGGGGATATCGGCGGCCTCCCTGGTGCCGATGACGATCTCCCAATCGGGAAGCTCCTCCTCCAGCTCCCCGGAGATCTGGGCCACGTAACCCGGGATTACCAGCTTGCGATGCTTGACCTTGTCCGCGATCCCCGAGGTGTTGACGAACTTGGCAATGGCCTCGGGCACGAACTTGCCCGCCGCCCAGGCGGTGAGCACCGACTGCCCGTCCACGTCCACCACTCCCAGCCAGGCCGGGATCTTGCTCCCCTCGATCTCGCCCGAGACGATGAAGTAAGTGAGGGAGAAGTTGGTGGTCACCAGCACCGGGCTGTCCTCGCCGGGGGCGCCGATCTCGTAGAACTTGGAATCCACGGCCATGGGGCGCTGGGGATCGGTGTAGATGTTCAGACCCAGGACCAGCAGCGGGTACATCCTCCACGGCTCGGCATGGGAGAGCACCACGATTCCGCCGTATTTGCATGTATACATGCCCGCCAGGGCCGTCTCGTAGAGCTCGTCGTCCGTCTCCTCGCAGGGGAAGGTTATGGTCGGGAAGCCGAAGGTGGCGAACTTCTCGTTCAAGGCCGCCCTGCGGATGGCCACCAGATCCTTGAAGGTCTCCCCCGGCTTGCGGGGCGCGGGGTCGAGCACCAGGTCCTTGAGGCCCATGCCGGTGAGCTTATCCGAGAGCTCCGCCAGTTTGTCCAGGTCGGCGGCCTTTACCGCCAGCGGGAGGTCCTTCTCCTTGGCCAGGTTGCCCATGGCCTCGGCGTTGGCCTCGGTGGCGGCGTAGAGCAGCGGGCGGGAATCCCCCGCGGCCTCCACCCCGGCCTTTGCGACCTCGACGTCCTCGGTCATGAGGATGAGGGGCTTGGGGGTGGCGCCCTTGACCTTCTCCACCAGGGCCTTGAACTTGCCCGCGTCGCCCGAGGCGGACTTCACCGCCACGGTTCCCACCTTGAGGATTACGCCCACGCGCTCGTGTTCGCACTCGTTGGCCTGCTTGATCAGCTCGTCCACCCTGGCGTCATCTGCATCATCGCTTATCAGGATACCCAAGACTGCGCGGTTGAAGAAGGTCTTCTCGTGGCGGAAGAGCACCAGCTCCTCGCCTACCTTGAAGGCCTCATCCCCGGCTCCCACGGTCACCCCGCGGATGGGAGGGGCGCTGGCCTCGGCCAGCTCCGCTCGCACTTCGTCCGTCACGTAAGGACATTCGTCGAGCGCCGTCTGCCCCGCCGCCAGCTTCATGGCAAAGGCGAGGCAGGTCGGGAAGCCGCATTCTTTACAGTTGGTCTTGGGTAGCTTTTTGAAGATATCCAAGCCCGAAAGTCCCATCTCAAACTCCTTCCTACTAGATCAGCGGTTTTCCCACCATCTTATCTCCGAAGAAGGAGGGGAACCCGGCCCCCCTCCTTGCTTTATTCTTACGTGAGCATCGGGTCCATGGTCAGCGCCGGGTGGCCTTTCTCCTCCAGCCAGGGAAGGATCTCCTCCTCCGACGACCCCACTTCCTCGTCGGCGATCTTGTTCACGAAATCGGGGTCCCCGATCTCCTCGCAGCGCTTCGCAAGCTGCTCGCTAAGGGTCTCCTTGAGCTCCTTGGGCATCCACACGATACGCTGGAAGCCGCCGTCGGCGGAGATGAACTTCTTGGAGGTGATATAGACCTTCCCGATGCCGATGAAAGCGGGCGTCTGGTTGCCGCCTCCCACCGAGTTGGCCAGGGTGGAGAAAGTCATCCCGCAGGGGGTCATCCCGGTGTGCTCGCGGTTGACGATCATCACCCCGTTGCACATGGGCAGGAAAGCGACGATGCACTCGAAGCACCCGCAGGAGGTCATGGGGTTCTCCATCATGGAGTACATGGCCACATCGGTCACGTTGTTCCCCGACTTCTCCCTGACGAACTCGTTGATCGCCGGCCAGACCCCCCTCACCTCGTCCACGCAATCGCCCTTCTTCACCGGCTGGTTGGGGCCGGTGGGGTCGATCTCGTAGGCCGCCTTGCCGTCCAGCCAGTTGTAGGCCCCGCAGAGACCCAGCCTCTCGGGGGAGATGATGCACACGTGGGTGGGGGCGAAGGACTGGCACAGGGTGCAGGAGTAGAAGAGGTCCACCGACTCGTCGGTCATGCCGGCCGTCTTCTCGTCGCGGTAGCGATA
>Ga0315282_10015016_pt1 | contig 11473 bp, 6 predicted proteins | sample YL17G07_20_MG_FD_203693 | JGI IMG/M metagenome (GOLD analysis project Ga0315282, IMG submission 203693) | Sediment microbial communities from Yellowstone Lake, YNP, Wyoming, USA - YL17G07_20 | ecosystem: Environmental > Aquatic > Freshwater > Lake > Sediment | place: USA: Wyoming | collected...
GCCGGCCGGCATCTGCAGAAGGCCCTGGAGCTCAGCGGGAAAGCGTCTCTCAAGGAAGGCTTCTGGATCCAGAGCGATTATTATGGTCAATCGGAGAAAACCAAAGATAAGGCGCTCGAAATCTATCAGAAATGGCTGGATCTTTATCCCGAAGACACCCATGCCATGATGTTGACCGGATTTTGGTACATGAATGTCGACGATTACGATCAGGCCATTAAATTCTTGGACAAGGGCATTCAGAAAGGGAGCGTGAATCCTTTCTCTTATTACCATCTCGCAGATACCTACAACGCATCGGGAGCTTATGAAAAAGGCCGGCAAACCGCGGAGCGAGGTCTCAGCCTGTACCCGGACAATTCCTTAATCGAATCGACCCTCTTCAATAATTATGTCTCCCAGGGAAAAATCGATGAAGCCCAAGCTTCGCTGGAGAAATGGGCGGCGAAGAATCACAATCTAATGATCGATTTAATGATGGGCGATCTGAAAGCCATTAAGGGGAAGTATGAAGAGGCGGCCGCGATATTCGCCAAGTACGATCCTTTAAACGATTTCATTAAAACGCGTCTTCCTTTCTTGAGGCTTTCGGCGGGGAAAATCAATCAGGCTATGGAACTAGCCCGGAACGCCCGGGATCATCTATCGCTGATCTACTTGAGCTATCGGGCGGGAAATTTCGAGGGTGCCTTGGCCGAATCGCAGAAGGCCCTTCAAGATGCTCTTGAGAAGGGGAGCTTCAGAAACCAGGCTTGGGCGCTCCAGATGAGAGGGCTGGTCGAATTGGCCTTGGGCGATTTGCCCGCGGCGCTGCGGACCGCCGAGGAGCTCAAGAAATGCGTCGAAGGAGCGCCGATTAAAAAGCTTGCGCGCCATCATTATTTTCTCGCGGGGATGATCGAAGGAGAAGCCGGCCGATACGCCAGTGCGGTTGACGACTTGAAAAAATCCATCGCGCTGCTGCCGGCCGAAGTGTGGGATGAGGCTATGGGCAATCCCTGGCACTCTCTTTTCTATGACGGCCTGGCGGCGGTGTACTTCAAGTCAGGGGACTTGGCCCGGGCCGAGGAGACATATCGGAAAATCCAAACGCTCGCCCTAGTCAGGCTTCAATACGGCGATATCTATGCCGCCAGCTTCTATTGGCTCGGAAAGATCGCGGAAAAGGAAGGGAAAAAAGCCGAAGCCGTCGAGAACTACCACAAATTCCTCGACCTCTGGAAAGACGCCGATCCCGGCCTGCCCGAAGTTGAAGACGCCAAGAAGAGGCTGGCGGGGATGAAAGTGAAGGATATCCCCTAAATATCGCACTGATTCCTAAAACTCTTTAAGGACAAGCCAACCCTTTCGATAGCCAAGAATCGCAGAGCCATCTTCTGGCAAGATAAGCAAGGTAGCATGATAGCGAAACGCACCTCCGTGACGGGTAAGCTATGATAGATTACTCGTCTAGGAAAAATTTATTATGGAGGTGCGCGGATGTATTTTATCGGTGTTGACCATCACAAGCAAGCGTCGGTCATGACGGTCTTGGACGAGGATGGTCGGGAGCTGAAGAACGGGCGAGTGTTCAACTTAAGAGAGAAGGTCGAGCGATTCCTGGAAGGATATCGTCCGTTCACGGCCGTTATTGAGGCTGGCCGATCGTCGTATGTTATGGCCGATCTACTTCGGGAGCTGGGAGGCGAGGTGAAGATGGCGAACGCGCTTCAGGTGAAGGCAATCGCCCATGCCCGGATCAAGACGGACAAGCGGGATTCGCGAACGCTGGCCCAGTTGCTGCGGGCGGATCTGATTCCGGAGGTCTATCAGCGAGGAACGAGGAACCGGCGGGCGCAGCGGGTGATGCGGATGCGGACCTATTGGGTCCGCAAGCAAACGGAAGTGAAGAACAAGATCCGGGCGCTTTTAGCTCAACAGAACGAGGAAGTGCGGGTGGAGGTTGGGAAACGGGAGGAGGGCCTGTTCAGCTTGAGAGGGCTGGAGTTTCTGACCAAGCTCCCCCTAGAGGATCCGGACAAGATGGTCTTGGACGACCTGATCCAGGGCTATCGGGAAACCCAGGCTCATCTCAAGAAGACGGACGGAATCGTCCGAAGTCTGTATGGGGAGATCGAGGAGGCGGCTCGGATCGATACGGTGCCGGGCTTTGGGACGACGTTGTCGGTGTTGGTAGCGGTCGAGATCGCGGATGTCAACCGGTTTCCGACAGTGGGGGACCTTCATTCCTATGCCGGGGTCATACCCTCAACGTACGCCTCTGGGGAGCGAACATATCACGGACGCATTACCAAACAGGGAAGCGCCTGGCTGAGGTGGGCGGCTGTGGAAGCGGTCTATCCGGCGATCAAGAAAGACCTTGGGTTGCGGGTCTTATACAGCCGGCTGGCCAAGCGGAAGGGGGCGAACGTAGCTAAGATCGCCGTGGCCCGTCGGTTGCTGACCATTATTTATCGACTTCTCACCGAGAAGAGAGAATATATATCGGACATGATGAAATCATCGGCTGCCTAGTGACTTGCCCTAACGGACCCGGGAGGGTCGCGTTCACATCAAGGTTTAGGAGCCGAGACCGAACGATACGGTGCGCTTCGAGGCGCGGATAGAAGGGTGGTTCACAAGACCGAAGCAGTCATAAAGAAAGATGAAAGAAAAAACATTTCCGAGGGCTTGCGTTTCGCCATCATAGAAGGGCAAGTCGAAGAGGGAGAAGGAAGGGAGCGGATTCCCGGTTTTGCTCAAATTATTATAAAGTAAAGGAATTCAGTGGAAAGCGAAGTTATATTTTAGACCTTGTTCACCCCTGATAAATAGGAACCTTTTGCTCCAAGAGTAAAGGAATACTAAATAATAATCCTTTACTTTTATATGAGGATGGCGTATTTCCTCTTAAAGATGAACGAGTTTAGATATGACAAATTCTTCGATGGCAGAAATTGGCTCCTTCTCCGCCGCCTTGCGCTAATGGGATATGAGCCGGATGAGGCAAGAACAATCGCGTGGAAATTAGAGAAACTTATAGGAAATTGGTTTTCCGTTCCGCCCGCTTATGGATGTAATGTCGCGTTGAAATCCCATCCCGCCACCGTGGATAAGCATAAATCCTAGCTCGGATGCTGTCAAGCGATGATCGGAGGCCCAAGCCGGGCAATCCGTCGGCCGCCGGCAGCCCCGGATGAGCCGGAAATCGACTAGACCTCCCCCTCCAGGTTCGGGGACAATCACGGAAAATATTTGGCCGGGGGGTCGGCGGCCATGTAGAGATCCTGAAAGGCACACTCCGGGGGTGGCGGCCTCTCCGCGGCGAAGGTCAACTTCAGATGGTCGATGATCCGGTCCACTACGACGTGGTCCGTGAGGAAGGCGATGACCTTCATCCGGCCGCCGCAACGGGGGCAGAGCATGGGGTTGACCTCATAGACCTTCCAGATCATCTCGGCCCAGCCCTTGGAGGGGAGGCGCCGGAGCGCGTCCTCGACAATCCGGAGTGGTGAAGCCTCCATGTTTGCCTTCCGGACCTTGCCCCGGTGGGCGTTGACGTAAAGCCCACAGTAACGAACCATGACCTGCCCCTTGTCGGGGATATGCGAGGTCACCCGGGCGATGAACTCCAGATAATCCATCGTTTCCAGACTGGCCGCGTCCTGGCCGTAGTGATAGCTGACCTTGCCCTCGGGCTCCTGGAACGAGAGCCTCTCCAAGGACAATTCCGTCCTGATCATGTACTTCCCCACCCGTTCGGCTTCGGGTTTGGTCTTGGCCCGGACCCGGCGGCTGTGGACTGAAAATCCCGTATGCCGCCAGGACAGCAACCGCTCGGCCCGTTCCGGGCTCAAAAGCTCTCGGCCGACAAGAAATCCCAGGACCTCCCGAGCGAAGACCTCGGCCAGCCGATCGTCGTCAAATGGGCCCACCTTATGGAAGATCCCAGCCTCGTCCACCCCGCCCTCGGTCACCAGAAAATGGAGGTGCGGGTGAAAATTGATCCGGTCCCCGAAGGTCTGGATGACGGCAACGACACCGGGCTCGAGTGTTTTCCCCGCGCCCGCCTGAAAATAGAAGAGAAGCGCCCGGACCGCGCAGCGGCAAAGATCGCCCAGGAGCCGGCGTTTGAACTTGAAGAAGACACGCAGCATCTTGGGGATCGTGAAGACGACCTGGCGATGGGGCACGTCCAGAAGGAACGTCTCCCGCATCCACTCGCCCCATTCCTCCAACCGCTTGGGATGGCAGGACGGACAAAAACCTCGGGTCTTGCAGGAAAACATCAGGAGATGTTCCGCCCGGCAGCGCGGACAGCGGATCCGGGCGAACCCGCAGCGGGGATTGCCGCAGTCGAGGTACTTCTCGACGACATCCTTGACGATCGGCCGGAAATAGCCGTAGGCCTTCTCGAAACGCTCGTATTCCGCGACGAACCGCTCGAAATGATGGAAGAGCACCCGGTAGAGAACCGTCTTCTGAGGATGGCGAGGGTGATAGATTCCTGTCACATCGGAGAGAAAAGATCAAGAATCGCGCCAGGTTGGAAAAAACGGAATCGAGGTATAGCCGAAGGAATCAGCAGATACCTCGCCCCGATTCCTTAAGAAAACGTCAACGATCGTTGACGCTAAGCCCAGAAAAGAAGAAACGGCCGGAGCGGACGCGACAGGCTCTGAGTGATCATCCCGTCGCCTTCCCCCGCGAGCTTGATCCAGACGAGGAGGCCGTCGTGGTCGATTTTTTCGATCTTCGCGCGCGCCGCGGACTCTACTTCTTGACCCAGCTGCCGTCGGCTTTCTGGATCATCCAGCCGGAATGGGCTTTTCCGATCCACTGCTCGGCGAATATTTTTTGAACCCTGTCGATCTGGCTAGGGTCGACATTGAGGGCCTTGGCGACTTCGGCGTAGAGGTCCTTGCGGTCCTGGTTTTCATCCTTGACGAGCTTCCTCAGCACGGACCTGTCCTGCAGGGATAATCCGTCCTCGTTCAGGACCTGGAGGTTCCCGTCCATCGTCTCGCCGATGCGGCCGGCGTCGAAGTAAGGAACGAGCTGGTCGAACCGCCCCTTGATAGACTCTTTGAGAGCCCTGATCTTGGGCGTGGTCACCTCGGTTTCCTGCTGGGCGTGAAGCCGCGGGACCAACGAAAAACCGGCCGACTTTATCACTTTGTCTTTTTTGACCTCGTCTTTGATCGCCTTGTCGGAAGCCCGGACTTCGTTGACGATGTCTTCAGCGGTTTTCCTGACCTCGCTTTCAGGGAAATAAATATTGACCGTGATGCAAGACAAGAAGGCCAGGACTAATCCGGCCAGGAATGCCGCTCTCATGGACCTAATTTTCATCGTTGACCCCTTATTCGTAATTCTTATCATTATTGACATTATAGCAGAAGGAGGTGGTCCGGTCATTTTTTTTCTTGGCTCTGGCCGACGCGTTTCATCCGGTCGAGCATGTCCTTGAAGCTGATCCTGTTGACCTGATTCCCGTTGACCACGTCGATCCCGAAAAATGTGGACCGCCGGACCAGATACTGGATTCCCCCCTCGACGATAGTCCCCTGGAGAGTGAAGACATCGTTCTTGAGGGAACAGGCGATGCCGATCCGGCTGTAGTTGAAGCTGGGGACGAACTTGGTGAGGAAGTTGTTCGAGGGAGCGGTCGATTGCCCGGCGGAGCTGATGACAGTGAGATTGTCCACGGCTTTCAGGCTGAATTTCCGGGAAACCCCCTTCCTGGGCACGGATATGATGGACAGGACGAAATTCTCGGGCTGGCCGTAGGAGAGGGCAAAATCCCGGAGCGACACGTCGACAATTCCCGTGACCTCACCGAAAGGCACGGAATCCGTCAATTTTCCCAGGTCCAGGCCGGCGATTTCCGCCTGGAAAACGATCCTTCGGCCGGCGGAAAAGACATCCGTGATGCGGATGTCGTCCAGGGTCAGCCGGCCCCCGAAAATATCGGCCAGCAATTGCCCCTTGAAGCGGAATTCGCCCGGCCTGATCTCCAGCTCGCTCTTCAAGCTTGAGGCATGTCCCACGAGCTTGAAGCTCTTGGAGTTGAAGGGCAGCTTGGAGAAGTCCAGATCCGTCAGGGTCAGGCTGGAAACGCCCCTGATCCCAAGGGACACCGGGTTGATGGCCAGGACGGACTGCCCCAGTTCGAGACGCGATCCCCACAGGCCGATTTCAATGGGGAAAAACAGGAAAAGATTCCTGGTGGAATAAAAGTCAATACGCGGCGGGTCCAAGACCACGACCGGCGTTTTGACCTCTTGGATCAGGATGTGCCCGGGAGCGATGGAGTAATCCTTTTTTTCATCGCCCGGCCGGACGCCATAAGAAACAGAAAAAGGAAAATCGGCATCGATGCCGGCCAGCCTGAGAGAGCCGTCCTTTTGTGTCGCCGCCGCCTCGCGGACCTTGACTTTCCCCTGAACTCTGAATGAGGTTCCAAGGCGGATATCGGCCTCCGCCTCGGCCGTGCCATGGACCTCCCAGGTCGAGGGCTGACCGGGTCTCATTTTTCCTAAGAACGCATTCAGCGGGGCCAGGTCGATCGATGGCGCGGCCAGATGGAAATCGAAACGGGGTTTGGGACCGAGGCCCAACGAACCCCTGGCCCGGACTTCTCCCAGCGGAGGGAAATAAACAGCGGCAGCGGCATCGCGGACCTGCCCGAGCTGGGGCTCGAGCGTTCCCTTGAGTTCCAGCCGGACGGGCCCGCTCTGCCAGTTGAAATAAGCGTCCTTCCAGAGCGATTCGCCCTTGGCCAGATCGAGTTGAAGGGAAAACGGAATCGCTTTATCAGTAGATAGGACGTCCGCTTCAAACCTCAGCCGGGGCTCGAGCCCCTCTGAGACGATAGCCCCGGAGGAATCCTGAAAAGCGACCTTGGATAGATTGCATATCCCTTTGACCTGATATCGCCGGGGGTCAGATGGCCCGTTCCTGATCTCAAAAGAGAGGTCGAGCTGTCCCCCGGGCTGCCAGGCTGTTACGGTTTCGGGGACGAAGGCCGGAAAATATTTGAAGATGTTGCCGATATCGAGGTTCTGGCTGCGGAGGACCAGGGTGACCTTCCGCTGTGGGTTCAAGCCCACAGCTCCGGTGAGGCTGATGCTGCCGAGACGCGGGACATCAACGGCCAGGGAATTGATCTCGGCCGCCTGGTTGAGGTAGTCGAACTTGGCTTTACCGCTGACGGAAATGCCTTTAAGCTTCAGCTTCTGGCTTCCGGCCGGCAGGATAAGCTCTTCAGCCTGTGCCTTGAGCGAAGAAATGTTCACCCGGCCTCCTTCGCTTTCGACCGGGAGGCGGAAAGAGAACCCCCTGGCCTGGAAGGAGTCGGCGATCAACTGGCCCTGACTGCCTTCAACAAAACCGCTGACACGGAGACTGGCCGGCTCTCCCTCGAGATGGAGTTCCGCCTGGAGCACCTGATCGACAGAAAAGTTGCCCTGTTTCATGATGAAATGAGCCGGCGGCAGGCGGAGTGTGCCGCTGACTGAAATTTTCGCTGGGCCAGGAGACGTCTCCTGCCGCACGTCCCCTTCCCACTGCACCGAGCCGCCAACGGAAAAGGCGGGCAGGTCCGGCGGGAGAAAAGGGGCGAAAGTCTTTTTCGCCAGTTCGATATTTTTGATGTTCAGCTTAGAGGAGACCGTCACAACGGCATTCTTGCCCAATTCGGCCCGGCCTAATCCCGAAAGAACAACAAGGTCAGGAACGTCTAAAGCAAACGCGGAGACGACGACGCTCCGCTCATCGGCCCGAAAACCGGCCTTCAGCCTGAAACCCGTCCCCTCCCATTGCTTTTCGGGAAGAGAAACGGAAGAGGCTGTTAATTCGAGGTTTCCTTCAAGCGCAAAAGGGTCCGAACGGGGCCAGGCCGCCTCGCATCGGATGCCCGCGGCAAGAATGGCCCTGGGCTTGTTGTTGCGGAAATCAAGCCTGGTCACGATCAATCCTATGGCAGTCTTATCGGTCGCCGCGGCCTTGAGGTCTACGCCGGCCGCAGAAAAGTCCATCCCTTTCGCTGGCAGGCTGAGGTGGAAGGACGAGTCCTTGACGGTCAAGTCGCTGACGTATTCAAGGTAGCCGGAGACCATGCGAGCAAGGTCGCGTATGTTGACCGGCCCCGAGGGCGGGGCGTTCGGGGCTTCGGCGAATTCGAGTTTCAAGCCGGAAATGGTCAGAGAGTCGAAGAACGGTTTTTGATTGTTGATCAAACGCCGGAGGCTGCCCGAGGCCTCCGCCCGGCCGACCAGCACATCCGCCCGGCCAAGCTTGCTGACGAAGACGACCTTGACCGAATCGGCCTCCATGCGGAGGGGGAAAAGCCGGTAATTCAGCCGTCCGATCTCAACGGTTAGGCCGGCCTTTTTCGAGAGGGTCTTTTCGATATAGCTTTTGAGCGTCGACTTGTTTAAATAGACGTAAAGAGAAAAGGCGATAACGAGGAAGAGAACTGCGGCGAGAGCGACGACGCTGATCCCGAAGATTCTCTTCCAGCGTTTCTTCATGACACCTTCAGAAGCCGGGGGATGATGATGATGTGATGCACCTCCTCGGGGAGTTTGATAGACTTCCCGTAGGATAACTTTTTTAAAAAGTACATGGATGAATTATGTCGGAATTGACCATCATCGTCAATGCTCTCACATGACGTTGATGGATCAGGAAGGCCAGGTGCTTCGATCCGGCCGGGTTCCCAACCTTCGGTTCGAGATCGAAAGGTTCTTGGAAGGTGGGAAGGCGATGGAAGCCGTCATTGAAACGGAGCGCTCGAGCTACACGATGGTGGATGTTTTAGAAGAGATGGGGGTGATTGTATCACATCATCTTAGAAGAAATTTGGTTTTCGGCTCCGCTGATCGCGGGCTCATTTTTCGCCTCTCTGATCCCATCCGCGTTTTCTCCTTGACAGGGCAGATGAATGATAAGAAAATACTACGACTTAAACCCATGACCAGAAACTCACGGGTCTTGAAATATAAAATAATCCTCGTCGGCCTCCTCGTCTTTCGTCCCCTGGTCCTGGCCCTGCCCGCCGCAAGGCCCGCGAACGAATCCGGGATCCTTCGGGGCCGCATCGTCGATCACAAACACGAGCCTATCGCCGGGGCCGTCATCACGCTCGTGGGCGATGACCGGAATCTCAAGCCTTCCGCCACGTCGGATCAAAAGGGCGCTTTTGTCCTGGCCGGAATTCCGGTCGGAGATTATTCTCTCTTCGTCGAAGCGCCCGGGTTCGAAACACAGGGACAAAAGGATGTCCGTATCGAGCCCTTCGGCGACCTGTATTTTTTATTCAGGATGCAGCCAGCCGGTCCGTCGGACTCACAAAGCGGCGGTCCGGACAAAATCGACGGCTCTCCCCTCTCCACGAGGACGACGATCTTCCGGTCGCAGATCGAGCGGCTTCCCTCAGCGAACTCGGTCTGGTCTCTCGTCGAAAATCAGGACTTCTCGGCCACGACGAACCGCATCGACATCGGAGGCTTATGGGAAACGAGCCCCGCCCTCTTCAGCGCTCGGGGCGCCAGCTCCTGGACGCAGAATAGCTATCTGCTCAACGGCCTGGATGTTTCGGACCCTTATTGGACCGGCCTACCTCTTTTCATCCCGGATTATTTCAGCCTCGAGTGCATCCAAATGAGCAACGCCGCCCATCCGGTCCAAGACTTTCATCCCGGCGGCGCCTTCGTCCTCGTTCCGCGGGAAGGCACGCCGGACTTCCGCGGCGGCTTTTCGGGATACTATTCGGATAAAAACATGACGGCGTCCAACATCACGCCCTTGCTCGTAAACGAAGGGATGACAGAAAGCCACTCCATCGATAAGCTCTTCGATTTCAATCTTCATCTTTCCGGCCCACTGGGGCGACCAGAGCTCCAATTCTTCGTCTCTGTGACGACCCAGTCGATCTCCCGGAACATCGCCGATTATGATCGAGAAAACCAGTCCCGGCTTTTTTCCGGACTTTTGAATGTCCGGTATCAAACGCCGCGTTCCACGTTGAAATTACTCTGGATGGGACAGGGCGTAACGAACCCGGCCGAAGGCGCGGCGAGAAGGGTTCCTTTCATCTCGACGACACGACAATATCAATCCTCCGACGTCGTCCAGCTCCTGCTGGACTCCAATCCTCGCCAACGGCACTCCTATTCGCTCGGCCTGAGCCTAGCCCGGGTGGGCCGGGACAAAGAATTCCAAAAAGGCGCCGAGGGGCCGTATAAGTTTCAGATCTTTCAGAATATTCCCTCCGGTTCGGCGCCCGAGGCGGGCCGAGATTCCCGAAGCCATTTGACCCTTTTCGCCGAGGGCAAATCCTTTTTCACCAATGGGCTCAAGGCGGACCACCTGCTCCAATACGGAATTCAAGCGCAATACAGCGCCGCTTCGTCCCGCATGGACGTCCGCGAGAACAAACACCTTTACTTTTACGACGGACAACCAGTTGAGGTCGCTTTCTTCAACACCCCGCTCGAACACCGTGAATCCGCCGTCCAGGTCAATGCCTTCGCCCAGGAAACCATCACCCTGCCCAGCCTGTTTTCCGTCTCCCTTGGTCTCAACGCCGGCTGGAGCTATGGCCGGAACAGAATGACCCATATCCGGTGGTTTCATTTCTCTCCCCGCCTCGGCTTGAATTTTCCGCTGTCGTCTCATAAGACGTCTTTTGTCCGGATTTCCATAGCCCGATATTATTTCACGCTCCCGCTCAACTATCTCTCCTACGGGAATCCGGACGCCCCCGGGCGCCTGGTTTACGCCTGGGATGATGAAAACGGCGATCTCAATTATCAGGACGATGAACGGGGCGTTCTGCTCCGACGGGAAGGCCCTCTCTACTCCGGCATCGACCCGAACATCAAGCGGCCGTTCACCGATGAGTTTACGGTATCTCTCATCCACGACTTCGGCTCTGGCTGGTTCTTCACGCTCGCCGGATTCCTCCGCGAAACCCGGAACCTCGTCGAGACGATCAACACCGGAGTCCTGCCCGGGGATTATCGTCCCTTCTCTTTTTATGACGAAGGAGACGACCGAATCCCCGGCACACCCGATGACCTCACCATCATGGTCTATGATCAAAATGAGGAAACGCTCGGACGCGATTTTTATCTTTTGACAAATCCGGATGCCTCCTCAAGGATATCCAAATATCAAGGCATGGACCTGACTCTCATCAAGAAATACAGCCAAAAGTTTTTATTCTTCCTGGCCTTGACGGCGACGTATGCTGTCGCAACGACAAGCCCGGGCAACTCGGAGTGGGAGAACGACGACGGCGTCATCGGCCTTCTCTATGACAACCCGAACGCGGCGATCAACGCCCGCGGTCGGCCGCAGTTCGACCGGGCTTACACCGGAAGGATCGGCATAGGTTTTCCTGCTCCTTTCGGAACGAGGCTCGGCGCCATCGTCAAATATTACGACGGCCAGCCGTTCGCCCGGAAAATCATCGTGATGGGCTTGA
>Ga0315282_10015017_pt1 | contig 11473 bp, 11 predicted proteins | sample YL17G07_20_MG_FD_203693 | JGI IMG/M metagenome (GOLD analysis project Ga0315282, IMG submission 203693) | Sediment microbial communities from Yellowstone Lake, YNP, Wyoming, USA - YL17G07_20 | ecosystem: Environmental > Aquatic > Freshwater > Lake > Sediment | place: USA: Wyoming | collected...
CAGGACGTAGGGGTCGGCCTCGGAGGCTGTTGCGCATCTCTCTACTCGTGAATCGCCGCTTCGATTCGGTCATTCAGAGCTGGCGCCCCGATGCGTCGGGGGCGCTCCGGAGATGCGGTGCTTCGCGCCGCATCCAGCGCGACGCGCGAAGCGTGGACCTGTCCCGAGCGCAGTCGAGGGAATCTCGACCTCGTCGGAAGCACTTCCGCTCCCGCCGGGCACGTCGCGCAACAGCCGCTCTTGGCCGACCCGCGGACGTCGCAAGACGGCAGGACATCCTGCTGAATTCACCCGTCGAACCGAAAGGCAAACGATAATGGCAACAAACACACTCGAACCGCAAGGCAAGGTCGTCATCCACTTCCCCAAGGAGAAGGTGGATCAGCCGATCATCTGCTACCTGACGAGCAAGTACGGCGTCATGTTCAACATCCTCAAGGCGACCATCACGCCCGAGCAGGAGGGATTGATGGTACTCGAACTGCTGGGCGAACCGGACGCGTGCAAGCGAGGCCTGGAGTACCTGCAAAGCCTGGGGCTGCGCATTCAATCGATCACTCAGGACATCGCGCGCATCGAGCAGAAGTGCACCCACTGCGGCGCGTGCATCGCGGTCTGCCAGGTCGGGGCGCTGAGCATCGAGCGGCCGAGCATGGAGGTCCGGTTCGACCCGGCCGCCTGCGTCGTCTGCGAGCAATGCCTCACCGCCTGCCCCACCCGCGCGATGCAGTTGCAGTATTAGCACACCATGGTGGGGCAGGCGTCTCGCCTGCCAGGAATGTCCGCCGCGGATGACCGCCGATAGACGCGGATCCCGATGTAGGGGCGGTTCCTTCGGCTTCGCTCAGGGCGGTTCGCGAACCGCCCCTACGATGGGTTCACCATGCCCGAATACATCCAACGCACCTACCGCCGAACCGTCGCACCGCACCTCGTGACCTTCGAGGTCAAGGTGATGGAGACCGACCTCCTGATCGCCGCCGAGCGCGATCTCTCGGCGCGCGCGGAGGAGTTGGTTCGCGCCTGCCGTAACGAGCTGGTGGGTTACATCAAGCGCGACCCCGGCTTCAAGGAGGCCCTGCGGCCGTACCGCGTTCGAGACGACGCGCCTGACATCGCTTGCGCCATGGCCGCCGCGGCGGAGGTCGCGGGCGTCGGCCCCATGGCCGCGGTGGCGGGCGCCATCGCCGAACGCGTCGGGCGCGGCCTCGCCGCCGAGTCGCCGCAGGTCATCGTCGAGAACGGCGGCGACATCTGGCTCCAGGGGGACCGCGAGCGCACCGTCGGTGTCTTCGCCGGGCGGTCGCCGTTCACGGGCACCGTGGCGGTGCGGTTGGCAGCGGACATCATGCCGTGTTCGACATGCACATCGTCCGGCACCGTCGGGCCGTCGCTCAGCTTCGGCAATGCGGACGCCGCGATCGCCGTCGCCGGCAGCGGCGCGCTGGCGGACGCGGCCGCGACCGCGATCGGCAATGCCGTTCACAGTGCCGACGACGTTGAGGCCGGGATTGGCGTCGCCGAGCAGATTCCAGGCATTCTCGGCGCAGTCGTCATCGTGGGCGACACGCTCGCCGGGTGGGGCCGGCTGGAGTTGGTGAAGCTGGAATGAACGGCCTCTGATGAACCCCGATTGATCGACGTGGGTGCGACCCCGCTGTTCGCCCCCTCACTGATGCCCGCAGCCGCGGATTCGTTCTCGCCGGGGCAGCACGGCCGCCGCCCGTCCCCTCGCTTGTCCGACCCCTCCCGCCTGTCGCTCCGCCGGGCAGGAAGCAGCGCTCCGGGAACGGAAGTCCAGAGCATAGTCCTCCGGATCGTCCCATGCCAAAACTGACCGCGTCCGAGTTCATCAAGAGGCAGCACGACCCCCATGGGCAATGGTGTCTGCTCCACGGTCCCGAGTACGAACTGAAGCTGCGGCTGAAGGATGCGATGATCGACCGCCTCGTCTCGCCAGAGGACCGCGGGTACGCCGTCGAGACCCTTGCGATTGCCAAAGGCGCCAAAGCCGGCGCGGTAACCGGCCCGGCGCAGACGGCATCGGCGTTCACCCCCGTGCGCGTTCTCGTCGTGGATTGGGTGGAGAACCTGTCGAATGCGGAGCAGCGCGAGCTTGCGCGCCACCTCGAGGCGGCTCAGGGCACGTTTGTGATCCTGGTCGAAGGGCCGCGCGGGCGAACTGAGAGCCAACGACACACCGCGGGCGATGGCAAGGGCCGCCTCAGCACCGAACTGGTGAAGGCGGTCGCCGAGGCCGGCAGCGCCGTCGAATGCCGCGCACTCGGCCGCGACGAGGCGGTGGCGTGGATCGTCGATCAGGCGCGCGGGCTCGGGACCCCGATCATGCCCGCGGTGGCCGCCTTGCTGGTGGAGCGGGTGGGAACCGACCTCGGCCGGCTCGCGCGCGAGATCGAGAAGCTGTCGCTCGTCGCCATTGGGGAACGCGCCATATCCCGCCAGCACGTCGAAGAGGTCACCGCGCGCACACCTGAGGACAACATCTTCGCGGTCGGCGATGCCATCGGCGCCGGCGACGTGGACCAAGCGCTGACGGTGCTGCGCGACCTTGTGCAGTACCAGGGAGTGGAACCGACCACGGCGCTCGCCTTCATCACGCGACAGATCCGGCTGATCTGGCAAGCGAAGGTGCTGCTGGATGCGGGGTGGCGGTCGGGAAAGGATGTGCCCGAGGAGGCGGAGCCGCTGCTGCCGGAGCGCGGCGACATCCGCCAGTACCTCGAAGGCCGCGGGTGGCTGGTCAACCGCCTGGCAGGACAGGCGCGGCGGTTTTCGTGGCCGCAGTTGGCGCATGCGGTGCGCCGCGCCCTGGAGGCGGAGCTCGCGCTAAAGGGAATCAGCGAGGGCGTCTCCGAACCGCGCGTTGCGCTCGAACTTCTGGTGGTGGATCTGTGCCGGTGGCGCGGATAGGCAGTGCGTGCCCCTGGCGGATGCGAGGCTGCGGGCGCGCATCCGCCCGCACGACACGGGCGATCATCAGGATCGCCTCTATCCAGACCTATGGGAACGCGCTTCCATGGCGGATCAACAGCTTCATGCGACGGTGCGGGGCAGGGTGCAGATGGTGGGATTTCGCGCCTTCACGCAGCGCCGGGCGGTTGTGCTGGGCCTGAAGGGTTACGTGCGGAACGCCTTCGATGAAACCGTTGAGGTTGTCGCGGAGGGGCCGCATCAGCAGCTCGAGACGCTGCTCGGCGACCTGCGACGCGGCCCCTCGGGCGCGCACGTCACCGCGGTTGATATTGAGTGGAACGACGCCACTGGCGAGTTTAGGTCATTCCGTGTCACCTATTGATGAGCATCCCCAGATGACGCCGATTTCACAGATGCGCACACGCGCGCCGTGGCCATCCGTGGACGAAGACCAATCGAGTGAAGCGCGGTCCTCATTACGGGCCTGACCGATGAAATGCCCACGCTGCCATCAGCACAATCCCCCCGAGCCGAAGACGTGCTGGAACTGCGGCGCCCAGCTCTACGCGGCCGAGGCGGAAGACGCCGCCGGGCGGCGGAGATCGGGATCCGGACCCGCCGCCGATGAAGGCTCGGCTGCCGACGATACGTCCGAACTTGGCACCCTGGGGCCGCTCCAGCTCGGCGAGGGCGGGCAGCCCCGGCACCGCGTGACAGGCCGCAGACCGAGTCAGGAGCAGTCGGCGGAATACGGCGCGAGTCAGTTTCTCGTGCGCAGCGTCGTCGCGGGCGCGATGACTGGCGGCATGGCGGTGGGCCTGCTCTTTGGGGTTCTCGCCGGCGCCGCTGCCGGGATACTTGAGATCGGCGGTGTGTCGCGCGATGCGACGGTGCTGGTGTCCATCGCACAAGGGGTTATCCTGGGCGCGGTCAATGGGGCAATCATCGGCGCCCTCAGCGCCTATTATGGCGGCGGGTGGTGGACCGGCGCACGGGTGGGTGGGGCGCTGGCCGCGGGGACCTGGCTGGCCCAGGCCCTGATCATGGGCTCTATCGCGGCCATCCCGGCGCCCGTGGCCGCGGCGGCGGTGTTGGTTCTGTCTGCTATCGGTGCGGGTATCGGCGCGCTGATCGGGATCGTGGTCGATTCGCTGTCGCCGCGGCAGTATTAGCGCACCGCTTGGCTTCCCTGAGGTGCAGGCGTCACGCGCTGCTCTACGCCGTCGCCGCTGAAGGCGATTGCTCCGTGACGGCGAAACCATGGGCGGAGAGGCTACATGGACCTTAAACGTCTCGTACAAGTCTGCGACAAGATTCGGGTCAGCTTCGACGCGAAGGATGCCGCGCGCGAGAAAGCGCTGGCGCTCTCGCGCGACATGATCCGCAACAGCGCGAATGCGATCCGCAGCGTCCACCGCGGCGAGTTCGCCGACGCCCGCAAGCTCATCGCCGCCACCGCGCGCATGTCGGCGCAGTGCACCAAGCTGCTCAAGGGCCACCCCGACATCTACTATGCGGGGTTCGCCCAGGATGCGCAGAAGGAATACGCCGAGGCGTGCATCACCCTCGCCCTGGTGCACCGCGAGCCGATCCCAGACCCGGACGACCTCAAGGTGGATTACCCGTCGTACCTGCACGGTCTATGCGAGGCGGTTGGCGAACTGCGCCGCCATGTGCTCGACCAGATGCGTCGCTCCGAGCCGAGTTGGGGCGAGGAACTGCTGACCGCAATGGATGATATCTACTACCTGCTGGTCTCGTTCGACTACCCCAGCGCCATCTCCGGCAACCTCAAGCGCGCGACCGATGTCACTCGTTCCATCATCGAGAAGACGCGCGGCGACCTGACCAATGCCCTGCGCCAGGAGCGCCTCGAGCGCGCCATGCTGCGGTTGGAAAAGCACATCGGCGCCGGGGAGGGCGAGTAGGGCGATAGCGGAATTCGCTGGTACAAGGATCGTTGCCCACTGCTTATCGTGGCGGGACGTCTGCCTCGGGCGTGACGCCCTGCTCAGGCCCAACCTGCCCAGTTGCCACTACGGCTTGATGCGATTCCAAAGCGCTTGACACTCATTCGGGACGCCTGACCGCACGGCGCTTGACCGCGCCCCCGACAGGAGACAGCCCACCCCGGGCGGAAGCACGTCTGCTGATGGAGCGCCCGGCTGTTTCGGTTTCCAGTGCGGGACCGTGCGCCGGCCGCGCGGTCCTGAGAACGCAACCACTGTGGCGAGACGAGCGTCCAGCACCCCGTATTACGAAGAGCCCGAGCGCTTGCCCGTCGCTTCTGTCCGCGGCTTGCGCGAGCGCCGGCGCGCCAACTTGCGCGCGCTCGAGATTGCCGCCGCAGTGTTCGTGTCATTGGTCATCGTAGCGGTCCCGTTCTACTGGTTGGTCGAGCGCTACACCTTCCTCGACGCGGTCTTCATGACCGTGATCACGCTCTCCACCGTGGGCTACGGCGAGCCCAAGCCGCTCGACGCTCCAGGCGAGATCTTCACCTGTTTCCTTATCGCCAGCGGATTGGCGACGGTGACCATCGTTGCCTGGCATGGCGCCGAGTTGGTGGTTGGTCAGGAGCTTCTGGACTTCCTGGGCAGGCGGAAAAGGATGAGAACCATCGAAAGCCTTCGCGATCATTACATCATCTGTGGCTATGGGCGCATGGGGCAGGAGATCGTCAAGCAGCTCGAGGGCCATGGCGTGCCGGTCGTGGTTATCGAGCACGACCCGGAGCCGCTGACGCGGTTGCAGGAGGCGGGCACTCTGTTTGTCGCGGGCAATGCCACCGATGACGACGTCCTTCTGGCCGCGGGCATTCAGCGCGCCAAGGGCCTGGTCGCCGTCACCTCCACCGACGAGGACAACCTCTTCTTGACCGTGAGCGCCCGCGTCCTCAATCCCAAGCTGCACATCGTCGCGCGCTGCGCCGCGCCCGCGTCACACGACAAGTTCGTGCGCGCCGGCGCGAGCCGCGTCGTCTCGCCCTATGTCACCGGCGGCCGGCAGATTGCGGCGGCGCTGCTGCGGCCGGTGCTGGTGGACTTCCTCGACATTCTGCTGCATGTTGAGGAGCGAGACGTGGACATGGCGCAGATCACGGTGACGGAAGACGCGCCCTTCGCCGGCCTATCACTGGCAGAGGCGGCACTCCGCGAGCAGTGTGCAGCGGGTATCATCGCGGTGCGCGGCCCCGATGGGCGCTTCCACACCAATCCCTCGCCGGACTACGTGATGCAGGCGGGCGATGTGCTCATCGCCTTGGGACCGGCGGAGCAACTGAGCTGCCTCGAGCAGCTCTGCGGGTGCGGGGTCTGATCGGCGCGCCGCCGCAGCGCTCCGAGGCATGGGCGCTCAGGCGCGGCGGCGAATCGGACCACCTCGCCTGCGTGCAGAAACAGCGGTTGATGCGCGACTGGAGACGGAGGCTGCGATGAGTGGACCAGTTGATGTGCGCAAGCTGCCTGGCGCGAAGGACGTCACGCTGGTGCGGGACGCCGGTTACTTCCCCGTGCTCGCGCTGCTCGGCGAGCGGGAGGTCGTGGCGGTGCTGCGCGGGGGCGCCGGTCACCTTGGCCTCGCGGGGCGGCTTGAACTGGTTCGCTCGCGCGACGGCGGGCGAACCTGGCTGCCGCCCGCCGTCATTGCAGACAGCGATCGCGACGACCGCAACCCCGCCATCGGGGTCGTACCTGACGGGACGCTCGTGGTCGCCTATCACCATCAGGGCTCCTATGACGAGCAAGGCCGCTACAACCGGACGATTGGTATCATGGACACACTCGTCATCCGCTCCCACGACGGCGGCCACAGTTGGGAGCGGCCGCGCCGGCTCGATTACGGCCCTCTCAATGGGCGGTCGCCCTACGGCCCAATGGTGAACTTCCCCGATGGCACGCTCGCCATGTGCATCTACGGCATGCCGATGGGCGATGACCGCACCTGGGAGGTGCCCAAGTACGCAACGTACATCCTGCGTTCCGGCGATAACGGCGCCACCTGGGGCGATCCATCGCTCGTCGCCGAGGGCTTCAACGAGACCGCGTTCCTGCGCTTTCCCGACGGCGAACTGCTCGCCGCCGTCCGCTCGCCGGCCTCCGCGCCGAACATCTATATCGGCAGATCGGTGGATCACGGCCGCACTTGGGTGGCGCCCCTGCTCGCCACCGAACCGGGCGAGCATCCCGCGGATCTCGCCCTCCTCAGCAATGGCTGGGTGCTCATGACCTACGGGCATCGTCGGGATCCATTCGGCGTGCAGGGCATGATCAGCCGCGATCGCGGCAAGACCTGGGACCGCGCGCGCACATTGATCTACAACGATGACCGGCCGGGCGGCGACTGCGGCTATCCCGCCACCGTGCGTTTCCCCGACGGCATGCTTCTGACCGTCTACTACTCAGCCGGCGACCACATGGACAGCTATCGGGTCGACGGCGCATTCGCGGCCGGCGTCCTCTACCCCGAAGCGCAACTCATCGCCGCTCTGGCCTAGCGGATCATTGCACGTGGCTAGGGGAGAGTCAGCCTCCTTTCAGGCGGCCTATCGTACCGGCCCGAGGACCCACCACGTATCGGCCTCTGTGGCAGTCGAAGACGGGATCGAAGTCCAGGTTCGGCGGGTGGGATACGTGCCCATGCGGCACCACAACACAGACACGCCTCCCGAGGAACTTGATGGATTCGGTCGCCTTCCCGGCTATGTGCCTGACCCACTCCTTCCCGAGCCCACCGCGCGGGCCGGTCCCTACGAGACCGGGGCCTTGTGGCTTACCGTACCTGTGCCGGTTCAGGCCAGGCCCGGACGCAGCGCGGTCGTGGTGACGCTGCGGCCGGGGAAGAGGAACTGGCGCCGCTTACCGTGGTGGTCGTGGTGCATCGCGCGGCACTTGGGCCACGTCGCGGCTTCCCCGTGACCCATTGGTTCTACGCCGACGCGCTGGGACCGAAGTATCAAGCAATCGCGAGTGATCGCGCAGGGACGCGATCCTGGCGCCGCGAAGACCTCTTTGCATTGGGACCTTCGTGGCCCCGGGCGCGAGAACCATCGCACGCTCGTCGGGACCACCCACGATGCAAGAGGAGATCCGCGAATGTGTGGAAGAGAGCCGTCATGACTCCGCCCGCATTGGTCTTTGCGATGTGCGTTGTGGTCGTGGTCATCGCGGCGGCCATGTACGGCTTAGGCCGTGGGCAGGGAGCGAAGACCGCCAACCGGCGATGGATCGCGTACACAGGCATCACACCCGACGAGCTCGAGCGTAGGCAGTTCGACCGCGAACTGAGGGAGTTCCGGCGGCACATCGGCAGGCAGGCTGACGACTGGCCGGAGCAAAGCCGGGAGGATTAGCAGGCCTGTGACAAAGCCCGATGCCCCGGGCGACAAGGGGGTTCCCATCTGTAGGGCGGGCGTTCCCACGCCCGCCTAAGGTGGCGGGGATAGAGCCTGCCCTGTTTACCCCGAGCGTAGTCGAGGGGAGCGCAGCGAAGGGAATCCTCGCCCTACAAGGCCGGGACTTGCAGTCCCCTAGTCCCGACAGCCACTTTATCACAAGGCTGTTAGCCCGGAGTGTCATGCGGACGTGTCTCGCCAACGCCAGGTGGAAAGGCAGAAGATGTGATGAGAATTGTGCCACGGCGAACCTTGCTGCTTGTGCTGCTCGTCTCGGCGCTTATCCAGCCGGCCTGGGCCGTCAAACCCGCCCTCAAGTGCAGGCCCGACGGCACCTTCAAGGTCGTCATGTTCTCCGATCTGCACCATGGCGGGACCGTGGATCCCAGGACCCTTGCAGCGATGGGGAAGGTTCTCGACAATGAGAAACCGGACATGGTGGTGATAGGAGGGGACTGCGTCTCCGGCGGTTCGTGTGACTCGGTGCAGGACTTGAAGAGCGCGATTGGCGGCGTGGGGGAACCGATGGAGCAGAGGAAGATCCCCTGGGCCATCGTCTTCGGGAACCATGACCAGGAGCATTTCCCTAAGACCTCGCTGGGAAAGGAAGACGTGATCCGGATCTACGCGAGCTATCCCTACAACGTGAACGTTCGGGGCAGCGACAAGATCCACGGCGTCGGCAACGACGACCTGCTCGTCGAGGGGAGCACCGGCACGCGGCCGGTATTCTGCCTGTGGCTGATCGACTCCGGCGCATACGCCGATCGCCCGATCGGGGGCTACGACTGGATTCACAGCGATCAGGTAAGCTGGTACTACCAGACCTCGAAGGAGCTCGAGGCGAGATACGGATCCAAGATTCCCGGGATCATGTTCTTCCACATCCCGCTGCGGGAGTTCGGGGAGATGGCGGGGAGCGCCAAGTTCGAGGGCGAGCGCAACGAGCCGGAATGCCCCTCGCAGGTCAACGGCGGGCTCTTTGCGGCGGTGCTGGATAGAGGCGACGTGCAGGGCATCTTCTGCGGCCACGACCACACCAATGACTACGTGGGGGAATGGTACGGGGTCAGGCTGGGTTACGATTACTCCGCGGGCTACGCGGGTTATGGCCTGCCGGCGAGCGACCCCAGGAGTGCGCGCGGCCGCGGGGGCCGGGTGTTCCTGATCCGGGAATCGGACGCCTGGAACTTCACGACATGGATGCGGTTCGAGGACGGTTCGACGGACCAGAGAATTCCAGCGCCAAAGTAGCAGGTCAGCTTCGTCTATCAGCCTCAGTTCGCCTGGTCGCGGGTTGGAATCGGGTGACGCGCACTAGCCGCCCCGGACCGCCTTACCTCGATTCGAGCCCGCGACCCTGGCTCTTCCGGCCACCTCTGCGGCCGCCCAGGCCTCGCGCGGCTGTCTGACCACTTCCGCTTGGCGGGCGTAACTCACACCCTTCGATAATGTGCGATACACGCTCTTGACGGGCATCACCTTATTGCTTATCGTTCTTATTTAGGAGAAGGATGCATGTTGACAGGTGCGCGATGGCTCTGACTAAGCGGTGCATCGAGGCCCGCATCCAGGCGCTCACGCACGCGCTGAGAGCTGCGGGCCTGAGACTGACCCACCAGCGGCTTGAGATCTGTGGCGAGATCGCTCGGACCGATGAGCATCCGGACGTCGAGACCATCTACGATCGGGTACGCGCCCGAGTGCCCACCGTTTCGCTCGACACGGTCTACAGGACGTTAGCCCTGTTGGAGAAGAGGGGACTGATTGCCAGAGTGGATATTCAGTCGGGTCGAGCACGGTACGACGCCAGGACAAGTCGCCATCATCATTTCGTCTGCACCGAGTGCGGACTCGTCCGCGACGTTCGCAGCCAAGACCCGGCCGAGTTGGCGAGCCCCACCTGCGCTCAGGAGGTGGGAGCGGTGCGATCGATCCACGTTCAGTTCCGGGGTGTGTGTTCGAAGTGCGCGGCTCGAAACCGCCGCAAGAAGGCGTCCGGGTAACCGCGAAACTGCCTTGCTTGCGGCGGGGAGCCGCTGGACCGAGATAAGAAAGGAGATCCCAAATGGCCAAGCGAGCGCGGCAAGCGCGCACGGAGATTCTCACCACCGCTTCCGGTGCGCCGGTCGGTAACGATCAGAACACCATAACTGCGGGGAACCGAGGGCCCGTTCTCATGCAGGACATTCACCTGATGGAGAAGCTGGCCCACTTCAACCGCGAACGCATTCCTGAGCGTGTCGTGCACGCCAAAGGAGCGGGAGCGTTCGGGTACTTCGAGGTCACGAACGACGTAACCAGGTACACGCGAGCGAAGTTACTCTCCGAAGCAGGCAAGCGCACCGAGGTCTTCGTGCGCTTCTCCACGGTAGGAGGCGAAAAAGGCTCGGCCGACTCCGCGCGCGACCCCCGCGGGTTCGCGGTCAAGTTCTATACCGAGGAGGGGAACTACGACATGACCGGCAACAACACGCCGGTCTTCTTCATCCGCGACCCGCTTAAGTTCCCCGACTTCATCCACACCCAGAAGCGAGACCCGGCGACCAACGCCAAGGAGTCAATCCACCAAGTGACCATCCTGTTCTCTGACCGGGGCACTCCCGCGAGCTACCGGCACATGAACGGCTATAGCAGCCACACGTTCAAGTGGTACAACGACAAGGGCGAGTATTTCTGGGTGCAGTACCACTTCAAGACCGAGCAGGGAATCCGGAACCTGACCCGCCCGGAAGCCGAACGACTGGCCGGAGAGGATCCCGACCACGCCACCCGCGACCTTCATCAGGCCCTCGAGTGCGGCGAGTATCCCGCGTGGAAGGTGTGTGTCCAGATCATGACGCCCGAGCAGGCGCGGGACTATCGCTGGGACATCTTGGACATCACGAAGGTCTGGCCGCACGCCGACTTCCCCCTGGTCGAGATCGGGCGCATGGTGCTCGACCGCAACCCAGGGAACTACTTCGCCGAGGTGGAACAGGCCGCGTTCTCCCCCGGGAATCTGGTGCCGGGCATTGCCGCCTCGCCCGACAAGATGCTTCAGGCGCGCATCGTCTCCTATCATGACGCGCATCTCTATCGCCTGGGGCCAAACTACCAGCTGCTGCCCGTCAACGCACCCAGGGCATGTCCCACCTGCAACTACCA